>Ga0315339_1001969_pt1 | contig 16431 bp, 13 predicted proteins | sample ASW17metaG_FD_204514 | JGI IMG/M metagenome (GOLD analysis project Ga0315339, IMG submission 204514) | Ammonia-oxidizing marine archaeal communities from Pacific Ocean, United States - ASW #17 | ecosystem: Environmental > Aquatic > Marine > Oceanic | place: USA: California | collected 2016-12-05
GTTACGATCTTCTGGACCATCTCGTCGCTCAATCCCCGGCGAGGCAACCCGCGCGTCAACAGCGCCAGCCGCGCGGTGTCTTCAAGCTCCTCAATCGCATAACAGGCTGCTTCAATGTCCTTGCCCGATACAACCGGGCCGTGATTGGCCAGCATCACCGCACTGCGTTTGCCCGCCAGCCCGCGCACCGCATCGCCCATCGCCGGATCGCCCGGAAGGAACACCGGCAACAGCGCTACCTTGCCCAGTTTCATGATGCTATAGGGCGTCAGCGGCGGCAGAAAATTGTCGGCATCCGCGTCTTCCAGCATCGACAGGGCGACCGAATGGCAGGAATGCAAATGCACCACGGCACCCGTCGTGCTTCGCGTTTCATAAAACGCCGAATGCAGCGGCATTTCCTTGGTCGGCTTGTCGCCGGCAACATGCCGCCCAGCAGTGTCAAACAACGACAACCGCCCCGGATCAAGCCGCCCAAAGCAGGACCCTGTCGGTGTCACCAACAGGCCGCCATCCCCGGTACGGGCCGAAATATTACCCGTCGAGCCACCGGTCAGGCCGCGGTCATACATCGACTTGGCCAGCGTGCAGATCAGTTCTCGCAGGGCAGTATCGTGGGCCGTATCGCTCATAAGCTGTCCAGTTTTTGCAAGGCGGTGTCGAAAAAGGCTTCGTCGCCAAAGTTGCCTGACTTTAGCGCCAGCGCAACCGGCACGCCCGCGCTTTGGCTGAAACACCAGGGCACGCCGGGGGCAATTTCCGGCCCGATGTCAAGCTGGCTAACCCCCAGCGCCTGTGTCACTGCGCCCGATGTTTCCCCGCCGGCAACCACAAAGCGCCGCGCACCAGCGTCACGGGCAGCAACCGCGATATTTGCCAGCGCCTGTTCCACGATCGCGCCCGCTTTTTCGCGCCCCATTGCGTCTTGCGCGGCGCGCACGGCATCCGGCGCAGCGGTGGCATATATCAACGGGCTGCCCACCTGCCCGGCCAGCCAATCCAACACCGGCTGCACACCATCCCGCGCCAAGGTCAGCGGATCAAGCTGATAACTGGGCGCGTGTTTGCCGTAGCTTGCAACCTGCGCCTGCGTCATCGCCGAACAAGACCCCGACAAGACGATGCCGCCGCCTTCCGGCACATCCCAACCCGCCTTTTCTGTCTTTTCCGCCAGCAATCCCGCCGCACGGTAAAGGTCCGGCAAAGGCATCGCCACGGCGCTGCCCCCAGTCATCAAGGCATCGTTCTGACAAGCGGCGGCGATCACCGAAAGATCGCTGTCCGCCACCGCATCGACCACCACATGCGCCACGCCCTGACCGGCCAGCAGATCTAGCCGTTTGCGCACAGCATCCGCTCCTTGCGCAACACAAAGCCGGTCAACTAGGCCTACCTCGCCTTTCACCTGCGGTGAAAGCAGACGCATCAGATTACTGTCGCGCATCGGTGTCAGCGGGTGATCCTTCATCGGGCTTTCCGCCAGCGGTTGCTGGCCTACGAATAAGTTCCCCATGAAGATACTGCGGCCATTTTCCGGGAAAGCCGGACAATAGATTGTCTGTTTGGTGCCAAGATGCACCATCAAAGCCTCTGCCACCGGACCAATATTGCCCTTCGGCGTGGAATCAAAAGTCGAGCAATATTTCCAGAACAACCGCTGCGCCCCGGCGGCCTGCAGCCACTTGGCAGCCTTTGTCGCCTCTGCAACCGCCTGCGCAGCCGGTTCCGTGCGAATTTTCAGCGCAATCACCTCAAATGGGGCGGCGTCATCCACTGGCCCTTCGGGCACGCCAATGCGTAGTGAAACGCGCGCGCCACTACGGGCCAGCAGACCAGCCAAATCGGTCGCACCGGTGAAATCATCGGCAATTGCGCCAAATATCGCGGCCATGACTTAGCGCTCTCCCGGCAGGGCAATACCAGCGTTTCGGGCATAGACCTTAGCCACCGCCGCGTCGTCTTCGCGGCCGAGGCCGGACCCCGACGCTGCCAGATACTGCTGCAGGGCCGCCGCCGTCAACGGCGCGCCGAACTTGGCACCCTTGGCGATATCCAGCACGATCCCCAGGTCCTTCAGCCAGATATCCACCGCGCTAAGTGGCGTGTAATCGCCCGCAATCACATGCGGCGCGCGGCTTTCCAGCGCCCAACTGGTGCCCGCACATTGGCTGATAATCTCCAGAAACTTCTCGGGGTCCACCCCCTGCGTGATGCCAAAGGTCATCGCCTCTGCCATCGAGGCGATCTGGATGCCGACCAGCATCTGGTTGACCGCCTTCATCGACGATCCCGCGCCGACCGCGGCGCCCAGTTCAAAAACCTGGCTGGCCATCGCATCCAATGCTGGCCGGGCCTTGGCAAAGGCCGCATCACTGCCCGAGGCAAGGATCGACAATTCGCCATCCGCCGCGCGCAACGTGCCGCCGGATATCGGCGCGTCAAGATACTGAAGTCCCAATGCCTCGCATCGTTGTGCCATGTCGCGGGCAAAATCCGGGGCAACGGTCGCGCAGGCGACAATCGCCGTTCCCGCGCTTAGCTTTTCGGCGATGCCGTTTTCGCCGAACAAAACCGCCTCTGTCTGGGCCGCATTCAAGACAACCAACACGACAGCATCAAGGTTGGTGGCCACATCGTCGAATTGACCTGCAGCCCCCCCGGCAGCCTGAAACCGCGCCACTGCGTCTGGATTAATGTCAAACCCGTGCGTCACCACCCCGGCGCGCAGCAAAGCCCCCGCCATGCCGAACCCCATCGCCCCAAGTCCAAATATCGCAACTGTGTTATCGGCCATCCAAGTATCCTCCTCTTGTTAGGAAAAATGGTATACCAAATCAAAAACCAAGCCAAGCGGCAAGACTGACCAACGCGCAAAAAGCTTGTAAAAGCCGCGTCGGCCAAGGAAGCTGTCACCCAGCAGTTCACCAAAGGCATGTCCAATGAAAATCACCAAAATTCGCAGTCACATCCTGCAGTACGACATGCCAGAAGAACTGGGCTATTCGCAGCAATATTACGCCAAACGCAGCGCGCATCTGGTCGAGGTCAGCACTGATGAGGGCATCACCGGTTGGGGCGAATGTTTTGGCCCCGGCACGATTGCGCTGGCCAACAAGGGCATCGTTGAGGGCGTCATTCAGCCGCTGGTGCTGGGGATGGACCCGCTGGATCGCGATGTGATCTGGCACAAGGTTTATAACCTGATGCGCGATCACGGCCAAAAGGGCATGCCGCTGCAATCTCTGTCGGGCGTTGATATTGCGCTGTGGGACATCGCCGGAAAGGTCATGGGTCAGCCGCTGCACAAGCTGATTGGCGGCGCGCATCGCACATCTGTGCCCGCCTATGGCTATGGCATGATGCTAAAACGTGAAAGCGTCGCCGACCATGTGGCGCGGTTCCGCGATGAGGCTTTGATGATCAAGGACATGGGCTTTGCCGCCACCAAGATGAAGGTCGGGCTGGGTGCGCGCGATGACGTCAAGCTGTGTCAGGCTGTGCGCGACGGCATCGGTGATGAGTTTGATTTTATGGTCGACGCCAATCATTGCTACACCACGTCGGACGCTTTTTATGTGGGCCGCGCGCTGGATGATCTGGGGGCCTATTGGTTCGAAGAACCTGTCGCGCCCGAAGACCATGATGGATATCGCGAATTGCGTTCCGGACTAAAGACCAACATTTCCGGCGGCGAGGCCGAATTTAACCGCTGGGGCTGGCGCGCCATTCTGGAAAACCGTGGGCTGGATATCGCCCAGCCAGAGGTTTGCGCGCTGGGTGGAGTCTCAGAATATCTGCGCGTACTTGCCCTGTGCCACGCGCATCATACGCCGGTGATCAACCACGTTTGGGGCTCTGCCGTGGCCGTGGCCACCAATCTGCACCTGCTGGCCGCGATGCCGCCCCTGCCTGGCGGGCTGTTCCCGCGTGAGCCGATGCTGGAGTTTGACACCACCGACAACAAGTTCCGCGACGATCTGCTGACCACGCCGCTGGACTTTCAGGGTCAGGTCGCCCGCACCGGGCGTGTCGCCGTGCCGGACGCGCCCGGCATTGGTGTCACGCCCGACCCTGAAATGTTGCGCCGTTACGCAGTGGACGCCTAGCCACGCCCAATAAAGGGCATCCCAGAGGCCATGACCGTCATGAACTGCACGTTTGCATCCAGCGGCAGGCTGGCCATGTGGACGACAGAATCGGCAACGTGTTTGACGTCGATCACCGGCTCTATCGCCAATGACCCGTCCGCCTGCGGCACGCCGCGCGTCATACGCTCTGCCATTTCTGTCAGTGCGTTGCCGATGTCGATCTGGCTACAGGCAATGTTAAACGGCCGCCCGTCCAACGACAGCGTGCGCGTCAGGCCGGTCACACCGTGCTTGGACGCCGTATAAGGCGCCGAGCCCCAGCGCGGCACATAGGCCGACACCGAGCCGTTGTTGATGATGCGTCCACCCTGGGGGTCTTGCTTGCGCATCTGGCCGAATGCCGCCCGCGCCACAATAAAGGCCCCCATCAGGTTGACGTCCAGAAGGTTGCGGATATCGGCCACTGACAGTTCGTCAATCGGCGCGCCGCCCAGGCTGACGCCCGCGTTGTTGAACACCGCACCAAGATGGCCCCAGGCCTGCACCGCCTTGCCAAAGGCCGCGTCAACGCTGGCCTCATCCGTGACATCGCAGGGCAGCACCAATGCACCGCTATCGCCCGCAGTTTCGGCCAGCGCAGATTCGCGCCGCCCGATCAGGCCAACGTCCCAGCCCGCCGCAATAAAAGCCTTTGCCGTCGCGCGGCCAACGCCGCTACCGGCACCAGTGATGATGATGGATGACATGATATTTCTCCCAAATGCTCGCGGCATCCGTCTGCCGCGCTATCCCTTGCTGCAAGCTGTCAATTTGGTATACCAAAGGCAAGTCAAAAGCGGAAGGTATAGAAGAAATGCGCGCCAATAGGTTGATAAGCGTCGTTGCCGCCTGTCTGGCCCTGCCCGCGATGGCAGAGGTCGATCTGAATACGGTCAACGCCTGCATTGATACGGCGGCGAATGAACAGACGAACCCCGCGCTTTGCATTGATCAGTCGCATACCGCCTGCTTGGATGGGGCGCAGGAAACCCCTGCGATTGCAACGCTTTGCTTTACTGAAACCCGGCAGCAATGGACCGACAGTGTAGGCGCGCGGATGCAGGCGGCCACGGCGAACCTGAACGACAGAATGCAATCCGTTCTGAATATCGAAACCAAATACGACCTGCTATCCAGCCTGATCCAATGCGACCGGATGGAAGAACTGGCAATCGCCGCCACTGTCTCCCCTGGCGACAGCATCGCCTTACAAAAGGCGCGCTGCCTGTCGACGGCGTCGGCGCTGGCCTATGTGCGGTTATACATACGGGTGCGTGACATTAACTAAGGCAGGCAACTCCCTTACTTGAATGCGCTTTTGGCCCCACCGGATTCCTGTGTTTTAAAAATGGAACTGGTATCCGCCGCGGGCGGCAGCGGCATCGAAACCGGCACGTTTTCCAGTCTAGGGGTCAGGCAGGGCGCGCCCGTAATGACCCGCTCTTGCAGGTCGTCCCAGAACAACCGTTGCCCCAGCGAATGAATATAGCTGTTGGCCCCCAAAATGGGCCAAGCATCGGCGCTGGCGACCTCAAAAAACAGGATCTTACGCGCGCGGTCGGAAACATTGGGCGCAGAGCCATGCAGCGTGCGCACGTGATGCACCGTCATGCTGCCTGCTTTCCCCGTCAGGGTCACGGCCTTGTCACGTTCAAACAGCGGGTCATCCGGGTCAATCGCACCGCAAAACACGCCGTTCGCGTGGTGGCTGAGCACCGGGCCTTTATGGGTTTGGGGGATCACCATCAGCGGGCCATTGTCGGCATCGACGTCCTCTAGCATCAGCCCGACAGCCAGCAAATCGTCGTTGGTATGCGGGTAAAACGCCCAATCCTGATGCCATTCCACCGCCGCACCTCCACCCGGGGCCTTGGTGTTCAGCTTTGATGTGATCAGCGTGGTATCCGGGCCTAGTAAATCGCGCAGAACCTCGGTGACGCCCGACTGCTCCAGCACCTCACGGAAAATCGCATCACGTTTATGTGGCAGTTTGATACGTGTCAGGCGCGGGCTGTCGGGGCCATGGCCCTTGTCGAGATCATAGATTTCATTGCTTTCGCTGACCATCCGCGAGGCGTCAATCAGGGCATTCGTTACGGCCTGCATCTTGCCAAGCTGATCCGCCGAGACGACATCCTCGACCATCACATAGCCTTTGTCGGCATAAAATTCCTTTTGCTCAACAGTCAGCATCACGTCCTCCTGAAATTCCTGCGTCAGCGTTCGCCGCCACCGTCCAGCACCCAGCCATAATAATCCGGCCCGCCCATCTGGCCACCTTTTAACGCCATAACCAAGCCGTCCATTGGCGCAACCTTCGAGCCTGTCGCATGCGCGCGGCAAATCGCAGCCCCCGGCACTGCCGGTGCAAGTGCCGTCAAAGCATCAATGCCCAAAACACGGCACACATTGCCAGACGTATCACCGCCAGAGACGACGACGCGGTCCAGTCCCGCCTTGGCAATCAGCGCCGCCAGGACTCGGCCAAGCGCAGCCCCAATCCGGTCATTCACCGCAGACAAGTCATCCCCCGCCGCCGCCCGAAGCCGCACCACCGCAGGGTCATCAGGGCCAGAGGCGGTGTAGATCAGCGGCACTTGCCCGGCCTCTAATGCCGTCAGGGCCTTGGTGATGGCGTCATTTTCCGCCTTGGGCAGATCCGCCCCGCAGACGGCAGTTGCATCAAACGCTATTCCCGCAAAGCCATTGCCGCAGGCCCAGCCGATCTGATCCGCCGTAATCGGCGACACCGATCCGGACACAACCGCCATGCGTTTGGCCCGCCCAATGCCAGGCACCTTGCTTTCGGGTGGCAACAGGCCCAATGCCCGGAAATGCGCCACCAACGCATAGGCCGTGCCTTGCGAGCCCACGATAAACCGGTTGTCTGCCCGGTGCTGCCACAACAGCCGTCCGGCGGCGGCGACATCGTCGGGCGTCATCTGGTCAACGGTGACCGCCTGCCCCGGCACAAGGGCTGCGTCGGCGCACATTGGGTCAGAGAGTTTTTCCAGATCAAGACAGCCAATCGTCATATCCGTCTGCGCAGACAGATGCCGCGCCACGTCGGCTTCGGTCATCGGCGTCACCGGATGGCGCGCCATCACCGGATGCCGATCCAGCCGGAAAACCCCCGCCTCTGTGCCCGCAAACAATTGCCCGAACGCCTGATAGCGTCGCATCGGTGGCGCGGCGACGATTACCGGAATCGCCCCGCCGAACCTGCGCGCTCCGATGTCCATCGCCCGCCCGATCGACCCGACATGCGGCGCGGAATCCAGGGTCGAGCAGGTTTTGTATTGGATCAGCTCTGCACCAGTGTCGGCCAGCGCGTCAAACAAGGGCGGCAACTCGGCATCCATTGCCGTGGGCGACATAGTCCGCGCCATGCTGGCGATGCCGATGCCGCGAAAACCCGGAAAAGCCGCCAAACGCGCCGCATTGGGCGGTGACAGGAATAACACCGATGGTAACCCGCCGAAGGTCAACACCTCCATCACCGCCGCCGCGCCGGTGAAATCATCGCCAAGCCAGGCCAGGACCGGCCGGGCAGACTGGCTTGACTGAGCACCGCTCATTCAGGTGATCCGTTCGATGCTGGCCGCGATTTCATCAGGCTCGAAAACCTTTTTCCAGTCATCCCGCATCAACATCGGCTTGCCGAATTCAATGGCCTTGTTGCAGGCATCGGAAAACACGCCGTCGATTTCATTAAAAATCACCGCGCCCAGAATATTCATATGCCCAAGCAGAAAATCACGGGCGGCCTCTTTGGGAACACCGCGGGCGACGACCTCATCCATGGCTTCGCGCATCACGTCCAGCAGAGACGCGCAAACGGTTTCTGACAGACCGGGTTCCAGCAGTGCCATCTGTTCAACCGTCACCCGATAGCTGCGGGCAACCGGGGCATAGATCGCGCGGCCGACCTGTTCGCCAAGGTCATAATGGTCGTCCGGCCCCTGCATCAGCGCATTCACGATACCCTGTTGCGCAGCTATGCCGCCGAAATAATCCTTGCGGCCCGCCATGGTTTCCTCATCATTGTAGATCGGCGGATGACAAGGATGAGTGACGAAATAGGTCACATCATCCCGCTTTGGCAGATGGCCCGCGAATGGCCCCGCGGCATCAAGGCAGACCACCATGGCCCCGCTGGGCACCTTATCGATGATTGCGGCGGCCACAGCCTTGATCGCCGTATCGGGCACCGCCAGCAGAACCACATCAGCACCCTGCATGGCCGTGTCGATATCAACGCAATCGACACCGATAGCGTCCTTTAGCCGGTGCCGCCCCGCCTCTGAAATCTCGACATGGGCCACATCGAAATCAGTTTCCGCCAGATTGGTCGCACTGCGCACGCCCATCTTGCCGCCCGCGCCCATCAGCACAAGTTTCTTTCCCATCAACCCCTCCCGGTTTTGCCATCTCTTAACTGGTATGACGAGATGACATAGGCTGCCGAATGTCAAGAGATGGTATACCAAATGCGGTCGAACCGCAGGAGGTTACTCTTCGGGTTTAACCCTGAACACCGCCAAGTATAGCGCGGGCACAAAGACCAGGGTGATGACCGTACCGGCGATGATGCCGCCCATCATCGCAAAGGCCATCGGGCCCCAGAAAATCTGCCGCGAGATCGGGATCAGCGCCAGACTGGCCGCCGCCGCTGTCAACAAGATCGGCCGCGCGCGGCTGTCGCTTGCCTCAAACACAGCGACCCAGGCGCTGCGACCCTTTTCGCGCAGCACCTCGATTTCATGTACAAGAATGATCGAGTTGCGGATCAGAATGCCGATCAGGGCCAGAACCCCAAGAATGGCCACAAACCCCAGCGGTGCACCGGATGGCACCAAGGCGGCGACCACCCCGATCAACCCCAACGGAGCGACGCAGAACACCACAAGCCCCAGCCGAAAGCCCTGCATCTGCACCATGATCAGTGTCGCCATGATCAGCAACATGATCGGCATCACAGCCAGAATCGGGGCTTGGCTTTCGGCGCTGGATTCCACCGATCCGCCGACCTCGACCGCATACCCAAACGGCAGGCTGCGTTCAAACGCATCAACCTTGTCAGCCAGATCGGTCACTACAGTGGCAGGCTGGTCCTTCGTGGCAATGGCGGCCTTGACGGTGATGGTCGGCGTACGATTGCGCTGGTGGATCACTGGCTGCTCGGTGTCATAGCGGAAGGTCGCAACAGAACGCAGCGGAATGGTGATGCCGCTGGCAGGTGTCAGCTGAAGGTTTGCCAAAGCCTCGACCGAGTGGCGATCCTGGGCCTGACCACGGGCGCGAATTTCCACCAGATAAGCCGCATCGCGCAGCGCCGTGACGGTGGTGCCGTCATAGATGGCATTCAGGGTAGAGGCGATGTCGCTGGCGGTCAGACCCAACTGGCGCGCCTTGTCTTGCAGGATATCGACCCGCACAACGCGCGCTGGTTCGTTCCAATCCAGCACCACGCTTGTCAGCCGCGCGTCGCTGGCGACAACAGCCGCCAGATCACGGGCATGGTCGCGCAGCTCTTCGATATCCGGCCCGGTGATACGATACTGAACCGGGCGCCCCACGGGCGGACCGATTTCCAGCAGTTTGACGAAGTTATCGACGCCGGGGAATTGCGTTGCGGCAACCTCAGTCAGTTCTCCGCGCAGGGCATCACGCGCCTCGACCGACGGCGTTTGAATGACGATCTGGCCAGTATTGGGCCCGGGCGTCGGCACATCAAACGCCAGCAGGAACCGCGGCGCGCCGCGCGCCACATAAGACGACCAGAACAGCACATTTTCATTGTCCACCAGATAGGTTTCCATCCTGTCCATTTGCGCCGTGGTTTCCGCAATAGAGGCGTTCTGCGGCAGGGTCATGTCGATGATCAGCTCTGTCCGGTCAGAGTTGGGAAAGAACTGTTGTTCGACAAAGCGCATGCCGTAGATCGACAGCCCAAAGGTGGCAATCGTCAGCAGAATGGTCAGCCAACGAAACCGCATCGCGGCGCGCAGCAAGACGTGAAAGGCACGGCGAAACCGACCCGGTTCTGCACTATGATGCGCCATCTTCACGGGCAGCAATGTGACGCCCAACAGGGGCGCAAACAGCACTGCCACGATCCAGGATACCAGCAAAGACACCGCGATGACGACGAACAGCGAAAAGGTGAATTCGCCTGCCGCCGAGGAGTTCAGACCGATGGGAATGAAGCCAGCAACCGTGATCAACGTCCCGGTCAGCATCGGAAAGGCAATCGACGTCCAGGCGTAAGAGGCCGAGGCCAACAGGGATTCGCCTTTTTCCAGCCGCGAAATCATCGTCTCAATCGCGATCATCGCGTCATCCACCAACAGCCCCAGCGCAATGATCAGCGCACCAAGGGATATGCGCTGCAGCGTGAAACCCGCATAATCCATGATGACAAAGGTGATCGCCAGCACCAGCGGTATCGTCAGCGCCACAACCAGCCCGGCCCGCAGACCAAGGCTGACAAAACTGACGGCCAGCACAATCAACACTGCCTCTAGCAAAGCTTGCAAAAAGTGGCTGACGGCCGCGTCCACCACATGCGGTTGGTTGGCGACCTGATGGATCTCAATGCCGACCGGCAAATCCGCCAGCGCGCGTTTCATCACCGCGTCAAGTTCGGCTCCGTAGTCGATGATATTGGCCCCCTGCCGCATACCGACGGCCAGGCCAATCGCCTCTTGGCCCTTATAGCGGAACAGTTCCGATGGCGGGTCTTCATAACCGCGGCTGATCTCGGCCACATCCGTCAGCGGAAAGAACCGGTCGCCGACGCGCAGGTTGATATCCTCCAGGCTGCTGGTATCGGCAAACTGCCCACCAACCCGGACCAGAACCTGTTCTGCCCCGGCCTGAATCACCCCCGATGGGGCCAGGGCGTTTTGCGCCGACAATGTCGCCAGAACCTCTTGTTGGTTCACGCCAAGCGCGGCCAACTGGCTGGTCGAGAATTCCAGATAGATCACCTCATCGCGCACGCCGTAGATTTCGATTTTGCCCGCATCATCCAGCGCCTGAATCTCGCGCCGCATCGTTTCGGCGTAATCGCGCACCTCTCGGGGGGTGAACCCGTCATAGGTAAAGGCGTAAAGGTTGCCGAACACGTCGCCAAAGCTGTCATTGAACTGAAATCCCGCGAATTCCTGCGGGAACTCACTGCGGATGTCGCTCATCATATTTCGGACCCGTTGCCAGATACGCGGCAGTTCATCCGCATCGGTCGAGGCCAGCAGTTCCACGTAAACAATCGAGGTTCCGGCGGCGGTGACCGAACGGGTAAAGTCCAGTTCCGGCAGATCCTCCAGCTTTTTTTCTATCCGGTCAGTGACCTGCGTGGCGGTCTCTTGCACGTTGGCCCCGGGCAAGGCCCCGGCGACAATCATCGTCTTGATCGCGAAATTCGGGTCTTCCTCGCGGCCGATGTTCACATAGGACAGCGCGCCTGCGACCACAGAGATAATCATCAGAAACCAGACAAACGACCGATGGGTCAGCGCCCAGTCAGACAGGTTGAATTTCTTCATTGCTCGATACTCCGCCCGACGGTTTGCCCGTCTTCAAGGGAATGAATGCCTTTCAGGACAACCTCGTCACCGGTGGTCAGCCCACCGGTCACCCGCACCCGCGTGCCAAACTGCGCCCCCAACGTGACGCTGCGCCGCGAGACCGTATGCATTTCCCGGTCAACCACCCAAACCTCGGGCGCACTGTCGGGATGCAACAACGCAGTGATCGGCAGGCTGACGCTAGCGTCAGGGCTGGCCTGTGGGCGCAGGCGGACCAGAGCACCAAACCGGAACCCCGGCGGCGCATCGATCAAGGCCAGATGCACGCGCCTTGTGCGGGTGGTGCGTTCGGCCACCGGATCAAGCCGTGTCAACCTAGCCGTCGCCGTCACTGTCGGATTAACCGCCAGCGCCACGTCAAAACGCATGCCAATGCTCAGCGCCGCAAGATCCTGCTCGCTCAGGTCCATCGTCACCTCGGCGTCGCCTGTGCTGGCCAGCTGCAACACCGCCTCGCCCGACGCCACAGTTGCGCCGTTCTCTACGAAAACCTCTGTAATCACACCAGCTTGCGGTGCATGCAGCTCTGCCAGTTCCAGCGAATCCTGCGCGCGGGCCAATGTAGCCTCTGCTTGCTCTAGCCGGGCCTGTGCAGCCACCAACGCGCGTTCGCTATCCTCGGCCCGGCTTGCGGAATCCACACCGCGCGACGCCAGTTCATTCGCCCGCACCTGTGCGTCCTGCGCCGACCTTAGCTGCGTGGTCGCAACCAGAACGCCGGCCTCTGCGGCCCGCAAGGCGGCTTGTAAATCCTCTGGGTCAATCCGCGCCAAAACCTGCCCGGCCTCGACCAGATCGCCGGTGTCAACCGGGCGCTCTGCAACGGTGCCGCCCATCGGAAAGCCAAGCGCGACTTCGTTCTTGGCAGCCACAGTGCCAATATAAGTCGCTGCCCGCGCGGCCTCTGGACTGATGCGTTCCGACACAACCGGACGCGGCACCGTAGTTGTCAGGGTGATATCCGCCACCGCGCCGGACTCTGCAAAAGCAGGCGTGGCGCTCAGCAACAGCAATAACAGAACTCTCATTGCCCTGCTCCCTTAGCTGCTTGCACAATGCGCCCCGGATACATCAGATGCGCGCCGCGCGTCACAACCAGCGTTCCGACCTCGATGCCATCGGCCAGCACCACGCGCCCGGTCTCATATCGATCCACGGTGATCTGTTGCAGGGAAACCGCCATGCTGTCAGGGTCAACCACCCAAACCGCTGGCCCGTCTGCCGTCGCACTTAGCGCCGTGTGTGGCAAGGCAATCGCGGGCGGGTCCATTTGCCGGACCAGGCCGCGCACCGCGTCGCCGTATTGCACACTGTCTGACGCGCCTTCCACAGAGAGCGTGACGGCAACCGCGCCCGTCGCCGGATTCACCAGCGGAGAGACGACACGCGCCTCGCCATAAAACACCTCGGCCGACGGGTCATTCATCGGGGTCAATTCCACCCGGTGGCCGGTTGATGGTACCGTCAACATGACTTCTGGAACATCAAACAACGCATCAAGCGTCGTCCCCAGGGCCAATTCAACCACAGGCTGGGCCGCGCCGACGACTTGCCCCGGCTCTACCAGCCGGTCAGTGACGGTCGCCGCTGAGGGAGCCGTCAAGACCGTGTCGTCCATCGCCTTACGCGCCCGGTCCAGATCGGCCTGCGCCTGAACCAGCGCGCCTTCTGCCACGCGCAGTGCGTCTGCGGCGTTGTCCCGTGATATGCGGGTCGTGGCTCCGCGTTCCAACAGCGATTCCTGCCGCTGCAGGTCCTCAATGGCCTGATCCCGATCCGCGCTTGCTGTCGAAACCCCGGCCTGCGCTGCCCGCAGCGCCTGTTCAAACTGAACCGCCTCCATCCGCGCCAGAACGGCCCCCGCCGCAACCACATCGCCCTCGGCAACCTCTACCCGTGAAACCCGCCCGCCACTTCTGAACGAAACACTTAGACTGTCACGCGGAACGATTTCGCCGGTCAGCAGGTAATCCCGTTCATAGGAAACAAGATCGGCGGACACCATTTCAACAACCAGCGGCACATCGGCAAAAACCGGCACCACCCCTATTAGGACGGCGACTCCGGCACGTATCATTGGAAAACCCATGGGGACCTCGATTATACAAACGACTCGTTCATCGCGCTACTTACTCTGGCGTTTCACGCTTCGCACCCTATCGCAAGTGAAGACCCGCGTGGCCGTTTACGCACATAACAGGCACGCAAACCCGATATAGAGACAAATAGAAACCAAACGCTAAAATATCCCACCCGACCCGGAGCGTCCGATCAGAGGCCGACCAATCATGCCCCCTCAAAACCTGGGACAGCCGCCTGAATTCCACGGCTGGACCCCAAAAACAATTTCAGGGATTGCCTTACATCGGTTGCGAAAGGCGTCACTCAAATTATCGAATGATTTATCAATAAATATCGCGGAATATTTCTTAAAAAAAAATTGCATCGTTCAGAAAACGCAAATGATTTATGCATCATAAGACCGTAACAAAACGCCCATGATCGTCGGGTGCGGGTTTCGGAGCAATTAGTGAAATGTCAGGTATGGTGCGGTCCAATTGGGTTGAGACTCTGATACTATGGTCGGCTGTATTCCGAAAAACCGGCCTTTCGCTGAGTTTTCTCGTTCTAATGGTTGCGCCCGTCTACGCTGCAGAAAACCTGAATACAGATGACACAGCAAAACTGACGAGACGAATAACCTTGAGTGAGGCCGGTCGCCCACAAGGGTTAAACTTTGCCCGATTGTCAGGGGCAGATGAGATGTTCTTTTCGATTCCAGACGCACAGGCTGTAAGAGCAGCGGCACTGGTTCTTGAAATAGAGCAATTTGAATCACTTAAGACCGATAGATACCTAGAGATCCAGGTGGCTGGTCAGGTTGTCAAAGTAATTAACCTGTCAGAGATGCCTGCGAAAAGCCGGGTAGAAATTCCAATTGCTCCTACAACTGTCAATGAGGGGTTCCTTCGCCTGTCTGTGCAATATTCAGGCGCGGTCAGCGATCGGGTTTGTGTGGATCAGCGCACATCCGGCGATCGACTAATTATCAAGCCCACCAGCCATCTCAGGCTTATGCTCAGACCTGCCAGCCTTCAGGACCCGCATGTCCTTTATGGGTTCCAACCTCCGACTGTTCGAATTCAAGTACCCGAAGGGCGCGCAGGACCACAGGTGGAAGCTGCCGCATTACGGGCCGGCGTATTGTTTGGCGCGCAAAGGGGGGCTGTTTTTTATTCCCGATCGCCACAAGATGCGTTTTTGGCCTGGACCGAGGCGCAAATTGGGTTCAGCCCTTTAGAGCAGGACATTGAGTCTGCGCCTAGCGTCGCCGTTCATACATCGAACCTCGGACCGCGCCTGCAATTTTCGGGACCGCGCGTTCAAAAAACTCTTGAGCAGTTCTGGAAGTATGAATCCGCACAGGATCGGGGTTCAATCACAAGTCTTTCGGACCCTGTTGATCAGCCTGAAAGTTTGCCTTTTGCAGATCTTGGTTTTGATTTCCGCCCAAAATCCTCTGCTGGACCCGTCACCTTTGAAGTTTCCTTTGAAATTGAGGACATACCAGCCGGAATGTTGCCCAAGTCAATGTCCTTACATTTAACCGCCGCACCCGGGGTCGGCGGCCAAGGAACAACGGCCGTCGCCTATTTGAACGGGATTATTGTTGGCAGCGGTGAGATTTTGACAGGCGCACCGAGTTGGTTTGAGTTTGACATCCCCGAAGGCCTGTTTGTGCGGCGAAACCAACTGCAGGTGCAGGTCTTACGTCAGCGACTTGGTGGCAACTGCCTAACCACGTCGCTGGGCTACCCCGCCCAGATCCTTCCGGGCAGCCGGTTCAACCTCGAAAAACACACCCGCCCAGCGATGCAGTTTCTGGATCTGAGCCAAGCGATGCAAGGCGGCATTGATCTGGCGATAGATCGCGACGGAACTGAAAGTAGCGCTGAACTATTGGCAAGGCTTGCACCGATCGTGGCATCAATTGTGCCGGCCAGTGCGTCGATCAGACCGGTAGATCTGATTCAACCCCTGCCGGGCGGTGCTCCGTTCATCGTCGTGGGCCACAAGAAACCAAGGGGCAGCAATCCCAGTATCGAATTTGAAAACGGCAGCATTCAATTGAATGGCACAGAAAACGAATTGCTGTTTGATCGCAGTGATTTGGACAAGATGACCGTTGTTCAGATCGTCGCTATTGGCGACCGTTCTGGTCTATGGATTCGGCCAGGTTCCGGGGCACCGCCCAATCCGACCGCCGATCGCCCGCTTTTGCTTGACCAAGGTGATATCGCAGTTTTGAATCAGACGGGTATTGCCTTGGCGACATCGACTTTTCGGCCCGATATTGTTCGTGTGACATATCCCAATCAGCAAAGCTTTTCCAAGGTGCTGAACAAATATTGGCCTTGGATTATCGGCGGTGTGTGGATCATTTTTACGATCCTGATCTTACAGTTCCTGCGGCGGCTTCACGTTAAGGGCAAGATGTCCGATGGCATCGAATGATGCCTCCTCGTCCAGATAATCCGTCTAGAAACTCTTCGCCGCGGAGGGAGAACGAAGCCTTGGGGCGGCTTCTTGTTGAACGCGGCAACCTGACACTGGACCAGCAAGCAGAGGCTATGAGCTGCGCCAAAAGCTGGAACACCGGTCTTTTGAATGTGCTTCTGGCCCGACGGTGGCTGGACGGTAGCGAAATCTTT
>Ga0315339_1001970_pt1 | contig 16425 bp, 18 predicted proteins | sample ASW17metaG_FD_204514 | JGI IMG/M metagenome (GOLD analysis project Ga0315339, IMG submission 204514) | Ammonia-oxidizing marine archaeal communities from Pacific Ocean, United States - ASW #17 | ecosystem: Environmental > Aquatic > Marine > Oceanic | place: USA: California | collected 2016-12-05
GGACAAATATTCTAATGAAAATGATCAAGAAAAATTAAAATTTTTGGATGAACTTAATACGCATGTAATGTCAATACAAAAAAAATATGAAAATTCCTAGTGTGGATAATTTAAATTTTTTTTTTTTTAGTCTTGAATAAAGTTTTTAAATTTATATATAAACCTTATGGCAACAGTTAATGTAACAGATGAAAATTTTGAGACGGAAGTCATTAAAGCTGGGAAACCAGTCATAGTTGATTTTTGGGCCGAATGGTGTCGATAGTCCCCTTGGTCTTTTGATCGAGGGGGCTATCGACATAAACCCAAGCGGACCTTGCAAACAAATTGCTCCAACATTAGAAGAAATATCTAATGAAATGGCTGACGATGTTGTGGTTGCAAAACACAATATTGATAATGAACCCAACACTCCCACAAAGTATGGAATCCGTGGAATTCCAACCATGCTTTTTTTCTCTGGCGGCGAATTGAAAGCTACTAAAGTTGGGGCCACTACAAAATCAAATATTGTTTCTTGGATAAAAGAAAATCTTTAATTTAAATTTAAAACTTCTCCAGCCAGATATAAAGATCCAGTAATAATAATTATATCATTATCTTTTAAATCAATAGAAATAATGGCTTCTTTAATTGATTTTTTATAGCTAATATTTTTTAAATTTTTTAATTTTCTCATTAATTTTTCACCATTGATAGCATTAGGCTGGTTTGGAATATCTACAGTTGTTAAGGAGGATATTTTATCTTTAAAATAATTAATATATTCAAGATGATTTTTATTATTCATCATTCCTAAAACTATATGTTTGTTACATTCTAGTGAATTTAAGTGTTGACTTAAAACACTAGCTCCAAGAGGATTATGAGATCCATCGATGTAAATTTTATTTTTTTTTACTAGATCTTTTAATTTGCCATTTTTTATTTCTTGAAATCTTGCAATGTTTTTAATTTTTTTTATTCCATTTTTAATATTTTGATCCGAAATATTTATTTCTTCCATATTTCTTATAGTAGCGATAGCTGTAGATATATTAGATAATTGAAATTCACCTTCTAAATTTGGCAGTGGAAGTTTAAGACCCCCATATTTATCTTCATAATAAAAAAATCCATTTTCATTTAAAGAGTAGTTAAAATCACTGCCAAAAACTAATTTTTTTGAAGAATTATCTTTAATTGAATCTTTTATTTTATTTAAAATTTTATTTGAGCTTTGTTTTGAAATAATAACTTTTGAGGTTAATAAAGATGAAGTCTTTTCAAATATTATTTGATCTATCGTTTGTTTATTTTTTGGTAGCCAGTCTAAGTGGTCTAAACCAATAGCAGTAATAACACTTGCTAAATTTGATTTAATTATAGAACATGCATCTGCTCTATGAAATAAGCCACTTTCGACAAGGTTGATGTTATCTTTGAAGTTTTTGGCATTATAAAAATAAGCAGCTGTTAATATTTCAAAATAAGTAATAGGTTCACCTGCATTAATATCTTCTACTTCATTTAATAATTTTACAAGATTTTCGTCAGAAATCTCATCATCATTAAATATAAATCTTTCATTAATTTTTTGTATATGAGGACTTGTGTAAATATTGCAATTTATATTAGCATCTTTGAGAATGGCTCTAATTGCTTGAATTGTAGAATATTTTCCATTTGTTCCAACAACAGATATATATTTTAAATTATCCTGAGGATTTCCAAGCTTTTTACAGAGCTTCTTAATTCTATCTAAACTTAAATCTATTTCTTTAGGATGCAGCTTTTGTAGGTTGCTCAATATTTGTTGAAGTTTCATTTGATAATTTTGAATCTATCTCAGAATTCTTCTTTAGCAATATTTCAAGTAATTTTATAACTTCATTAGTTAAATCTTTTCTATTTAACACTTTGTCAACAAAACCATGCTTTTCAACAAATTCGGCTGTCTGAAAATCTGGGCTCAATTCTTCCTTTACTGTTGCTTGAATTACTCTTTTACCAGCAAAAGCTATTAAACATCCAGATTCTGCAAAATGTATGTCACCCAACATAGCAAACGACGCTGTTATTCCTCCTGCAGTTGGATCTGTAAAACATACTATGTAAGGAAGGTTATTTTTTTTTAATTCATTTATTGCAAGTGTTGTTCTGGTCATATTTGCTAAAGCAATAGGACTTTCAAACATCCTTTGTCCTCCACCACAAGGAAAAAAAACATAAGGAGTTTTATTATCTATTGCATGTTGTACCCCATAGATGATGGCCTCTCCTTCCGCAGCACCAACTGATCCACCTATAAAATCAAAATTAATTGCGCCAGCTGTAATTTGGATTCCATCAATTTGACCTTTTGCAATCATTACCGCACAATTTTGTCCAGTTTTTTTTCTAGCTTGTAATAATCTTTCTTTATAAGATTTTGTATCTTTCCAATTCAAAGGGTCTTCAGCTGGAACGGGTGTTTCAAGAATTTCATATCTATTTTTTCCAAAAAATATATCAAATCTTTGTCTACAACTAATTCTATGATGTTTTCCACACGAATTACACACCCATAAATTTTCTTCTAAATCTTTTTTTAGAATTGGACCTTTACAACAACTTGTCCAGTCTGAATTTGCAATTTCTTCTTTTGTTGGAAATTTTTTTTGTAAATTTATTTTTATTTTATCACCAAAAGTTTTTATTTTTGTTAACCAATTCATAAAATTTTATTTTTCAGTTTTTCTACTATTCTACTTACATTTGTGACAGGATTTTGTCCATTATTAAAACTTCTAGTAATTTCTTTACAAATTTCACTCCCAACAACCACCCCATCAGAATTTTTGAAGGAAGAAATTGATTTATTTGTAATTCCAAATCCTATCACACAATTTTTATTTTTATTTATTTTTTTTACTTTGTTATAATTTTTCAATATTTCTCTGGGAGAAAGCTTTAACTTGCTGCCAGTAGTACCAAGCATTGATATATAATATATCATATCATGTGAATCACTAATAATTCTTTTCATTCTTTTTTTTGAAGTAGTTGGAGACAAAAGTTGCACAAAAGTGACTGAATTTTTTTTGCATTTTTTTGCAAAAGGTTTATTATCTGGCCAAGGTAAATCAACCACAATTAAACCATTCACACCCACTTGTTTACACTTTCTTAAAAAATTATTCTCACCATATTGATAAACCATGTTGTAATAACCCATCAAAATTATGGGTTTTGATTTTTTACTTTTTTTAAACTTACCAACTATTTGAAATACATCTTTCATTTTAATACCTTTTTGAATTGCTCGGTAAGCAGATGTTTGAATTTGTCCACCATCAGCTATGGGTGTATTATGTGGAAATCCTAATTCAACAATATCAGCATGATTTGAAATTGAATTTAGTATTTCTAATGATTTTTTTTTACTACTATCTCCGGCGACTGTATAAGTTAACAAAGCAGGTCTTTTTTCTTCTCTACATTTTTTAAAAGTCAGATTGATTTGTGATTTATTCATTTGTATTTTCCTAATCTTTGCTTAAGAATATCTTTGTCCTTATATGCATCTCCACATGAATTAACTATTATGATTGTATCCTTGCTTAATTTTGGAGCTATTTTTATTGCTTCTGCAAATGCATGACTTGGTTCCAAACTTGGATTTAAATTTTCATATCTAGTTACTAGTTGGTATGCATTTAAAGCTTCTTCGTCAGTGGCTGCAGTATATCTTGCTCTTTTTGTATCCTTTAAAAAACAATGGAGCGGAGAAACTCCTGGATAGTCTAATCCAGCGCTAATAGATTTTGTTTCTTCTATTTGACCTTCTGTATCCTGATTTACATATTGGGCCGCTCCATGCAATATTCCAATTTTTGATCCATAAGTTAAAGGAGCCGCATGTCTTTTGCTTTTTTTTGGTCCGCCAGCTTCAACACCAACAAACTCAATTTGTCTTTTATCATAATGCATAAATTCATTCCAAAACCCAAAGCTTGAAGATCCTCCTCCAACGCAGTTTAATAATTTTATTTTTTTTGGAATTTTTCCAAATTCTTTTTTCATTTGTATAAAAAGCTCTCTAGAAATTTGCGATGTACTCCATCCACAAATTTTGACGAAAATATTAGGTCCCACAGTTGAGCCCACGCACATATGAGTAGTATCACAATTTGATACCCAATATCTCATACATTCGCTAACAGCATCAACAAGTGTTTGGCTGCCCGTATAAACTGGAACTATTACAGCACCATTTTTTTTTATTGCATCACAGTTGGGTTTTTGTCTTTTAATATCTTTTGCACCCATAAATATTTTGCATTTTAAGCCAAATTTTTTTGCAGCCATACTAAGCATTTTTCCTGCATATCCTGCTCCTGTGTCGCCCACGATATATTTTTTTCCAGCTCTTTTTGCTATAAGGCAATGAACAGTGGCATTATAAATTTTATGAGCACCTCCATTGGCTTCAGAAACAATCTTTGTCCATATTTGAGCTCCGCCCAGATGTCTTGTTAAGTTTTTCAATTTTACGAAAGAAGTAGGTGATCCCACCCAATTTTTAAAATAGTAATCCCTTTCTTTAATAAATTTTTTATCTCTTCTTAATTTTTCAAATAATATTGCAAGGTCTTCTACTGGTTTTTTTAATGTTTCAGGAATGAAATTACCTCCAAATTTTCCTCCCCAAAAACCAAATTTATCGTGTTGATCAATTAATAGAATATTTTTTCTAATTTTCATTTTTAATCTTACTAATGTTTTCTAAAAAAATTTTTATCTTTGAAATATCCTTCTCTCCTAAAGTTTCTAAGCTTCCTGAGATATCAATAATATCTGTTATTTTAGAATATTTATCAAGCTTATCATCATACTGGATGTTGCCTGCAAGCATTTTATTTACTGTAGTTGATACATTATTTAGTAGTCGATGGTCAAACCCAACAGATTTTTCATATCCTTTACTATCAAACAAAATTATTTCAGAAATAGATTCAAATTTTTTATATTCTTCGATATCATTTTTATTTTCAATTGTAAGTGCAGTTATAATTTTTACTTTGTATTTTTCTTTTATTATTTTAGTTTTTTCAGGACTCACATCATATAATTGGTAGTAATCAAAATTTAAATCTTTGATCTTTTCTAAAACTTCATCATTTGGACTTACAAGCACTGAAACAAAATTTATTTTTTTTTTATTTATGTTAATTAATCTTTTAAGATTTTTGTGCTCAACATATCTTTTAGATTTTGGATAATTAGTTATGAAACCAACAAATTTAGGAGGATTGTTATGATTTACAATATAATTTAAAGTTTTGGAATCTTTGATACCGCAAATTTTTGCATCCATTATTTATTAAGATGATCAATTAATGTTTGAATATTTTTTTTTATATTTCCTTTTGTAATTGGCCTTCCAATTACAAGCCAATCGCTGCCATTTTTGAATGCTTCTTTAGGAGTCATTACTCTTTTTTGGTCATTTTTATTTGAATTGAATCTAATTCCAGGAGTAATTATTTCTTTTTTGAATACTTTTTTTACATATTTTACTTCTTGAGCGCTACAAACAATTGCATCAAGCTTTGCTTTATTTGCTAGTTTAGCCTGGTGAATTACTAGCTTTTTTAATTTTTTATCATAGCCTATCTGTCTTAATGAATAATTATCTATTGATGTAAGCGTTGTAACTCCAACTATCTTTATTTTACCAGAAACTCTCTTTGTTGCTTTTAATGCTTCTAAACCTGAGCTTACATGTATGGTTAAATAGTTTACTTTAAGATCTTTTATAGCCTTTACAGCAGAAGCACATGTATTTGGTATGTCGTGCAGTTTTAAGTCGGCAAAAATAATTTTGTCTTTAATTTTTGATATAAAAGATCTTCCATTCTTAGAGTTAATAAATTCTAAACCAAATTTGTAACCAATTTTTAATTTTTTTGTGCTTGAATATTTTATTATCTTCTGTGCAGCAGAAGTTTTGTTTGTATCGCAAGCAATAAATATATTTTTACTCATTATTTAAATCATTAAACCATTTTTTTGACATTTTAAAATGAACCGTTTTTTTTTTAGAAACCTCAATTTTTTTTTGTGTCTTTGGGTTTCTCGATATCCTTGCTTTTTGAATTCTAGTTTCTAAGGTAAAAATATCTCTTAATTCAACCCTTTCATTTTTTTTAAGGGCATTTTCTATTTTAGAAAGAGTTATCCCTATTAGTTTTGACAAGTCCTTCTTTAAAAAATTTGGATAATTGTCTGATAAATGATCTAATATTTTTGATTTTACTAGTGCCAAATTTGCTAATTATTCTTCATTTTCATTTTTATCTTTTTTTAACTTATCATAAAGAGATGAAAATGGTAAATTTTTTCCTGAAAGAGGCGATGAAAATTTAGAAACAGCCTCTTTATTCTGTAATTCTTCCAATAATTTTATACTAAGATTTACTTTTCTTTTTTCTAAATCAATTTCAGATATAGCAGCATCAATTCTTTCACCACCAACAAATCTTGAAGGTCTTGCATCTGCTGAATTTATTGCTATTTGTGATTTTTTTATCAAAATATTTAAATCTGAATCTTCTGGTTTAACAACCAATCCTTTATTATCTGAAGATATAACTTTTACAGTTACTATATCATTAATTTTTTTATTCTTAAAATAATCCAATGGATCTGTTTTAGTTTGTTTTAATCCAACCCTCACTTTTTGTTCGTCTTTTCTTATTTCTAAAACTTGAACTTTTAGTGAATCTCCTTTTTTATATTTTTTTAATTCTTCTTCTGGATTTTCTGTATAAGAAAGATCATTCGAATGTAAAAATACATCGATATCAAAAGATTCAATGTGTAAGTAAACTGCATACTCATTAGTGCTAGATATTTTTCCTTCTATCTCAGATCCGACAGGATATTTTTTTTCTAACGCTTCATAAGGGTTTTCTTTCGTTAGTCTATGAGAAATTGCAACTCTTCTTTTTTCTTTATCAATTTCTGTTATTACACAATCAATAACATCTCCAACTTTAAACATTTTTTTTGTGCTTATATTTTTTTTTGTCCAACTCAACTCACTTGAATGAAGCAGCGTACTTAATCCGGGCTCTAATTCACAGAAGCAACCATAATCAGTTATTTTTACAACTTTTACTTTGTATAATTTATTTAACTCATAGTTTGAAATATGCTCAAATGGATCTGGAGACAGTTGTTTAATTGAACAACCAACTTGCAGCTTTTCTTTGTCGACAGAAATAACTAACAAATCATGTTTTTCACCGATATTAAAAACTTCATCAGGATGATTAATTCTTGAGTAAGAAATTTCTTGCAAATGTACAAGTACATCTAATTCACCGTTGTTTACTCCGAAGAAACAACCAAAAGAACTATAGCCTTTAACAACTGCATCTTTAATTTTATCTCCAATTTTATATTTTTCGATTATTTTTGCTTTATCTTCTTTTTTACTTGAAGAAACTATTTGTCTTCGAGAAACACAAGCGTTACCTCTAATTTTGTCTAGCTTAATTAAAGCGAATTTTTGAGGTTCATTCATTAGATGAGAAATATCTTTCATAGGTTTATCTGATATTTGTGATCCAGGACAAAACATTAATGATCCTGTATCAATATGCTCGACTATTACTCCTCCTTTGCATTTTGAGGTAATTTTTCCCATGATAGGCTCGTTCTTTTCGTAAGCTTTTTCTAATTCATACCAGCCCTTTATTTTTTGAGCTTTCGTTGCTGAAACAACGACATCTCCATTTTTATCTTCAATTTTTTCCAAAAGAACTGCTACTTTTGATCCTTCTTTAATTTTATCAATTAAATTTAAGCTTTTTAATTCATTTATATCTAAAACAGGCTCTGATTTTAGTCCCTCAACAAATAAAAAAACAAATTTATTTGTTATTTTAGTTACCAGGCCGTCTATGATTTTTCCCTCTTCTATTTTTATCTTAGATAATTGTGAATTTAATAAATTTTCGAAATCTTTATTCGCTTGTGTGTTTAGGTCCTTATATATTTCCATATTTTTTTATTAATTCTTTATTTACCAAACTAACTAGTTGTAGCTTCATTTGATTTATAGTTAATTTAGTGGTGTCAACTAATACAGCACCTTTTACAAAAAGCAAGGGGCTTTCTTTTCTATTTTTATCGCTAAAATCCCTTAATTTTAAAGATTTTTTAACTTCACTAAGTTTTGTATTTTTATTTAGCTTTTTATATTCTTTTAGTCTTCTTTTTGCTTTTTCTTTTAAAGAACATTTAAAAAAAATTTTTAAATCTGCATTTGGTATAATTTTTGAAGCTATATCTCGTCCTTCAATTATAACTTTATTATTTTTTTTTATAAAATCTATTTGAAATTTTTTAAGTTCATTTCTTATATATTTTTTTGTTGCAATTATTGATGATAATTTTGTTATCTGTGGATTATTTAATTTTTTGTTTTTTAATTTTAGTAAAGTTATTTTTTTTGATTGATTTCTTATATATTTTTGATCATATTTTTTGTTATTCTTTATAATTTTATAAGCTAAATACCTGTATAATTTTCCAGATGAAAGAAGTTTGAATTTAAATTTTTTAGAAATTATTTTACTACCTGTAGTTTTACCTGAGGCACTACTTCCATCAATAGCAATTGAAAATTTTATATTTTTTTTAATCAACTAATTTTTGCTCCTAGGCTTTTTAATAATTTTATAAAATTTGGAAAAGATGTATTGATCGAATCAATATCATGGATTGCCCATTTTCCACCCAACGCTAGAGCAGCAATAAATGACAACATACAAGCTCTATGATCTTTATCAAATTTTTCTATTTTATACTTTTTGTTAAGCTTTAAATTGGGATTTCCATATATTTTAAAACTATTATTCGTTATTTTTGTTCTAACACCCATCTTGTTTAAAAAGTTATTAGCAAATTTTAATCTATCTGTTTCTTTATTTCTAAGTTCACCAATTTTATTAAATTTTGACACACCATTTGCTGTAGCGCAGGTTAAAAAAATTAGCAAAAATTCATCAATAGAACGACTATTCATTTTTAATGGGCAATTAATTGATTTCAGTTTATTTGAACTTTGTACAAATATGTCAGCAATGTCTTCTCCATTGTAATTTTTTTTATTTTTTAAAATTATTTTTGCTTTCATCATTTTTAATATATCAATAATCCCAGTTCTTGATTTGTTTACATTTACATTTTTAATTAAAATTTTAGAATTTTTTGTTAATAGTGTTAGTACTATAAAAAAAGAACTAGAGCTTATATCACCAGGAATTACATAATTGAAACCTTTGTAATTTTTTACTCCTTTGTAACTTATTAAATCTAATTTTTTTCCTTTAGAAATTCTTATTGGTAATTTTAAATATTTAAATAATTTTTCTGTATGATCTCTAGATGGAATAGATTTTATTTTTGTTTTTCCAGGGGTTTTCATTGCGGCAAGTAAAACACAGCTTTTTACCTGGGCACTACCTTTCGTTTCATTAAAATTAATAGGTCTTGGATAACTAGTTCCTTTTATTTTGATAGGCAATTTTTGCTTTTTTGATTTAATATTTTGACCAAACATTCTCATGGGTTTAATTACTCTTGAAAAATCTCTTTTTGATAAACTTTGGTCACCTTTTAAAATAATTTGATTTTTTGATTTTACTAATAAACCAAAAATTAATCTTGCTAAAGTTCCTGAGTTTCCAGCATTAATTGTTGTATTATTTTTAAAACTAAACCCGTTAAGACCTTTTCCATAAATTTTACAATTTTTTTTATTAATTTTATAATTTATTCCAAGTTTTTTTATTGCATTTAGAGAACTTTGCACATCTTCAGATTCAAGCAGGTTGTAAGCAATTGATGTTCCTACGGCTTGTGATGCCATCAATATCCATCTAATAGATAAACTTTTATCTCCAGGTATATAAATTTTTTTATTAAAACTTTTTATTTTTTCATTTATGTGTGCAATTTTTTTCATTAGAAAGATTAGCTAATTTTAAATGCATCTCCAAAATAAAAGTTTCTTGCTTTTGTATTGTTTATTAGCTCTGATGGCGTACCTTGTGCTATAATTTTTTTATTTGCCAAAATGATTGCTCTATCACTTATTGCCAATAAATCTCTAGCTGCATGATCTGAAATAATACAACATCTACTATTATCTTCAGTTTGTAAATTTACAATTGTTTCTTGCAGATCTCTAGTAGACATAATATCTAACCCTTGGAACGGTTCATCCATTAAAATTATTTTTGGATCTGACATTAGAGACATCGCTATACTTACTTTTTTTCTTTGCCCTCCAGAAAGATGTTTTGCTTTAGTATGTTTTACTGCATCCAATTCAAACTTTGATATCATTTTTTCAATTTTGAAATTTCTTTCTTCTTTTTTTTCAATAACTATTTCGCTAATTGCTTTTAGATTTTCTATACATGTTAGATTTGAAAAAACACCTCCTGTTTGAGGCACAATACTTAGACCATAATCAATTGCTCTTTTATAAATTGGAACATCAGTAACAATTTTTTGATTAATATATATCTCCCCATAGTTGGGTTTTACCAAACCTACAATTATATTAAAAATAGTTGATTTTCCGACTCCATTTGGTCCCAGTAATCCACATATTTCTCCTTCACGGATATTGAAGGAAACATCATCCAAAATTTGCCTTTTGTTATATGAAAGAGAAATTTTTTTTAATGTAATTTTATTTCTTTCTTTTTTAAATGTTGTTATTCTAAATTTTTTAATTATAGCCATATTCTTAATTTTTAATTATTTGAATCTTCTTCTTTTTATCAAACATTTTTATATTTACATCTCCATTTAATAAATTAAATGATATTTCATCAGCATTTGCTGCTGTGTTTCTATCTAAATATTTAATATTGTTATACATTATAGCCTTATTATTCTTAAAAAATAAATCTAAATTATCTGAAGAAATTTTGCTTTCTTCAAAAAAACCCAAAACATTTTCATAAAAATTTGTATCAAAGGTTATAGAGTTATATTTAGCAAAATCAGATTTTATTTCTATGTCAGATTTGTTTTTTAGCTTTATCGTTCCCAAAACTTGTTTTAAAATTATGATATTCGAATCTTCTTTGCTTTCTTCTCCATATTTTGCACTCAATATATATTCATTACCTTTAGCATCAATTGATATATAATTTAAATTTTCAATAATATTATTTTGATTTTTATCAGTTTTTATTTCTTCGATAATATTATCTTTATTTAAATCTAAATTAACAATATCTTTTTGTTCTTTTAGAAAAGTATTTTTAATAAAGAAAAATATAAAAATGACTATTAAGAAAAAAATTAATAATTGAATGGTCGTTTTAACATTCATTTATCTAATATTTGCATTTAAGATGTCGTGAATGGTTAAAATTCCGATTGTTTTATTTTTCATTTTTTTATTATGTACACATAAGCATGTAATATGTTTTGAATTCATTATAGACAAAGCTTGAGTTGCCAACATATCCCTGTCTACACTTATAGGATTTTTTTTCATAATATTTTTTGCAATAAGGTTTTTTATATTAGTGTTTTTTTCAGATATTCTTTTGATATCCCCATCACTTATAATACCACAAGTTTTTTTAAAATTATTCCTTACAACCAATACTCCTAAATTAAATTTGTTCATTGTTTTTAGTGCACCTATCAATAATATATTTTCTTTAATAAAAGGAACTTTTTTTTCTTTAATCATTAAATCTTCAACTGTTTTAAGCCTTGCTCCTAGGCTCCCACTTGGATGAAATTTTTTAAAATCAAGTTTCCCAAATTTTCTATAATTCATTGTTGAGACTGCCAAAGCATCACCTATACTTAATTGAACTATAGTAGAAGATGTGGGAACTATTTTTCCAGGGCCCGCTTCGTGAACATTTGGAATTAATAAATTTATATCAGCAGATTTATAAAGAATTGAATTTTTTTTTGAAACTATTCCAATTAAAGTAATTTTTTTATTTCTTTTGACATGTTGAATAATATTTTTTAATTCCGCACTTTCTCCACTAAAGCTAATTAAAATTAATACATCGTTAGAACTTATTTGACCTAGGTCGCCATGAGAACAGGCGGCCGCATCGACAAAAAAGGATGGTATTCCGACCGATGCTAGCGTTGATGATATTTTTTTACCTATAATGCCTGACTTGCCAATTCCTGAAACTACCACTTTCCCATTTTTACAATTTATTATTGTTCTAACAGCTTTGTTAAAAGAATTATTAATACTAAACTTTAATTTTTTTAAAGATTTTATTTCAGCTTCAATAACTTCTTTGGCTATTGGTATAAAATTTTTTTTTTCCATTAATGAGACCAAACATCTTCCTTAAAAGATGCCAGGTCAAGATCTACTCTAGTTTTTATAAAACTTATAGTCTTTTTATATAAATCCATCCTATTTTCTCTTAACAATATTTCGTCTAAAAAATTATTTATTTTGTGTAAATAAATTACATCATTTGCACAATATTTTATTTGAGCTTCACTTAGTTTTCCACCAAAGTCAGAAGATTGAAATTGTTTGCTCACATCTATGCCTATAACTTCTTTTATTAAATCTTTTAGACCATGTTTATCTGTGTATGTGCGGCAAAGTTTAGATTTAATTTTTGTACATTCTATATTTTTAATATTTGCATTTAAATAATTTTTAAGAAACCCTAAGTCCGCTCTTGCATAATGAAATATTTTTTTGACTTTATTATCCTCAAGTATACTTAGCAATTTTGGAGCTTTATAATTTTCTCTATTTAATTGAACAATATGTGCATCTAAATTACCCGAAGAGATTTGTACAAGAAAAAGTGGATCTCTATTTATATTCAAACCACCCATTTCGCAGTCAATCGCAATAGTATTGCTTACTTTAAAATCATCTGGTAAGTCTTTTTTGTGTAATTTAATATCTATACTCATTTTAAAACATTTATATATGATAGGAAAAAATATTCTAGTCTTCGGTGGTTCTGGCCAAATAGGTCGTCATTTAATAAGGAGATTAACTAAAAACAATCATTTAGTAACAGTTGTAACAAGAAACCAACATAAAAAAGGTGCTATATTAAAAATTCAGGGAAATCCAGGTTATATTGAAATCGTTGAATCAAATATTTTTGATGAGGAAAAATTAAATAATCTAATTGACAAAAAAGACATATGTATAAATCTTGTTGGAATTCTTTGTGAGAATAAAAAAAATACTTTTAAAAATATTCATGTTCACTTTCCATCGTTAATTTCAAAAATTTGTGAAAAACATAAATTAAAACAATTTATACATATTTCTGCATTGGGAATTGTAAAAGCAAAAGATAGTAATTATGCCAAAAGTAAAGTAGAGGGTGAAAAAAATATAATTAATAATTTTCCAAAATCAACAATACTTAGACCATCAGTAATTTATTCAGTTGATGACAATTTTACAACTAATCTAATGACGCTATTAAATTTATTGCCTTTCTTTCCTCTCTACTATAATGGCAAAACTAAATTTTCACCAATGCATGTTTCTGATATGTCAGAAATAATTTCAAATATAATTGACAGAAGCATATGTTCAGAAATTATAGAGTGTGTTGGTCCAGAAGTAATGACTTTTAAAGAAATTATAGAAAAACTATCAATTTTAATTGGTAGAAAAAAAATATTAATTCCCTTGCCATTGACAATTGCTAAATTAATTGCTTTTTTTTTAGAAATGCTTCCCAAACCATTATTGACGAGAGATCAATTAAAACTTTTAAAATATGACAATGTTCTTTCTGGTGAAACAAAATCTAATCTAGATATAGGAATTCAACCAAAACTTAGGTTTACAGATGAGATCAAAAAATATTCTTATATGTGGAAAGAAGGTGGAGAATATTCAAAATAATTAATTTAATTTTTAAGCTGACTTTATTTTTTTTTCTATAAATTGAGGCATTTCTTCTTCGCTTGTTAAATCTTCTTTTTTTCCTTTTGGCTGAAAAACTACAATGAGGTGCAAAGGACAATAAGAAAATTTTTCAACATTTTTTCTACCACAAAATGATGCAGAGCTTTCATTGGGGTGTCCCTCCATATATTTGCATGTATTTTCAGTTAGTTCTTCTAAACTTAAATTTTTTGCAGGCTCAAAATTTTTATCTAAAAGCAACGATCTAAATTTAACTTTTCTACTTCTTTTTTGGATATTATTTTTTTCTTCAAAATTTGAATTAGTTGAAGAGTTTGCTCTTGGTCTTTTTATAATTTTTGCTGATAGTTTTAACCGATGTGCTTTACCAATTACGGCATTCCTACTTATACCTCCAATAATTTCAGCTATTTGACTTGCTGTATTGCCCTTACCCCAAAGTTCTTTTAATTTATTTACCTTTTCTTCTGTCCAGCTCATTTAATACTATATATTGTAGGTCGTACTATTTTCATAACAATATGGAGATACACATACAATATAAATAAAAACAAGTATTTTTTTGGTTTTTTTAACAAAATTTGTAAAAAAAGTTTATGAATAATGACTTATGGTTGAAATAGATAACAAATATCAAATTGGTGTAAAAAGATTTGGAATTAATTGGGTGGGTGCATACACTCTATATTTAAAAGAAACTTTAAGATTTTTATCTGTTTTTGGTCAAACAATTGTAGGACCAGTGGTAACTTCAATACTTTTTCTTTCAGTAATTTCTCTAGCAATAGGCGAAGATAGACAAAATGTTCTGGGTGTAACATTTATCGAATTTCTTGCACCAGGACTTATTGCTATGCAAATTATTCAGCAATCCTTTTCTCATTCATCTTCTTCACTTTTAATGGGAAAAATAATGGGAAATATTGTTGATTTAATCGGCGCACCTTTGTCAGCAACCGAGGTAACTCTAGCGGTAATATTGGCTTCAGTAACACGTGCATTAATGATCGCAGTTATTTCAATAATTATATTTTCATTAATGATAGAAATACAAATAAAAAATTATTTGATATTTTTTACTTATCTATTTTTGAGCTCATTTATTATGGGTGCAGTAGGTTTTATAGCAGGATTATGGGCAGACAAATTTGATCATATGGCTACCGCTACAAATTTTATTATTGTTCCATTATCTTTTTTATCAGGAACCTTTTATTCTGTAGATAGATTGCCAAATTTTTTAAATTTACTGAGTCAATACAATCCTTTTTTTCATATGATTGATGGTTTTAGATATGCATTTATAAATAATATGGATGGTTCAATTAAATTTAGCTTAATTTATTTAATTGTACTTTCTATATTAACTTGGTTTATTGCATATAAACTTTATAAAAAAGGTTATAAAATAAAATCATAATAATTAAATTAATGAGTGCACTAGCTAAAAATTATAATAGAAGAAAAATTGCTTTTAAGAGAGGCAATGGAAGTTTTCTTTATGCCACTAATGGAAAAAAATATCTAGATTTTGTACAAGGTATAGCAGTTAATTCTTTAGGACATGCCAATCCATATTTAATTAGAGCAATAAATGCACAAGCAAAAAAAGTTTGGCATGTATCTAATGCATTTATAATACCTGAGGGAGAAAAACTTGCAAAGAGACTAACCCAAAAAACTTTTGCTGATCATGTTATTTTTCAAAACTCTGGAACAGAAGCCACTGAAGCTGCCATAAAAATTGCAAGAAGATATTTTTATTCAATAGGAAAACCAAAAAAAAACCGAATTCTTTGTGTAAAAAATTCATTTCATGGAAGAACCATAGCTGCAATTTTTGCTAGTGGATCAAAAAAAATGACCGAAGGTTTTGGACCAAAAGTTCCAGGATTTTCTCATTTTAAATTTGGAGATCATAAATCCTTAAAAAAAGCAATAACAAGTAGAACAGCAGCAATTATGGTTGAGCCAGTTATGGGTGAAGGAGGTATTAAAGTGATACCAGATTGGTGCCTAAGAGAGTTAAGAAAAATTTGTAATAAAAAAAAAATTCTTTTAATATTAGATGAAGTGCAGTGCGGAATAGGTAGAACCGGGAAATTTTTTGCATTTGAATATTCTAGAGTGAAACCGGACATTGTTCCTATTGCTAAAGGAATTGGTGGCGGATTTCCATTAGGAGCAGTTTTAATGACAAAAAAAGTATCATCTGCAATGGTTCCGGGCACTCATGGGTCAACATTTGGAGGCAATCCACTTGCTATGAGCGCTGGCAATGCAGTTTTAGATCAAATTTTTAAAAAAGGATTTCTTAAAAATGTAAAAAAAATATCTAAATATTTTCATAATGAACTAAATAAAATTAAAAATGATTATCCTAAATTAATTAAAGAAGTTAGAGGCATAGGTTTTTTAATTGGTTTGCAACTTTTTAATGATACAACAAAATTTATTAAAAAACT
>Ga0315339_1001971_pt1 | contig 16422 bp, 15 predicted proteins | sample ASW17metaG_FD_204514 | JGI IMG/M metagenome (GOLD analysis project Ga0315339, IMG submission 204514) | Ammonia-oxidizing marine archaeal communities from Pacific Ocean, United States - ASW #17 | ecosystem: Environmental > Aquatic > Marine > Oceanic | place: USA: California | collected 2016-12-05
AGCCTTTCCCTCGGCACCAGGTGGAAGAGGTCTTGTCATTGGCGTCGCGAGGTATGGAGCCCCTCTTCAGGATCCAACGTGAGGCCGCAAAGGGGTTCGCATAAGCATGAATCTCTTTTTCGACCGGTCGATGGCCCGTCCATCCCAGTCGGCATTCAGGGTCTCTATGGCCGTGGTGATGCTGGCCCTGTTGGCCGCCGTTGCCTGCTCCACCGACCCGACAGCCACAGCGGAACCCACGCCGACATCTCAACCGGCGACCGGAAACGAAGACAGCACTCCGAACATGCTGCAATTGCCCAACATCGCCGACACAGTTGAAGAGGTACGACCGGCGGTGGTGTCCATCGTCGCCAAAATAATCACCCAGGACCGGTTCGGCCGCCAGTCGACGGGATTTGGCAGCGGCACCGGGGTGATCTTCGATGAATCAGGCCTGGTGCTCACTAACAACCACGTGATCGAAGGTGGAGTAGAGGTCACGGTAACAAAGGACGACGGGACTCAGAACGTTGCCGAAATCGTCGGTGCCGACCGGCTCTCGGACCTAGCCGTACTGCGGCTACCAGGTGACGGGTACCCATCATTGCCGTTGCGAGAGAACGGAGGTCTCCGGGCAGGGGATTGGGTGATCGCCATCGGCAATGCCCTGGCGCTGCCTGGGGGGCCAACAGTCACGGTCGGCGTTGTTTCGGCGCTAGGACGTTCCATCGAGGCATCGCCCGGAATCACCCTATACGACCTGATCCAGACCGACACGTCCATCAACCCCGGCAACAGTGGCGGCCCTTTGATCGACCTGAACGGAAACCTGGTGGGCATCAACACAGCAGTGCTACGGGGCACCAGCCAGGGCGGTGAGGTCTCCGTAGAAGGGATCGGCTTCGCCATCGACATCGAGACCGCGAGACAGGTGGCGGACCAACTCGTCGAACTGGGCCACGTCCGCTGGGCCTGGATGGGCGTCTTCCTGGCCGACCTGATACCCGAAGTTGCGGCCCAGGTTGGACTGCCGATCCGTGAAGGCGTGATCATACAGAACACCGTGGTCGATGGACCATCTGACCGTGCCGGAATGGAACCTGGCGACATTGTGGTGAACATCGATGGCCACGACATCGCCACCATCTCCGATCTGACCCGTCTGCTGAAACAAGAATTCAGCGCCGGTCAGGAGTTGAAGGTAGAGATATTCCGGATCGTAGACGGCGAAGGGTTCCGGAGGAAGCTCACGTTGGAATTGGGTGAGCGTCCACAGCAGTAACCCCTGAGTCTTATCGGATGATAAAAAGAGTCCCGATCTGAATCGGGACTCTTTTTCCTTGCATTAACTACAGGTTTAGGTGGTCTCGGCGCCGTCCACGTCGAGGATCACGGTAGGGAGGTCTAATTCCCGGAGACCATTCTCGATCTGCTCCCGGTCTCCGACGACCAGTATCTTCAGTTGATCAGGGCGGATCAGTTCCTGGGTGATGCGGTGGACATCTGCCAGGGTTACGGCCTCGACGCTTGACCGAACGGTCTGCAGGTAGTCGTCGGGCAGGCCGAACTGGACCATCTGCAACACCTGTCCCATGACCGCTCCAGGCCGCTCGAAGTTGGCAGGGAAACTCCGCAGGACACTCTGCTTGGCGTTGTTCAGTTCTTCCTCACTGATTGGCCGTTCGCCGCGGACCTCATTGAATTCCTTCAGTGTCTCAAAGACAGATTCCTTGGTGACTTCGGTCTGGACCGAGCCACCGGCCAGCATGAGAGACGGGCCGCGGAACCACTGGACGTGTGACTGGTAGCCGTAGCTGTAGCCTTTGTCCTGGCGTAAGTTCTGGTTCAGCCGGGCGGAGAACTGTCCGCCAAAGGAATAATTCATCAGGGTTAGCCCCAGGTAGTCCGGATGGAGTCTGGGGATTGTTGAATGCAGGGCGCGGATGACCGACTGCGACGCTCCTGGGCGGTCCACCAGATAGATCGTTGCAGTGCCATTGGATGGCACCGCTTCGGCTTTGCCGTTCACTGATGGGGTGCCGCCTTTCCAGGAACCAAAGATCTCTTCGGCCATTTTCGCCACTTCATCGATGCTGACGTCGCCAACTACTATCAGGTTGGCGTTGGCAGGCCCGTAATCCCGGCTGAACTGACGAGCCATGTCGTCACGGGTCAAAGCTCCGATGGAATTCTCGGTGCCGGATAGGGGATGACCGTAACCTGAACTGCGTTGGAACACGAGGCCGGCCATCAGTTGTTCGGCCACGGCGTTAGGTTCGTCTTTTCCCCGGCGAAGCTCCGTCAGATGCTCTCTGCGGACTCGCTCCACCTCGTGGTCGGGGAAGCTGGGGTTCAGTACCAGGTCGGCGGTGAGTTCCAGCGCGGCGGGCCAATGCTTGGTCAAGGTCTCCGCCGATAGCAGGGTATATTCACGGCGTCCGTCGGCTGAGATTCGGGATCCGATAAACTCAAAGGCCTGAGCGATCTCTTGGCTGGACTTGGAATCGGTCCCCTCCGGCAGCATCTGGGCGGTGAACCCTGCCAGACCGGGCAGGTTTTCCGGGTCGTGGGAGGCGCCGGCATCCATCAGCACGCCGAACGCGACTATCGGCATACCCCGTTGCTCGATGACCGAAATACCCATGCCGTTGGATAGCTTGGTACGAGTCGGAGACGGCGAGGTGAAGACCGGCTCGCTCTTGGCGGGCGGCATGATCGTCCGGTCGATGGTGACCGTGGCCGGGGAAAGGGAAGGCTCTGGCAGCACTCGCAGCCGTACTTGGTTCTCGCCAAGGACCGACTCGGCCACTCGCATAATGTCCTCGCGGGTCACCGACATATACCTGTCCAGGCTGGTGTTGATCAGTTCCGGGTTGGAGGAGAAGACGCTGAAATGATTCAGTTGGTCAGCACGTCCGCCGAACCCGCCGATGCGGGCCAGTTGCCGGTAGTGGCTGGCTTCGATGCGGTTCTTGACCCGGGTGATCTCCTCGTCGGTTGGCGGCTCGCGAAACAGCCGGGCCATCTCGGCATCAGCGGCGGCTTCCACTTCGGCCAGCTCATGCCCTTCGGCAGCGGTAACCGAGAGGACGCATTGTCCGGCGATCTCAGACGAATGGTAGCGCATACTGGCGCCCTGGGCTATCTGTTTCTCGTAGACCAAAGACTTGTGCAGCCGGGAGGTCAGCCCGTCAGACATGATGGCCTGGTACATCTCCAGCGGTGCGTCGTCAATATCGCCTTCGGGCGGTGTTGGCCAGGCGATATAGGTCCGGGGCAGGGTTACCTTGTCGCGCATCTCCAATTCGATCCGACCCTTCAGCCCTGAATCATGGCGTCCCTTGCGGGGAACTGATTCACCCGGTGTCAGGTCTCCGAAGTATTTGTTGACCATCTCCAGCGCCTCGCCCATGTTGATGTCACCGGCGATGGCCAGGCTGGCATTGGTGGGGGAATAGAAGCGCTTGAAGAAGTCTTTGATGTCGTCCAATTCAGCGGCATCCAGGTCGTCTTGGGAGCCGATGGTCATCCAGTGGTACGGATGCGGCATAGGGTACAGGGCTTCCTGGATATGCCAGCTGGCCATGCCGTAAGGCCGGTTCTCATAGGACTGGCGGCGTTCGTTCTTCACCACGTCTCGTTGGATGTCAAAGCGCTGTTGGTCCAGTGCGTCCAGCAGGAAACCCATTCGGTCCGCTTCCAGCCAGAGGGCCAGGTCCAGGTAGTTTGTGGGGACGTCTTCCCAGTAGTTTGTGCGGTCTGGGGTTGTGGAACCGTTCAAGTTGGCCCCGGCCTTTTGCAGCGGTTCAAAGTGACTGCTGTTATGGTGTTTTGAGCCTTCGAACATCACATGCTCGAACAGATGGGCGAACCCAGTGCGCCCTATTTCTTCGTCTTTAGAACCAACGTGGTACCAGACATTGACGGCGACTACAGGGATGTTGTGGTCTTCATGGAGTATCACGTCCAAACCATTGGACAATGTGTGTTTTTCGAAGGCTATGGTTACCATCTGGAGAAAACCTCGAGTGCTTTGGGTAGGATTATTCAACCCATCTTACGGTGGCCCACCGCTGTTGTAAACCAAGATTGGCCTTTTGGATTAGCCCTGAATTCGGAATTTAAAAACAGGCCCTGGACTTGGTCTAGGGCCTGTTTTTCGTTGCCGGTTAATGGGCTTTAAGGGCTGAGATGTATCTGACTAACTGCCTTCCTTGTGCTGGTAATAATTCTCGTCCGTCCGGTCCGTAAGAGGAGAATTGGCCTTGTTTTTCTCGATCTCGTCGGCCGCCCAGAGGCGGGAGAAATTCAAGGCCCGAGGGCAGTGACCATAGGCCTCTTCAACCTCGACCAACATCCCCTGTAGGTGCTTGGAATTATCGTCGGTCTCATAGAGAGACAACTCGATATTCTGGGCTTCCAGGTCTTCTTTGGTGACGATGGAAACCTTACCGTTGACCCGGACGGTGTCATTGATGCCGGGTATGAAGAAGATCAGACCGATGAAGGGGTTGGTCTCGATATTCTGGTAAGACTGGAACAGGCGATTACCGGCCACATCCGGGAAGAGCAGGTGCTTCTCATCGAGCACTTTCACGAAACCGGGTCTGCCGCCCTTGGGTGAGGCATCACAGCGGCCATCATCACCGGTGGTCGCCATCACGGCGAAGGGCGCGGCCTGGATGAATTCTTGAACGTAGGGAGTCAGGTGCGTCTTGAGCTTGGCGACTGCGCGGTCGGAGGGAGCGCCAAAGGCCGAGTTAAACGTACTTTCGCCTACGGTTGCCCCGGTGGTGGTCTGTCGAGTGGTCGTCATGGCAATAAACTCCAGTTGTTGTACCAGTCGTTTTACCGGTCGTCATATGGAAACGCCCAGACGGGCCCGGTTGCTCTGATTCTAATGGCCGGGCCGTCAATCAGCAAGGGCAGCTTCCGCAACCTCAGCGATGGCCGCGACCAGCAGTCGGCAGTCGGCTAAGGTCCGGATGCCGAGCCGGATATATTCCGGCAGACCAAACGATGCGCAGTCCCGGACTACCATGCCTTTGGGCAGCAACAGCGAACGCCATCTGGCGGCATCGCCGACTTTTACCATGATAAAGTTGGCCTCGGATGGAGGGACATCCAGTCCCAATGCGCCGAGTTCTTGAATCAGATACTGCTTGGCTTCAAACACTGCTTTCCTGGTCCTGGCCAGATAGTCGGTATCGTTCAACGCCGAGACGCCAGCCTTCTGTGCCAGACTGTTGACGCTCCAGTCAGGTTGGTATTCCCGAAGCCGGGAGATCACGTCTTCAGAAGCCAAGGCGTAACCCAATCTGAGGGCCGTCTGGGCATAGTCCTTGGTCATGGAACGCACCAGCATGACTTCTGGCCGGTCCAGCAATTCCAACGCGTCCCAGGGATGTTCCACAAAGGCCAGGTAGGCTTCGTCCACCACCAGCAGGCTGCCAGCATCTTTAGCGGCGTCGGCTAACCACTCTATCTCGCGACGGTCCAGGTAGACGCCGGTTGGGTTATTTGGGTTGCAGACAAAGATCACCTCGGGCTGTTTTTCGGCAATGATTTGAGAAGCTGCTTCGAGGTCCCAACTGAAATCTCCCGAAAGGTCGGCCTTGAGATTGATTATCTCCGCCCCAGCCAACCGGCAAGCGCCGTCGTATTCGCCGTAGGTCGGAGTCAGCAGCAGAGCACTTGCGTCTCCAGCAAGCCAGACCCGCGTCAGCAGGTGAAAAATCTCGGTGGAGCCATTGCCAACAATCACCTGATCCAAGGCAATCTTCCGTGATGACGTCAAAAGATGACGACAGATGGCCTCCCGTAGCTCTAGGCATTCCGGGTCAGGATAGGCGGCTAGATCGACGCCGCGCATGGCATCCCAAACACCTTCCGGGGGGCCGATGGGGCTGATGCTGGTGCTAAAGTCCAAGAGGTCTTCGGCCTTCAACCCAAGCGCTCTCAACTCGCTAGGCCGAATACTCCCATGCACCGGCCGGCGACGGCCAGCCGCGTTTTCATGTTGTTGCTTTGAATTCAATGTTGGTTGGTCTTTAGAAAATGCTGCCGCGAAGATAAGTTACCGCTAGGGCGATAATCAAGCCGAAAAAGGCTACTGAGTACATCGAATGGACAGCCTTGCTGATATCTGACGGTTCGATAGGCCGTTCGGGTTCGCCCAGGGTATAGCCGACGTCCGGGTCTACTTTTTGGAGTTGTATTCCCAGCGCCCCGGCCATGCCGCTCATGGTCCAGCCGGCGTTGGGACTCTGGGTGCGGCCGTGGTGCTGCCACATGGTGCGCCAGGCCCTGGACATCACCTGGCCTGGTAGAAATCCGCTGGAGGCCACCAGAAGCAGTCCGGCCAACCGGGCCGGGATCAGGTTCACCAGGTCGTCGAGTTTGGCGGACCCCTTGCCCACGTACTCGTAGACTCCACGGTAGCCTATCATACTGTCCAGCGTGTTGATCATGCGGTAGGCAAACGCCCCCGGCAGCCCAAATAGGGCGAAGAACAACCAGGGCGCCAGGAAGCTGTCATTGATGTTTTCCGAGACCGACTCGACGGTAGCCGCGGTGGCCTGTTCGGCGGTCAAATCGGATGGGTCCCGGCTGACCAAAGAAGACATCCTTGCCCGCACCTGTTCCATGTCTCCGCAGTCCAAATGCCCGCGGATCAAAGCCGCCTCTTTGTGCAACAGACGCACCGAGAAAGTGGTTTTCAACACGGCCGCTCCCACCAAAATATAGACAAGAGAACCGACATTATGCAGCCAGAAACTCAAGAAGTAGGCCTCGGTGCCCCAAATGGCGGGCAAGACCAGCGCGATGGACAGGCCGGCCATGATGCCGATGAGTCCCTTCTTGGGCGACCACCGGACAACGAAGGATATGTGCTGTCCCATCCAGACCGTCGGGTGAAACCGGGTCGGAGGTTCGCCCAGGACCAAGTCCAGCAGCACTGCCAGCGCTAGGACCGCCAGGTCATCAGTTCCGGAAAATATCAAAGCCGTTCCAGGAGGTCAGGCAATGGCTCCAGCCACCCATGGGTCGCCAGAGCCGTCGCGACGATTATCACGGTGGTCTCTATAATCTCGTTGGTTGCTCCGTAGGTATCGCCGGTAAGACCGCCGAGAGACTTGGCCATCGCCCATCCCATCAACCAGGCCATAACCATGGCCCCGAAGAAGAGTCCTAGCCCGGCAAAGCCACCCAGCAAGATCGCCGCGGCCAGAGCGGATATTCCAGCCACTGTGGTAGCTATTTTGATGCCCGAGCCGTGGAAAGGTGACCCAAGGCCCTGAGAGCGTATATAAGGGAAGGCTCCCAACAAGACGACCATCGTCCACCGGGACAGGGCCGGGAAGAGCAACAATGCCCACTCCTTGCCGGGTCCGGGAATCGTCAACAGCGAGACCAAAGCGGCATATTTCAATAGTAAGACCGTGACGCCGCCGACCACACCGAAAGCGCCCACCCGTGAGTCGCGCATGATCTCCAAGCGGCGTTCCGGGGTGAAGCCGCCAAATATCCCGTCGCACACGTCCATCAGCCCGTCCTGATGGAGACCCCTGGTGACGATTACCATGATGGCAACCAGAAATGCGGCGGTTAGAGGTTCGGCGAACACCCGGCTGGAACCCTCTTCCACACCCACCAAAAGCAGGCCCATGAGCAGACCCACAGCAGGGTAGAAGGCCCGGGAGTTGCTGACGTTTCGAGGGCCGCGGTCCATGTTGTGCGCGAACGGGAATAGGGTGAGGAAGGTCACCGCCAGCCGGAAGGGATTGAGCCAGAAGGAGATCAGGAGGCGGCCCCTTGGTCGTCGTCGATCTTTTCGGAGACGCCCGCTTCAGCAAAGGTGGTCATATCAGAGAGGCACTTGGCGGCCGCTTCGATCAGGTGCATCGACAGAGTGGCGCCGGAACCCTCGCCCAGCCGCATACCCAGTTCCAGCAGCGGCTCCAAGCCCATGTAGGTGAGCTCGATCCGGTGGCCCGGTTCCACAGACCTGTGGGAAGCGATGAACCGGTTCGCTGCTTCCGGAGCGATGGCATGGGCGATCAGCGCTGCGGCGCCAGAGATGAACCCGTCTACCACCACAGGACGGTGTCCGGCGGCTGCTCCGAGGAACACTCCGGCCAAGACGCCGATCTCGAAACCGCCCACCTTCATGAGGATGTCCAAGCCGTCCTTGAGGTCGGGCTTGTTAACGTCGATCGCCTTCTGGACGACGGCAGCTTTGTGGGCCAAGCCGGCATCGCCCAACCCTGTGCCGCGGCCGGTTGTAACATCAGCGCTGGCGCCGGTTATGACCGAGGTTATGGCGCTGGACGGGGTGGTATTGCCGATGCCCATGTCCCCGCAGGCGATCAGGTCGGCGCCCGCTGCGAGAACTTCCTGGCAGACCTGGATGCCCGTCTCCAGGCACTGGATAGCCTGTTCGCGGGTCATGGCGGGGCCAACGGCGATGTTGTCTGTGCCCCGGCCGATCTTCACCGAGCGTAGGGACGGATGTTCTGGCAGGTCGGCCGCAACCCCGGCGTCCAGCACCACGATATCCGCACCAGCGTGGTTGGCCAACACATTGATGGCCGCGCCGCCGCCCAGGAAGTTCATCACCATGGCCGGGGTGACGTCCTGCGGGTAGGCGCTGACACCCTCTGCAACAACACCGTGGTCGCCGGCGGCCAGGATGACGGTCTTGCGCTGGATCACTGGGTCAGCTTCTCCGAAGATTCCAGCGAGCTTTATGGAAAGGTCTTCCAGGCGGCCCAAACTGCCCGGCGGTTTGGTCAGTTGGTCTTGCCGGGCTCTGGCGGCAGCCATCGCTGTTTCATCCAGGGGAACGATCTCTTTTATCGTGCGGTCGATCAGGTCTGATATGGCCATTTAGCCTCTTTGGTTCGGTCCCGACCAGAGCCAGGACGGTATTTCAATCTGATACTAGCGACTAGAATTCTATGCCCGGTTGGGCTTTTATCCCCACTTGATAGGGGTGTTTGACGACCTGCATCTCGGTGACCAGGTCGGCGTATTCCACCAAGGCTTCCGGTGCGTTTCTGCCGGTGATGATGACATGCAGCATATCGGGCCGGGCCTTCAGAACTTCGATGACATCCTGCGTGTCGATCCAGCCGTAGTGCATGGGATAGGTGAACTCATCCAGCACTATCACGTCGTACTTACCGGAGGCAATCACGCCTTTGGCATCTTCCCAGTGGGTCCGGGCCAGTTCGGCTGATTGGTCCAGGTCCTTGGAACGCCAGGTGAAACCGTCGCCCATGGCCTTCATCTCGATGCCCATCTTCTGGGCGGCCCGTTGTTCGCCGAAGTTTGCAGTGGAGTGTTTGATGAACTGATACATGATCACGCTCATGCCACGGCCCCAGGCCCGCACCACAACTCCCATGGCGGCGGTGGTCTTACCCTTGCCCTTGCCGGTGTTGACGATGACAAGACCTTTATCGATCCGCGGTCCGGTGACCGACTGGGGGCCGGGTTCGGCTTGCGTGTCCTTGTTCTCAGGGGTGTCTGTACTCATGTTTTATCCTGACCGATCATGTAAGTTCTATTTATTGTCACGGTTCTGATCAAGCTTTGGCGCAGGTCTCGACGAACCTTGATGCCAGGCCGGGGCGGCTGCCTAGGTGTATGTGCACGTAGGAGGCCCAGACGTTACCGGTGCGAAAACCGTCGGGTCGGTTATCCTGGTCCACCACTTTGTAGACCGACTCGTCTGCGTTTGGTTGGTTGGCCAGGGTGGACCAATGGAACTCGTGGCCCCGCACTCGCTGTCCTTTGAAGAGCACCGGACTGTCGGAGCAAGATTCCACTTCGCGGTAACCCAGCGTCAGCCGGCTCTGCGACATGGCGGACTCAGCGGGAATAACACCAATCATGGAGTGGGTCGCCCCTTCCAGGTCTGACAGGCTCTTGCCCAGGTACATCAGGCCACCGCACTCCGCGTACACCGGCACGCCCTTGGCCACCGCCTGGCGTATGGCCTCGTGCATGGGTTTATTCTCGGAGAGTTGAGAGGCGAACAGTTCGGGAAACCCGCCGCCCAGGTAGATGCCACTGGTTCCGGCCGGCAGCTTCTCGTCTTCCAACGGGCTGAACGGTGCAATCTCCGCGCCCCAAGCCGTCAGTAGGTCAAGGGAGTCCTGGTAATAAAAGTTGAAGGCCATATCCTGGGCGACGGCGACGGTGACCCGGGCGGGCAAAAGGCTTTCCGGGTAGACGCCTGGTGCCGCCGCGGGTGTCTTGGCCGTCTGAGCCAGCTTCAGAATGGCATCTACATCCATGGTCGCTTCAACCTGGTTTATCACGACGTCGTACCACTTCTGTGCCACGGTACCTTCTACTGTGGGAATCAGGCCGAGATGGCGTTCCGGTTGAATGAACTCTTCTTTCCTGGGTAGATACCCAAGCACCGGGAGGCCGGTGGTTTCTTCTATCTGAGGTTTGCAGAACTCCAGATGGCGGTCGCTGCCCACGCCGTTCAAGATCACCCCGGCCACGTTCAGGTCAGGGTCGAACTTCTGGAAGCCCAGAACCTCGGCGGCCACGCTGCGGGCCACCTTGGCGGCATCGGCAATCAAGATCACCGGAGCGCCGAGCAGTTTGGCCAGCTGGGCGGTCGAACCCTCTTCAGTGAGGCTAGAATGGCCGTCGAACACACCCATGACGCCTTCGACAACAGAGACGTCTCGTCCGGCGCTGGCCCGTTGGAACAACTCTAGGACCGTGAGGTGGTCGCAGAGCCAGGTATCCAGGTTACGGCTGGGCACGCCGCAGGCCAGTTTATGGTAGGAAGGGTCGATGTAATCAGGGCCGGCCTTGAAGGGCTGCACCTTGAGGCCACGGCGGGCCAGAGCGCCCATAACGCCGGTGGCGATGGTGGTCTTACCCACTCCGCTGCGCACTCCTGCTATGACGACGGTCGCGGCCATTAAGTCTTCCTTTTATCTCGCGTGATCCGCGTGATCCGGAGGCTGTATCCGTCTCATTATAACTGGCGGCCTGAGAAAACGCAGGGAGGCTGATGGCAGCGTTGGTCAGTCAGCTTGACAAGCCCTGGCCGATTGGGTCAACCTAGCCTGGAATCCCAGTAAAAACAGACCACAAGCTAAAATAGACTGTCGGAGATGTCATGCCAAAGCTAGAAGTCCTGAGCGAGATTCAACGCAAGAGCATGTTGATGTGGCCATGCCTGGAACACGACGAGACGCCGTGGACCCCGATGGCCAGGCCTTTATCCGAAAGCAAGGTGGCCCTGGTCACCACTGCGGGCCTACACTTGAGGGGCGATAAGCCTTTCATCGCCACGCAAGAAGGCGGCGATACGTCGTTCCGGGTCATACCCCGTAGCGCCGGCGTCAATGACATCATCCAGAGTCATACCAGTATCGGATTTGACCATACGGGCATCTACCGGGACCTGAACGTCACGTTCCCCATCAACCGTCTACAGGAGTTGGTCGACCAGGGTAATATCGGTTCTCTGTCGGACAACTATTATTCGTGGATGGGGGCTCTCAGAGACGTTACGGGAATCGTGGAAGATTCCGGCCCTGAGGTTGCCAGGCGGCTCAAGGCCGAAGGTGTGGAGGTAGTGTTACTCACACCCACTTGACCCGCCTGCTCCCACGCTGTAAGCGTGATTGCGCGCATCATTGAGGAGGCCGACATGACCACCACTGGCATCGTCTTGATCGAAGAGCATGCCCAGCGGGTAAAGCCGCCCCGGATGCTGGCCGTGCCATTCTTCTTTGGCAACGCCCTAGGCGAGCCGGACGATGCTGAATATCAGCACAAGGTACTGCAGGCCACATTCGACCTGCTAGACCGGAAAGAAGGCCCCGTGCTGGAACGATTACCCGAAGATATGGTCCCTGATGTTCTGAAGCAGGGCTCCGAGTTGGAAGCCACCGAACCGGAGGAGTTGGATGCCGCCGACGAGCTGACGGCGCTCCGGGCCTACTATGAACAGTGGACCAATGCCCATAACGGCCGGACTGCGGTGGGACTGAGCGGCGTCCCCCAGCGCCGGTTCCGCGGCGTGGTCCGGTTCCTTGAGGGCTATCTCAACGGAGAGGACGCCGACCTGAAAGAGCGGCCCGAGGATACGTCCGTCCACCAGTACGTCCGCTACTGCGTCGACGACCTGAAGGCCTTCTACTACGAGGCCCGAATGGCGCAACGGCCCGACGGCGCCGACCGGGATATCCACGATTGGTTCTGGTCGAAGACGTCCATGGGCGCCCTGGTAATGGCCCTGGCCCAAAAGATGCGGGATGACAGTGACGATGACGCCAAAGCCGTTGCCTATGGGATAGCCAGATAGTGGTTACCTATAGCTACGACCACATCCACATACGCAGCCGTGAACCTCTGGAGACGGCCCGTTACTTCAATAAGATGTTCGGCGCCAAGATCATGGAGAGTGTCCAGTCTGACGGCCAGTCCAGGGTCGATATCGACATCAATGGCCTGATCGTCTTCCTGGCGCAGGCTGAGTCGGTCACTCCAGACGGGCCGGTTGACCCTTACGTGGGTCTGGACCACTTCGGCCTGAGGGTGGACAACCTGGAAACGGCGGTTGCCGACCTGAAGTCCAAGGGCGCCGAGTTTTCCATGGATCCAAAGGACCTGCGGCCTGGGCTGCGTATCGCCTTCGTCCGCGCCCCCGGAGACGTCCGGATAGAGTTGCTGGAACGCAGCGACTAACCGCACCGGGACCAAATATTAAAAGGCCGGCGCAATGCGCCGGCCTTTTCGCTTTTTCAAATAGTGGTTTAGACGAAACCGTCCTCACCACCGCGAGGTCTCTTCATCCAGAAATAGATGCCGGTCCCGATCGCAAACACGCCAGCAATGATGAGTATCCAGCCGATACCCTTGATTAGCCACTCACCGACCGGAGAGACCAGGATCAATCCCAAGACGGCCACGACGCCGCCACAGCCGATCCCAGCGCTCGGCCCGGCGCCTGGCCCTGAATTGCCCATTTTGAACTGCATGGGGCTAGCCCTTTGCCACTGTATAAGTGGCTGCTGCTTCCTTGACCCGCCCTTCTTCCTTCAGCTTGGCCAGGTGGGTGCGGACGTTCCTGGCAGCGGCGCTACGCAGGTTGCGGCGCAGGTTTCGAGGGTAGACCGCGCTCACGATATCGTCCACCGAGTCTGCTCCCAACGCCAATGCCGCCAACACCTGATCTTCGCGCTCGATCCGGTGACGGATGTAGCCGTTCACTCGGGCTGTGCCATTCTTGATGATCTGGCCATGGCCGGGGCAGAGGATCTTGGGCTTGAGTCCGGCCAGCGTGTCCAGCGAAGTCATGTACTGCTTCAGATTGCGGACACTGGAAGATGAGTTACCCAGGATCGTGTCTCCGCTGAATATCACCTTCCCAGCGGCCATGTAGTACGAAACGTGGTCGTCTTCGTGACCGGGGGTGAAGAATGCCCGCAGGCTAACCCCGCCACCGGTTGGAACGGCCTCGCGGGACCGCAGCTTCTCAACGTTGCCTTCGCCCAGCCTATGGGTCAATGCCGGTTCCAACTTGGGGTGGCAACGCACGATACAGCCGAAGGCCTCTTGCAGCCGGTCCAGCCCGCCGATGTGGTCACCGTGGCCGTGGGTAATCAGTATGGCGGATATACGGGGCTTCCCCAGCTCCGAGTGGAAATCAGCGATCTGCTTCGTCCAGGCGCGGTAGGGTTCGCCCGAATCCACCATCACCATGTGGTAATTGGGGTCGCCAACGAAATAGATGTGGGTGCCGCCGGGGTGCATGGCCCCGAAACTGCCAGGGTCCTCTTCGATGTGGGTGGCGTAGATATGGTCGGTGATCTGCATCGGCGAGTGCTCGCTCCGTCATATTTCTGAGTAGGTTGATCCGGGTAGCCGAGCCTGAGTAGCACGGATGGTATCTATCCGCCTCTACGGCGTCAATCCCCAGGCCGCGGCTATGGTAATATCCTCTGGAATTCAACGAGCGATTCTCAAGCCAGAAGGCAGACATGATCTCTGAAATGATTACCGGGCAAGACCTGAAATCGGCCATCCCCAACCTGACGGGCGCTATCAGCTTTAAAGGGCTGGAGGGAGCGGTCAAGGTCTTCAGGGACAAGTACGGGATACCCCGGATCAAGGCCGAATCAGAGATGGACGCCTTTTTTGCCCAAGGATTCGTCACGGCCCAAGACCGACTGTGGCACATGGAATACGACCGCCGCCGGGGTACCGGCCGCTGGGCTGAGGCGGTGGGAGAGCAGGGCGTGGCCCAGGACACCTTGATGCGCCGTTTCCGATTGGAGGCCAGCGCCAAAGCCGACTACGGAGTCATGGACTCGCATACCAAGTCAGTATTCGACGCCTACGCCGCCGGAGTTAACGCCTTTATTAACAGCGGCGACTTCATGCCGGTAGAATACCGGATCACCGGGCTGGAGCCAGAGCCGTGGCAACCCTGGGACGGCCTGACCGCTTACAAGGTCCGCCACATATTCATGGGTGTCTTTGAGTCCAAAGTCTGGCGGGCGCGGTTTGTCCGCGATATGGGCGCCGAGGCCACAGGCAAGCTCTTTCCAGGAGTGGAACCCGGTTATTTGATGATCCTGCCACCTGGCTCTAAGTCCCCCGGCCCTCTGGACGAAGGGCTGAAGGAATTGGCTGAAGGCGTCGCCGGTTTGAACTATCTAAGCGAGATGGACTCGGGCAGCAACAGTTGGGTCCTCTGCGGCGCTGAGACGGCCACTGGCAAGCCCATCTTGGCCGGAGACTCTCACAGGGCATTGGACACGCCAAGCCCCTACTATCAGAACCAGGTGGCCTGCCCGAAGTTCGACGTTGTTGGTCTGTCATTCCCTGGAGTGCCCGGGTTCCCGCATTTCGGCCATAACGGGCGTGTGTCATGGAGCGTCACCCATACTGCCGCCGATTATCAGGACCTGTACATCGAGCGGTTCGAGAACGGCAAATACCTATTCAAAGACCAGTGGCTGGATGTCGAGACTCACGAAGAGACTATCACGGTCCGTGGCGGCAAGGACGTCCACACCACGGTGACCGTCACTCAGCATGGCCCGGTGATATCCGGCGATCCGGCCCAAGGGACCGGTTTGGCGTTCAAGTACACCGCCACCGAGCAACCATCAACCTGGCCCAAGATTCTGTGGCAAATGCTGCGAGCAGATAGCAGTAAAGAATTGGTGGACGGCATGGAGGGCTGGGTTGACCCGTGCAACAACCTACTCTTCGCCGACGTCCACGGAGACATGGGCTATTTCTGCCGCGGGCGCATCCCGATCCGGTCGCGAGTCAACGGCTGGCTGCCGGTACCGGGTTGGACTGGTGAGCACGAGTGGGAGGGCGACATCCCCTTCAAAGAACTCCCGGTGTCCATCAACCCAATCGAGGGCTATATCGCCACCGCCAACAACCGTCCGGTGGGTGACGATTATCCCTACTACATCGCCATCGACTACACACCCGAGTTCAGGGTTAAGCGGGTGACCCATGGCCTGAAGTCATTGGTCCGACCCACGGCCGAGGACATGGCCCAAGTGCATGCGCAGCGAGTCTCGATCCCGGCTTTGGCTTATCAGGGTGTGCTCAAAAACGTCGAGCCTCTGGACAAAGCAAGCGAAGCAGCAAAAGAGTTACTTCTAGACTGGAACGCGGAGATGGACGCTGACCTGGCACAGCCCACCATCTATAGCGCCATGCGTGACGCCCTGTTGAAAGAGGTCTTGGAGAACAACCTGACTGAGAACCTGGCCAATGACGCCTGGCATCCGGCGGACCGGGGTTTGGGTTCGTTCACCAACAGGCTCAAGGCCAGATTGGTGGCCATGATTGACCAGAACGAAACGTCGTTGCTTCCGGAAGGAGACACCTGGCCAACGGCGGTGGCGCGGGCGCTGTCCAAAGGCGTTGCCACGCTGGCAGAAAGACTGGGCGATGATATGAACCAATGGCAGTGGAAGTATGTGCATGTGGCCCGTCCCAAGCACAATCTATCAGCAGCGTACCCCGAGCTGGCGGAACTGCTTGACCCGCCAGCCATCCCCACCAGCGGCGACGGCGACACACCGCTCCAAGGCGGCTATTCCTCGGCAGCGCCAGCGACCGTGACCAGCCTTTCGGTGGCACGCTACGCTTATGACCCGTCCAACTGGGACGACTCACTGTGGGTGGTGCCGTTGGGCAGCTCCGGTCATCCCGGCAGCCACCACTACGCCGATCAGTCCGAGACTTGGCGGCAGGTCAAGATGATTCCCATGGGGTATGACTGGGACCGGATAGAGGCTTCCTGTGAAACGGAGCAGACTCTAAGCCCTGAGTAAGACCTGAGCTAAGAGCCGATCTCTTTACCCAACAGGTCCAGAGCAGCCTGGGCCGCTCCCTGTTTGCAGGCGTCGCGGTCACCGTCCA
>Ga0315339_1001972_pt1 | contig 16418 bp, 13 predicted proteins | sample ASW17metaG_FD_204514 | JGI IMG/M metagenome (GOLD analysis project Ga0315339, IMG submission 204514) | Ammonia-oxidizing marine archaeal communities from Pacific Ocean, United States - ASW #17 | ecosystem: Environmental > Aquatic > Marine > Oceanic | place: USA: California | collected 2016-12-05
TGGGCAAGGTTGTAGCCGTCGACGTGGTAGTGCACGGGCGAATGATAGCGGTCCAGGTGACAGACTTGAGCCCTCAACTCGTATGGATTCTGCCGGTTGCCCGGAGAGGCGTGGCTGTCCAGTCCCCGGGGGATGTGGTTGCAGGGGCCGAACCTGTGGTAGCTTTCCGGCTTCGCGCCGGGGTAGCTCAGCGGTAGAGCGCGGCTTTCGTAAAGCTGAGGTCGTGGGTTCGATTCCCATCCCCGGCTCCATCGCTTGCATACGTTTTTTTGGGTCGGGAGGTTCTGCCGATGAGCGTGGATCGATTCAACTCCCTACTCGTGTGCGTGGATGTGTCCGCCCGAGGTTTCGATGAAGAGGGGCCCCCTCCCGCCGCCGTCCAGGCGTGTCTCTCTGAGGTCAACTGGATCCGTGAGCAATCCGGGGCCTCGGTCACGCTGATGACCGTGGTCGAAGGGGACGATGTCGATTCCGAGATTCTCGATCTGGCGCGTCATCGACTCGAAGAGATCGTGCTGCCGCATCTCAAGGGAGATGTCGAGGTGGCCGTGTCTCATGGAACAGCACACGTCGAGATCATTCGCAAGGTCCTTCGGGATGGACACGACCTCGTGGTCTTATCTGCTCGGAGAGCGGGTCGAGTGCACCCCACGCTCGTGGGGAGTGTCTCCCTTCATGTCTTGCGCCAATGTCCTTGCCCTGTGTTTGTCGCGCCGAGAACCTCTGAGACGGGGCCGAAGGTGGTCTTGTCTGCAGTGGCTCTCCATGACTTCACCTCGAGCGTGCTGGAACTCTCTGCGGCCGTCGTCAAGTTGCGCGGAGGCCAGTGGCATATCTATCACTGCCCCGAGTACCCCGCTGAAGGTGGAATGCGCCTGAAGGGGGCGAGCGTCGAGGAGACCGAGACCTACGAAGCGGGCGTACGCAAGCACGCCTGGGATGAGCTTCATCAACTGTGCGACCCGTTGGCTGAACAGACCGGGGTGACGCCCGAATTTTGGATGAGCGAAGGCTTGCCCAGCGAGCAGATCGTCCTCGCGGTTCGAAAATTGAAGGCTGACTTGCTGGTGCTGGGAACGGTCGGGCGTCCAGGATTGGTTGCCGGTCTGGTCGGGAACACGGCTGAAAAGGTGATCCACAGCGTCGAGTGCTCAATCCTGGCAGTTAAGCCAGAGGGCTTTGAGTCGTCGGTCGGCCTTGAGGGCTAGTCTCGAGCGGCTAGCGCCCTCCTTCGAAGACAAGCACCACGCGCCGGCCAGCTTCGCCAGGAAGCTGCGTCTCGTGGATCTCGGGCTCGGGGAAGCGGTGCTTGTGCCGGGTCTTGGCCGCGAGTTCGAGCTCTTCAGAAGCCGCCGGGCCTTTCAGCATGACCAGTCTCCGATAGCGGGTGCGGAGTGGGCCAAAGAGCTCGAGCTGGGTGTTCACCGAGCCCACGGCTCGAGTGACCAGGGTCCCGACGTCATGTTCAGCCAGCCAGGCTTCCGCGCGGGCATGCACCAACCCCACACGAGGACCAAGCTCGAGGGCAGTCACCATCTGGTCGAGGGCCTCTGACTTGCGTTTCCGGGACTCGATGAGGACCACGGGGAGGTCGGGGCGCGCCAGGGCCAGGGGGATACCAGGCACACCACAGCCGGAGCCGATGTCCACCAGAGGCGGGGGAGATGTGGCCTCGTCCGCGTGGGGGCGTAGGTGCGGAAGTGCCACGAGGCTGTCGAGACAGTGCCGGATTGCCATGCCCTCGGCATCCTTGATGCCGGTCAGATTGATGTTCTCGTTGGCTGCGTGGAGAGCCGAGCAGAACCGGATCAGGCCCTCCAGGAGCTTCTCGGCAGCAGGGGTGTCCGGAGGAGAGCCCAACTGGGTCAGCAACTGGCCGAGATGCGCTTGCAGGTGCTGCCGAACGTCTTCGGCAAAGAGGTCCTTCCCTGCTTCGGCAGGGCCCTCGGGGGGGGGGCTCATGCGTCTGGAATCTGGTCGCGGAGCTCGCGAATTTCTTCGAAGGGCTCCTCATGATTCTGCTCCTGAGCCAGTCGAGCGCCCAGGTCGAGAGCCTCTCGAGCACCTTCCCAGCGCTTGAGTTCCACCAGGCAGCGCCCCCGCTTGATGGCAGCGACCATCCAGCCCGAGTCCAACTCGAGGCACCGGGCATAGGTTTCCGAAGCGTTCTCAAAGTCACCTGCCTGCAGATAGGCACCCGCAAGGGCGAAATTGTGAAGCGGATTCTCCGGTTCCTGGGCCACGAAGGTCTTCCAGCGCTCGATCTTGTCAGCGGTCATGGGGACTCCGGAGGCAGGGGCGACGGGGAGGTGGTGCCGGGAGTCTAACGTCGCGGGCCGCACAGGTCGCGAGCCGGTGTTCGTGGAATCATCCTGGCCCGACTTAAAGCGACATTGAGGGGGCCACGGGATTCACGCAGACCGATGGGCTTTGATAGCCTGGGACTGTTTGACCGTTCCCGTTCTCCGGCCATGTCCCCAAGGGGGCTCGGGGTACGAAGTGCCTCTGCGCCAACCCGGATGAAATCCGAGATGTCCTCCAAGATCGTCAACGAATTCACCATCAACATCGCCACGGTGAATGGTTCGGGGAGTGCCTCCTCGAACACCATTCTTGCGAAGTCCATTTTTCGAATGGGCGTGATGGTGTCCCCAAAGAATTTATTTCCGAGCAACATTGCCGGGATGCCGACCTGGTTCCTTGTGCGTGTCTCCGAGAAGCAGTACCTCGCGCGTTCGGGAACCACCGAGGTCTTTGTCGCGATGAACGCCGCGACTGCAGAGAAAGACATCAAGACTCTTCTCCCAGGAGGCGTGCTGTTTATTGACGAGGCGCTTCCTCAGGCCAAAAGCCACGGACGTGACGACATCACGGTCTTCGCGGTGCCGTTCGCCAAGATCGCCAAAGGATTCGCGCCCGACGTACGGCTGCGGAAGCTGCTCGCCAACATGGTTTATGTAGGCGTTTTGACCGAGATGCTGTCCTTGGACCAGGGCGTGGTGAACAAGGTCATTGAAGACCAGTTCGGCAGTAAGCAGAAGGTGATCAAGCTGAACCAGGATGTTGTGGCTGCTGGAATCGCTTTTGCAAAAGAGAACTTTGATTCAAGCCAGTGCCGATATGCCGTGGAGGCGCGTGATCAGACGGCGGGCAAGATCTTGATCGAGGGGAATGAGGCTGCGGCACTTGGCTGCCTTATGGGTGGATGCACCTTTGTTGGTTGGTACCCCATCACACCCAGCTCGAGTGTTTGTGAAGGCCTCATCGACCTCTTCAAGAAATATCGAGTGGACAAAGAGACCGGCGAGCATCGCTATGCCGCCGTTCAAGCCGAAGACGAACTGGCGAGTCTCGGGCAGGTGCTGGGAGCGGGCTGGGCCGGCGCCCGTGCGATGACGGCTACGTCGGGACCGGGCATTTCCCTCATGGGTGAGTTTGCGGGTTTTGGCTATTTCGCTGAGATCCCGGGGGTGGTCTTCGATATCCAGCGCGCAGGGCCGTCCACGGGCCTGCCGACTCGAACCCAGCAAGGCGATATTTCCATGTGTCGCTCTCTTTCGCACGGTGACACGGAGCACATTCTGCTCATCCCTGCGGGCCCCGAAGAAATCTACGAATTCTCACGGCGCGCTTTCGACTTCGCGGAGCGTTTTCAGACGCTCATTTTTGTTTTGAGCGATCTAGACCAGGGAATGAACTTGCTCACCTCCGAACGTCTTGAGTATCCGGTGGACGATTTCGATCGAGGCAAGGTTCTCGATAAGGAAGCCCTGGAGAAGGTGGGCGAATTCTCCCGTTACAAAGATGTAGACGGAGACGGTGTTCCTTACCGCACATTGCCTGGGACACGACACCCGCTTGCGCCGTATTTCACGCGTGGGTCAGGCCATGACGAGAACGCGAACTACACAGAAGACCCCGAAGTGCACACGGCGATGGTCGATCGCTTGAAGAGAAAGATTGACGGCGCGATCGCGTTCACCCCGAAGCCAACGATTGTCGGCGATCCCAGCGGCAAGGTGGGAATCATCCACTACGGCAGTACGCGTTATGCCGTGACCGAAGCTCGGCACAGGCTCGAAGCCGAAGGCATTCAGATGCGTTCCATGCGGATTCGCTCGGTGCCGTTGCACGACGAGGTGATTGAGTTTGTGCGTGATTGCGATGTGATCTACATGGTGGAGCAGAATCGCGACGGTCAGATGGCCGATCTCCTCATCGTGAAAGCCCCTGCGTTGGCCGCCAAGGTCAAGAAGATCCTCTACTACGGCGGCATGCCCATGTCAGCACAGCCGATCGTGGATGCCGTGATGTCTAGCGTGAAGGAATTTGTCCATGCCTGATTCAGCCGCGAAGACCAACCGCGTGGGTCTTGAAAAGAAAGACTACTCGGGTAGCAAGTCGACGTTGTGTATCGGTTGTGGTCACGACCAGATCACGCGTCACATCATTGCGGCCGCATTTGAGTCGGGAATCGACCCTTACAATGTGGTGAAGACCTCGGGTATCGGTTGCAGCAGCAAGACGCCTGCCTACTTCATTGATAAGGGCTTTAGCATCAACTCTGTTCACGGGCGCATGCCCTCGGTGGCCACGGGGGCCAACGCGGTCAACAAGCATCTCGTGACCATCGGCGTCTCGGGAGATGGTGACACGGCCTCCATCGGCATGGGGCAGTTCTGCCATGTGGTGCGACGCAATGTGAACATGGTCTACATCATTGAGAACAATGGTGTGTATGGCCTCACGAAGGGCCAGTTCTCTGCGACGTCGGAGGAGGGCAGCCTCAAGAAGGGCGGAGAGGTGAATCCGTTCGATCACATGGACATGTGCACGCTGGCGTTGGATATGGGCTGTAGCTTTGTCGCCCGCAGTTTTTCAGGCGATGCCAAGCAGATGGTGAATCTGATCCGGGCCGGGCTTAGCCACGACGGCCTTGCGGTGATTGACTGCATCAGCCCTTGTGTGACATTCAACAACCTGCCGGGAAGTACCAAGGGTTTTCAGTGGTTGCGTGAGCACAATGTGAGCCTCCATGAAGTCGGTTTTGTTGCGCCTTATGAGGCGGAAGAAGTCGACCAGAAGCCGGGAGAAGAGGTGAGTGTTGGTATGCCTGACGGCAGTCACATTCGACTCCACGCGTTGTCTGAAAAAGACTATGACCCAACCAGCTTTCACGCGGCGCGCCAGATGCTTGAGAGAGATCGCTCTGACCCCGATCACGTCTACACGGGTCTGATCTACTACAAGCAAGACAGCCACACTCACGATCAGGTGCTTCAATTGGGCGACAAGCCACTCTCGCTTCTGAACGAGAAAGAGTTGCGTCCGAGGCAGGCCGATTTCGAAGCGCTTATCGATACGTTCCACTAGCCCGTCGAATTTCCAGCGAGGCTTCTGAGGCCACTCAATGCCCGTTTTTAACTGGGGCGATCGGCAACTGCTCTTTGTGCATGTGCCACGCACCGGGGGGCAGGCGATCGAAGCTTGGTTCGGGCTCGATAGAGCGGGCGAGAGTCCGGATCGCGCGGCGCTCTTGGGCCGCGATCTCCGAGAAGATGCGCCCCATGACCTGTCGGACGGGCCTGGCTTTCTTCTTGAGCATCTGACGCCCGTCGAAATGGTGCGGTACGGCTACTTGCCGGACCGGGGGCGTTCTCTTTCTTTTTGCGTCGTGCGCGATCCAGTGGATCGCGTTGTGAGTGTGTATCGCAGTCGCCCGCGCGCAGAATCATTCAAGGAATGGCTTCCCAAATTCCTCGAAGGCGGTCGCCACCCCTATCGCACGCTTCAGTCGGAGTTCGTCTACGACGAGCGCGGTTCACGAGTCGTGGGGGATGTCCTCCGTCACGAGGCGTTGGCGCATAGCTTTCTTCTTTTCAGGCGTCGTTACGGTCTTAAAGGGAGTGGTGCTGACTTGACGCAAGTCGGTGTGTCTCAGGGGCGAGTGCCGACTCCCTCGCCCGGCGATCTCGACCTCATTCTCGACGCGTACCACGACGATTTTGATCTATTTGGCTACCGCAAAGAGGCACTGCTCAAACGGTTGTGCCAGCGAATCCGCCGTGAAGGAACGTTGACCCTCACATTTCTCACGAAAGACAGGCTGCCGCTCTTTGAGCTGTGGTGGAGACATGCCCGTGCATTTGTCACGAGCGACATGCTGGTGATTTGTCACGACGAGGCCTCTGTTTTCGCTGCCCAAGCTCGCGGACTGGCGACCTATATGCTGCGTTGCGCTCCAGATAAGTTCACCATGTCTCGAGAGCGGGTTCGGTTGATGAAGCAAATCATCGACAGTGGAACGAACATTGTTTACTCAGACCTCGGGGCGATGTGGTTCCGTGACATACGCCCTTTGCTCTCTGATCATTCCGCGGACTTTCAGATGGGGCTCGCGACCCATTCCCCCGAAGAGTTTGTTTCCGCCTGGGGGTTTGCTTGCGATCTGGGTTTTTGGCGCTGCGAAAGCAATGAGCGTACGCGTCGTTTCTGGAAGCAACTGCTCCAAACCACAAAGGAATTGGGCGACATTCGAGCTGCCTTTCATGCCTTGCTGAAGGCCGAGCGGGTGTACTGGGGGCAGAGGCCCCGCTTCGAACGACGGGTCACGTCAGCAGAGGGTGTGCTCGGCTCATACAGCTTGCGGTTGCGCGCCTTGCCGATTTCTGTGGTGTCGCAGGCTGATTGTCGTGGTGTGTCGATCTATAGCCCGAATCTCGATTCCGGGCCGTTGCGTGAGCAAATGCGCGCACTCCACGAGTCTCTCGGTGGGCGATCCACGGTTCCGGGAGGGGCGGGCGCATCTTCGGCAAGTGCAGCGGTTCGCGGGCCGTTCGACCGAAGGTTAGAATCTTCGCTTCGCCCCCTCGACCGGAGTTCATCGACCCATGCGTGACACCATCACCCACCTTCAGGACAAGGTCCTGGCCGGCGGCGAAGTCACGGTGGACGAGGCTACAGAGCTTCTTGAGGGAGTTGGCCGAGACGACCTCATGGATCTGCTCGCAGCTGCAGATCGGATACGCCGGCACTTCATTGGCAACGAGGTTCATCTTTGCAGCATCATCAACGCCAAAAGTGGACGGTGCGCAGAGGACTGTGGATTTTGCGCGCAATCGGTGCGCTTTGACACGGGTGTCGAAGAATACGATGTGATCGATGATGAGACGGCGCTTGCCGCAGCCGCCAAGGCTCACGAGAACGGCGCCGAAGCGCTTGGTTTGGTCGCTGCATGGCGCGGGCTCAAGAAAGGTCCTGAGCTTGAGCGCGTTACAGCGCTCATCCGAAAGGTGAGTGAAGATGGGCGCGTGCATGCTGACGCCTCTTTGGGTCTGATCGATGATCCAGATGTCGCAGGTCAACTGCGCGAGGCCGGGCTGCAGACGTACAACCACAACCTGGAAACAGCGGCAAGCCACTTCGACAAGGTCTGCGAGACCCACTCACACCAAGATCGACTGAAGACGATCGAACTGGTGCGCGAGGCTGGCATGAACGTGTGTTCAGGCGGGATCGTCGGCATGGGTGAGACGCCTCGGCAGCGCGCGGAGCTTGCGTCTGAGCTGCGTGAGATTGATCCGGATATGGTGCCGCTCAACTTTTTGAACCCCATCGATGGCACGCCGGCAGGATCCGACTTCAAGCCCATGGAGCCCATGGAGGCGCTCAAGTGCATCGCAGTCTTTCGCTTCATGTTGCCGCGTCATCACATCATGGTGGCCGGAGGACGCGAGGCGGTGTTGGGTCAACTCGCTCCCATGATGTACCTGTCAGGCGCGAGCGCTGCGATGGTGGGGGACTATCTCACGACGGGCGGAATGTCCGCTGCAGAGGACCAAGAGGTCATCGCGCAGACAGGTATGGAGCCTCGGCCTCCGTCTGCGGGCTCCACGTCGCCTCGTCCGATGCGGACGGTGGCAGAGGGCGTCGCCCGTGGGTGCACCTGAGGTCGAGCCTTCACTCGGGGCCTTCGAGCCGGTTGGTCGACGCCGAGAGTTGCGTTGCGTTGAAGAGATAGGGCAGTGCCGCGTGCGCGTTGACGGTCAGCAGGCCGTGTCCTTCGCCTCGTGCGACTACCTGGGTCTTGCAGTTCATCCAGAACTTGCGGCAGCTGCCGCACAAGCTGCACATGCAGAGGGGACCAGTAGCGGCTCGGCGCGTTTGCTTGCCGGGCACGACAACTCGACCGTGTCGCTTGAACGCGAGTTGGCGGAAACGTTTGGACAGCCCTCCGCGCTGACGTTTTCCTCTGGCTACCTGGCCAATCTAGGCGTGGTGACGGCGCTGGCGGGGCCTGGCGATCTGATTGTTTCCGACAGCCTCGGACATGCCAGCACGGTCGATGCGTGCCGGCTGTCAGGTGCCGTGGTGCGTGTTGCGCCACACAACGACATGTTGGCATTGCGCGAAGCGCTTCTTGATGCGAGCAATTTTCGGCGCGTTCTTGTTCTGGTAGAGGGCGTGTACTCCATGACCGGCGACAAGGCTCCGCTGTTGTCGATTGTCGAACTTGCGGAGGTCGCTGGAGCCTATGTGGTCGTGGATGACGCACATGGCCTGGGCGCGGTCGGTCCGGGCGGCTGTGGGACGGCCATGGAGGCGGGCGTTGCGGATCGCGTGGCTGTGCAACTTGGGAATCTCGGAAAAGCCCTTGGTTCGTTTGGAGGGTTTGCGCTCTGCGACGACCGGACGCGCGAACTCCTCGTTCAGACAAGCCGTAGTTTTATGTTCACATGCGCTTTGCCTCCCACGGCTATCGCCGCTGCACGGGTGGCACTGAGGGTGCTCGGAGCCGAGCCAGAGAGGCCCGCTCGATTGCAATCAAATGCCCGGCTCTTGCGTGAATCACTGAGGGGGCACGGCATCGATGTCGCGGGCGAAGACTCTCCTATCGTGTCGGTGGTGATCGGTGAGGATCTTCGAGCTGTGCAACTCGCCGAAAGCCTTCTTCAGGCGGGCTGGTTTGTGCCGGCTGTGAGGCCACCCACGGTGCCGAAGGGGATGGCTTGCCTGCGGCTGACGGTGACAGCAGAGCATGGCGAGGTGGACTGCCGCGGAGTTGCTGCTGCTGTAGGTGAGGCCTTGTCGTGACCGGAAGTCAGCGAACGAATGCTGAACTTCGAGAGGCGGATCGCCGTGTCCTGTGGCATCCGTTTACACAAATGCATGGCTGGATGACCGAGGACTTTCCCGTTATCTGTTCAGCGGAGGGCTGCGAACTCATCGATGCAGATGGCCAGCGCTACATCGATGCGGTTTCCTCTCTTTGGTGCGCGCTGCATGGTTATCGTGTCCCCGAGATCGATGCTGCCTTGCACCAGCAGGTTGACCGAGTTGCACATTCCACTTTGCTCGGGCTCGGTGGGGAGCCGTCTATCGCTTTAGGCGAGGCTCTTGTCGCGTGTGCCCCGGGAGACCTCACGCGTGTTTTTTACAGCGACAGCGGATCCTCTTCTGTCGAGGTGGCTCTCAAGATGGCCTTCCAGTTCTGGCGGCAAACAGAAGGCTCTGAAACGGACCGAACTCAATTCCTGTGCCTTGATGATGCCTACCACGGAGACACCCTTGGTTCGGTTTCCGTAGGCGGCATTGATCTGTTCCATGAAGTATTCCGTCCGCTTCTTTTTCATACACAGCGAGTCCCGGTTCCACGCGGATGGACCACGGCGCAGCGAGCGCGAGATGCCGATCGTTGCCTTGAGTCGCTCGACGAACTGTTGTCGAAAGACGGAAAGAATTTTGCCGCACTCATCCTGGAACCCGGTGTGCAAGGTGCTGCAGGAATCCGTGTGTTCCCCGAAGGCTTCTCCAAGGCGGTGGTTGATCGCTGCCGTGCGCACGGAGTGCTTATCGTGGTCGATGAAGTGGCCACTGGCTTTGGGCGCAGCGATCATCTCTTTGCCTGTGAACGGGAAGACATCGCTCCGGACCTTCTCTGCCTGGCCAAGGGGCTCTCCGGCGGCTCCCTGCCCCTGGCTGCGACACTGTCCACGGAGAAGATTTTCAACGGATTCGGTGGTCGCTACGAAGAGTTCCGCACGTTTTTCCACGGGCACACTTTTACGGGCAACGCTTTGGGTTGTGCAGCCGGCCTTGCCAGTTTGAAACTGTGCCTCGCGCCAGACTTCCTGAAGCAAGTTCGCGCTCTCACCACGGCGCTGACGAGGGAATTGGCTGCCTTGGGCGACCACCAGCATGTGCTCGAAGTGCGCAACTACGGCTCGATGTTTGGTGTTGAACTTGTCGCCTCGCGAACGGGGGGCGTTGCAGATGGTTCTCCGCGCAACACGGCGGGAGGGCGTGCCCAGGGTCCGGCAGGTGGTGAGGATGTGCCCGTTTGGTTTCCGACAGAATCTCGCATCGGTCACCGTGTGTGTTTGGCGGCCAGGGAGCGTGGTGTCGTCATTCGGCCACTCGGTGACACCGTGGTGATCATGCCCCCTTATTGCACGGATGAACCCGCTGTGGCGCGTATCGTTTCCGTGCTCCGCGAGGCCATAGACGTCAGTGTTGTCGATGTGCTGGATGCCGCATCATGACCGGGGTGCTTGTCACGGGAACGGACACGGGGGTTGGGAAGACCTGGGTCGCCTGCCACCTTGCGAAAGCACTCGCGGCCAAGGGCCTGCGGGTGGGCGTCATGAAGCCGTGCGAGACGGGCTTGACGGGCGCCGGGTCTGAAATGGCACTGACAGAAGCTCCGCACGGAAGTGACGCGGAACGACTCGTTCTTGCTTCGGATTGCCAGGCGCCGCTTTCCGACATCTTGCCCTATGCCTTTTCCTTGCCCGCCGCGCCCTCGGTGGCTGCTCTGGAAGAAGGTGCCAACATCGATTTCGAAGTGATTGAATGTGCTTATGAACGGCTGAGTGATTCACACGATGTGGTGATCGTCGAAGGAGCGGGCGGTTTGCTCGTTCCGCTTGCACAGCATCTCGACTTTCTCGACCTTGCCCAGCGACTCGAACTCGAAGTTCTTGTTGTCGCTCGGACAGGGCTTGGCACTCTCAATCACGCGGCACTGACTGATCGAGCCTTGCGGTCGGCCGGGCTGGCCCCTCTTGGCTTTGTACTCAACAGTCCTGAAGAACCTGCTTCGGAGAGCGAACGGGCAAACCTGAGTGGGCTTTGCTCGCTGGTTGAGACGCCAGTCCTGGCAGAATTCCCCCATGGGAAGACTCCGTCTGGCGCGTTGGTGGCGACCGTTGTGAGCTCGCTACTCGATGCCGTGGGTTGGTCGTCGCGGGCCATGGAGTGACCGTGGTGTCCCACGCGGCGCCGCCGCTCGTCGAAGTTGCCACCAGGGTAGACGGTAATGACGGACTCGTAGCGATTCATGTTGGCGAACCGGCCGCGCCCCCGCTTTTCTGGGTACCAGCCCATTTCGTGAGCCACTCGTGACAGTCGCTCAAGCGCTCACCATGGGCGCGGTGATAGGCTGAGTGGATGTCCAGTGCACCGTTTCGATTCGCAAGATTCCGCTTGAGGTTTCTCGCTCTCAGCATGCTTGCGGCAACGGCTTGTGGAGACTCGGGGCAGGCTCCCCCACGTTTTCCAGACTCACCGCCTGTCATCCTCGTGATTATAGACACCCTTCGAGCTGATCATCTGGGCTTTGATGGTTATGCCTTGCCGACCAGCCCTTTTTTGGACGAGCTTGCTGCGCAGTCGCATCAGTTCTCCGCCAACACGACTCAGTGCAATGCCACGTTTGCGTCAATCACATCCATTCTGACTGGCCTCTACCCCAAGACCCACCGGAACTACACGGCCGTGGCTGTCAAAGGGGTCTCGAGTGCGAGTGATGACGCGTCGACTCTGGCTGAGCGATTGCGCGCTCAGGGCTACTACACGACGGCTGTGCTCAGTCATCCGAGCATGACGCAGCGCCTTACGGGCACGGCTCTCGACCGTGGATGGGATTCGTTCTCGACGCTTTCGGGCTACATCCCGGCGGAAGAGCGACGGCATGTCACAGGCAAAGCAGAGCAGACGACCGAACGAGCGTTCAAGCAACTCGACGAGTGGGCCATGACGGACTCGGAGAGCCCGCTCTTCATATGGGTGCACTACTTTGATCCGCACACGCCCTACGACCCGCCGAAGGAGAAGCGCAATCGGTTTCTTCGCCAACATCTCGCGGCGGCTGGTTATTCAGTGCATGAAGAAGCCTTGGCGTCGCTTGAGCCCAGAGGCGGGGCCCGCCAGGCTTACATTGATGGGATTCTGGATGACGCTGAGCGTCAGGCAGTGCGGTTGGCCAACGGACGCGCTTTGTATGACGCTGAGATTTTGGCGTGTGACGAGCAAATCGCCCGCCTCTTCGAAAGATTGCGTGAAGAGGGGCTCTTCGACGAAGCCTTGGTGATTGTGTTGGCTGATCACGGAGAGAACCTTGAAGACGAAGCCTGGGGGCACGGTTCCATCAACTTCAGCCACCAGAGATTGTTTGAGGGCGTGACGCGGACGCCGATGCTCGTCAAGCTGCCCCGTCAATCCGACGGTTCAGTGAGTGCGGCGCTGACGCAGAACATCGATGTGCTTCCAACCGTCGTCGAACTCCTGGGTCTTGCTGTAGATCCAGTCACGGAGGGGCGCAGCCTTGTGCCTCTCTTGGATGACCCCAAGGCCAGAGTGCATGAGCAGGTCTTCGTGGAGTCTTCCGACCATGTCGAGAAAGGATTGCGGACGGAGACACTCAAATTTGTGGACGGACTGAACCCGGAACCGCAGGTTTTTGACTGGGTTCAGGATCCAAATGAAACGCGAGACATTGCGAGCGAACTGCCTGCAGGAACCCTGCTCGGCTTGAGTGAGGCCATGCGGTCATTTCGCCCGTTGAACGCGGTTGGTGTTCGTGCCATTCCGGATACAGCACCTTATGAACTGAGCGTGACAGTGAACTTTGACGAAGCGCGCACGGAATCCGTGGTGGGTGCTTCCGCGCGGATTGAACCGCAGCGGGTCGCATTCACGATGGCCGTTGACGAAGAACCACTCGAGGTGCTCTTGTTTCTCGACCGACCGATGCGCGGCAGTCGCTGGACTGTGTCGCATTCGGCGAGAAGAGATCTTCCCGATTCAATCCACCTGGGGCGTACGCCGTTGGCTGAGACAGCCGCTGTGCCGATCTGGCATGCGCGTGACTCTCTCGGTGTTGGTGGGCAGCCAGTCGCGGCGAACGATGTTGGTGACACGGTCACTCTCCAGCAGGACGACACTCTCGGGCATTGGAGTCTTCAACTCGGACCCGACGTGTCGGAAGATGTTGTTGTTGAACTTCAATTCGCAAACAGCGCGCCGACCGCGCTGAAGTTCTTGGGTGGTGTCGGTTTTAACTTTCTTGGCCCTGCACCAAGTTCGCGTATTGCGCATCTGAAGGGGACCGTAGAAACGGGTGCCGAATCTGCCAGCCTGGGTTGGCCTCCGGAGCGCGGGCCTCTGTTCGCTGCAGTGAAGATTCATGATCGCTGGCCAGACACCCGAAATGTCATCTGGAATGGTCAGCGCGTTGCCGAGGATTTGCTGGAGTTTGTGCTCCCACCAGACACACGCATCACGGCAGATCTCCTGGGTGCGCGGGATGGATGGATCGAGCCCGAGGGCGCCCTCATTCTTTTCACGACAACTGCCTCACAGCAGGTTGAACTCGATACGAGCGGTCTGGCCCCGGAGGCCGTCGAGGAGTTGCGCGCTCTGGGTTACGTGAAATAGCGAGCAGGCGAGTCGTTCCGTGACCTCGGGCTCTTTGCAGTGCACACTGAAAAGGTGGTCACTCCAGCGCCCATAGCGAGCCGCGTGCCGCTCATGCCCCATGTTTGGACGGGCGGCCAGTACAGCATGTTCCGGGTCTTGCTCGGGCTCTCGCTTGCCGGGCATTTCGCATGGCTGCTGGTGTTCGGTGTGGCCAGCGCAGGTGAGTTTCTACGCGGCATGCTGGTCCTTGGCATTGGACTTCAGTTGCTGGTGGCTGTCGGGTGGAAGGACCGTGCCTCGGCCCTGGTGCTGGTGCTGATGTGGGCTTCTCTTTGTGGGCGAGATCCGCACCTGCCGGTTACCGGACAGGCGATCGTGATGCTCTTGCTGCTGTTGCACGCAGCGATGCCGCGGGCTCCCTACGGGTCACTGGAAGCGTATGGGCGCCTCGACCCGCGTGGTCGCTGGAAGTACAACAGCAGATTGTGGGGAGTCGGGTGGTGTGTCCTCGTCGTGGTCTGTGGCGTGTGGTTCGGATTCCTTCTGGCCAGGCCGCTTGCCGATTTTTGGGCCGTGACTCCCTCTCCGGAATTCACCGCATGGGTTGGCTTGGTTTTCGCCCTGCTGCTTGGTCCGCTTGCGCTCTTGCGGAGCACTCGGCCGTGGCTCTGGACGTTTTCTCTTGGGGCTGCTCTGGCGCAGTTTGCTTTTGCAGAGAGCGTGAGTGCAGCACCCGCCATCCTTCTGCTGTATGCCTTTACATTTGATCCGAGGTGGATCGGAATGATGTGGGGTCAAAGTCCGTCGACCATCTATTACGACGGAGAGTGCGGACTGTGCCACCGCTTTGTGCGCCTGTTGTTAGCGGAAGATCGTGATGGGAGGGCCTTTCGCTTTGCGCCCTTGCATGGCAGCACCTTCACGAAATCGCTCTCGAGAGCATCACCCGAGGCATGGCCTGACAGCATCGTTGTGTGCACCCCGAATCAAGATCTCCTGTTGCGTTCGGACGCCGTGCGGCACTGCTTGAATCGCTTAGGAGGGGTCTGGCGGTTGATCGGAGGGCTTCTGGGTCTCCTGCCGCGGGCCATGAGAGATGGGGTCTACGACCGCCTCGCCTCGGTTCGAAAGTCTTTCTTCGCGACTCCTGAGAGCAGTTGTCCTGCTCTTCCTCCAGACCTGCAGCAGCGATTTTTGCCCTGAAGCCCTGAAGGAGCATGAAGAGTCGAGAGAAGATGTGTGGGGATCCAGATCTCCATGGAAGACTGACTTTCGGCACTTCTGGACCTTGGACACCTGTCCGACGAGAATGCTCGACTTCTTGGCATCGATTCATCGCGCCTTTCGTCTTCATCTTCAGGATCGACCCTCATGGCCCGCAACATCAAGCCCCGCAGCGAGGACTATGCGCAGTGGTACCTCGACGTCATCAAGGCCGGCGAGTTGGCGGATCACAGTCCAGTGCGCGGGTGCATGGTCATCCGGCCAGAGGGCTTTGCGGTGTGGGAGGCCATTCAGAAAGACCTCGACGCACGGTTCAAGGAGACCGGGCACGTCAACGCGTACTTCCCGCTTCTTATTCCGCAGAGTTTTCTGACGAAAGAAGCGCAGCATGTCGAGGGCTTTGCGATGGAGTGCGCCATCGTGACGCACAGCAAGCTTGAGAAATCTGGCGATGGCACTCTTCGTCCCGCAGGGGCATTAGAAGAACCGCTCATTGTTCGGCCAACATCCGAAACAGTGATTGGTCACATGTACAGCCAGTGGGTTCAGAGCTACCGCGATCTTCCTGTGCTTATCAATCAATGGGCAAATGTGATGCGCTGGGAAATGCGCACGCGCTTGTTTTTGCGCACTTCCGAATTCCTCTGGCAAGAGGGTCACACGGCACACGAAACAGCCGAAGAGGCGCAAGAAGAGACGCTTCGCATGCTCGACGTGTACGCATCGTTCGCAGAGGAGTCGTTGGCGCTCCCGGTGGTCAAGGGTCGCAAGACGCCCTTCGAGCGTTTTCCCGGAGCCGAGGAAACGTACACCATCGAAGGACTGATGCAGGACGGGAAGGCCTTGCAGTGCGGCACAAGTCACAACCTGGGTCAGAATTTCAGCCGTGCCTTCGATATCGACTACCTCGGGCGCGACAACAAGCAGCACCTGGCGTGGACCACCAGTTGGGGCGTGTCCACGCGACTGATTGGCGCCTTGATCATGGCGCACAGCGATGATGAGGGCTTGGTCTTGCCTCCCAAGGTTGCACCGATCGTGTTGTCCGTCATCCCGATCTTTCGGAAGGACGAAGACAAGGCTCAGGTGGCCGCAGCGATCGACGCCTTGATGAGTCAGTTGGTCGGTGAGGGCGAAGTGGCGGCAGGCGAAAAACGACTTTCCCCTGGCGGCTTGAAGACGTATTTCTTCGATAAGAGCACTCACCAGAAGATTGTCGTGGATTGGCGGTCGGTGCGCCCTGGCGACAAGCAGTACCACTGGGAGCAGCGAGGTGTGCCCTTCCGCATCGAAGTGGGCCCGCGAGATGTCGAAAAGCAGACTTTTGTTCTGAAACGCCGCGTCGATCGCGAAAAAGAGTTCCTTCCCTTTGCCGCGGCGACGCCAGATTGGCTGAGAGGCATCTTGGATGTCGCTCAGGCAGAACTCTTAACGCGTGCGCGCACCTTTCGCGATGGCAGCACGCGCCGCGTGAAGAGCTATGACGAGATGAAAGA
>Ga0315339_1001973_pt1 | contig 16415 bp, 9 predicted proteins | sample ASW17metaG_FD_204514 | JGI IMG/M metagenome (GOLD analysis project Ga0315339, IMG submission 204514) | Ammonia-oxidizing marine archaeal communities from Pacific Ocean, United States - ASW #17 | ecosystem: Environmental > Aquatic > Marine > Oceanic | place: USA: California | collected 2016-12-05
CCCGGAACATGCCCAGCTCACGATCGCTCTTTTTCATCTCATGTCTCCTCGAGCGTCAAGGTGTGGGCAGTGAGACAACGCCGCTGACGCAGTGATCGAAAATTCCCTTGGGACAACACACAGCTGTAGAAGTCTGCCGTGGCCAGACGACCCCTGTCTACCTCGACGCTCGCGCGGCGAGATCCGTTCCTACGGTAGCGGAGCTTCGGCAAGGGCTCTCGCGGCCTCCTGGAGCTTGCCGCCCACGATGAACAACGCCTCACGCAGTGAACCTTCTGCCTGCGCCTCGAGCTTGGCGATCTCGGTGACCGAATTCGAGCCGCGCCCCGCCCCGAGCTGCGAGTAGATGGCGTGGAGTTCCGGACCGATCGGCCGTGGGTGCTGGTCGAACTCCCACATCCAACCGGTCGGCTCGTAGGACAGCAACCGCTCAGCGCGGTAGGTCGCGGGCGAAACCCGCTTGCCCCACTGCATCGTGTTGACCTGTTCGAGCGCCCGCAGCGCAGCCGCCGTATTTTCGTCCGTGGCAGCGATGCGTGCTCTCTGGAGTGCAGCGAGATCTTCCGCGTGTCGGCTTCCTCTCAGGCGTTGTTGTGTGGTGAGAAGCCAGGGAACGAGATCGTGTCGGGTCCTCATCATGAGCGCGTTGACGACCGCTGCGTGATCGCCATCCGCCACTGGGGAAGAGGCAGCTGCCAGCCTTTCACCCTGCGTGCGAAGACGCTCTGCCGCTTGTCTGGCGTCACGAAGCAGCTCCGTCGGCGCCGAAAGAGCGGAGAGCGTCTGCTCGATCCTCTCGAGCTGTTCGGTGACCCAGTCTGCGATCTCCGAGAAGCCGACGGGCAGGACGACAGCCTGGTCCATTCGAAGCACGCCGAGTGCTCCGTGTCGCAGGTCGTGCTGCAGGTTGGCGTAGTCCTCGGCGCGATAGACATCGTGCTGCGTGTGGTAGTAGCGGCTGTAGGGGACGTCACCCGTCCAGCTCAGGTATGCTACCGCTCCGCCCCGAACCCCTCCCAAAGACCAGGCATCGACGCCGGTGCTGACGTGCTCACGCACCGTCACCCGCTCGTCAAGGCCGAGGTCCGCCAGCAGTTCGCGTTGGAAGGCAACCTGGTCGAGGGTGGCGTACACGCGGCCCTCGCGCCCCGTCCATCCAGCGATGTCGAGGTTGAAGGCATAGGCCAACCGCGAGGTGATCTCCGGGTGCGCCCGGATGAAAGCATGGGAGCCCGCCAGCCAGTCGAACTGGGTCCACAGCCCCCCGACTTCCTCGCTGCCAAAGGCAATGAACAGGAAGCTGCGCCGCGGCCGGTAGCCCTCCGAGATCACGCGGGCCAGCTCCAACATGACGGCCACACCGACGCTGTTGTCTTGGGCTCCCTGCCACCAGCGGTCGTGGTGCGCCGAGACGATGATCCATTCGTCCGGATACTCCCGCCCCCGGATCATGCCGATGACGTTCTCGGAAACGCCGTAGTCGAAATCGACCCGGTTTTCGAGCTCGATCATCACCTCGCCCTCGGCAAGGCGCTCCTTGAGCCATGCCGCATCACGGTTGCTGATCGTCACGGTCGGAATGGGGTCGCGATAGACGATGCTCATCTGCTGGATCGAGTCCTGGGGGGCCTCGGCACCGCCGTCGTAGTCGTAGAGCAAGATCGCGGACGCTCCCTGTTCTGCTGCCTCCATCACGACCTGGCTGTTGAGCCAATCCGCTCCGCGGCGTACGAGCACCGCTCTACCGCGTACCTCGCTCAGATCAGCGTAGTCATGGACCCAGCCTTCTCCTGCATCGACCAACGCCGTCCGCAGGCGCTGTCCACCCGACGTGTTGCCCTTGCGGTACGGGACTCGCTCGGCCGTACCCCACGTCCCGGCGCCGGAGTGCTGGGTGATCGCCGGCAGCTGTTTGCCCGCTGCTCGCAGCAGTACTTTCCCGTAGTCGTAGGCGTGCACGGGGAAGCTCTCCCGCCGCACCTCCAAGCCCATCCGCGTCATCTCCGCCTCGATGAAGCCGGCCAAGAGACGCTCATCGGCGCTGCCAGCGATGGCCGAGCCGGCACCCGCGCCCGAATCGTTCTTGACGAGCTCTTCTGAGAGGCGGCGGGTGAGGGCGATTGTCCGGTCGCTATCCAGAGCACTCAGGATCCGGCTCTCGGTCGGGGAGAGCTGCCCGCCGGCGTTCGGAAGCCCCGCCAACAGCATGATCGCGCCAAAGCAGCTAGCGGGCCTGGTTGGGCGCATCGTCTGCTCCAGCTCACCACGTTCCCGGCGCCGACGTTCTCTGGCTCAGCGCGCTCTATGAACGACAGAGAAGGATGAACCCTATCGCCGGGATCCAGCTAGGACAACAGGAAGAGCGGACTTCCGTGGCCGGCCGGCAACAAGGTGATCGCGGAGATGCTGTCGTTCCTCGACCAGCTAGCGCCATCCGGGGAGGTTGGCTTCGTCGGCTCGACCTGCCTGTGGCGTCGTGATAGAAGGCGCTCGACCAGCGAGGTGGCTATGAGGACTATTCGAATCCTGACCGTGATGCTTCTTGCCCCAGTCTCTGCAGCTGTGGCGCAGCAGTCGCGCATGCCCGCGACGCCCGAGCAGGTCGCCCGGCCCGGAGGGAAGCTGCCGGGCGATGTCCAGATCTCGCTTGTCAAGATCGCGGACGGCTTTCAGGACCCGAGCAATGTTGCCAGCGCCGGCGACGGCACGGGGCGGATCTTCGTCGTCGAGCGCGCCGGTCGGGTGCGGATCGTCCACCGGGACGGGCGAGTGCAGCAGGAGTCGTTTCTTGATCTCACCAACATCAATCCGCTGGGGAGCGACGTCCAGACGGGCTTCGTCGAGCAGGGGCTCTACGCGATCGCGTTCCATCCCGGGTTCAGCAAGAACGGGTTTTTCTATGCGCACTACGCGTCGTTGCCGTTCAACGGAGACGGGGTGGTCGTGCGTTTCCAGGTCGACCCGCAAAGCCCGGACATCGTGACGCCGGAGCGCACACGCGACACGGCGAAGGTCCTGATGCGGATCGAGCAGCCTTACTACAACCACAACGGGGGGCAGATCGAGTTCGGTCCCGACGGCTATCTCTATATCGGGTCCGGGGACGGCGGTTGGGAAGGCGATCCGCTGGAGGCCGGGCAGGATCTCTCGACGCTGCTCGGCAAGATGATCAGGATCGACGTCAATACCGCCGACAACGACCGCATCCCCTACAGGATTCCAGACACCAACCCGTTAGCGGGCGCCAATGATGAACGGTTGATGCAGCTCTTCGGAATCTCGGAGCTCGATTTCTCGAAGATCAAGACGAAGGGGCGCCCGGAAATCTGGGCCTACGGCGTGCGCAACCCCTACGAGTTTTCCTTCGACCTGAACACGGGCGATCTATACATCGCCGACGTCGGACAGAACCACTGGGAGGAGATCATTTTTCAGCCCTCAGCGAGCCGTGGAGGAGAAAACTATGGCTGGCCGAAGATGAACGGAACGAAGTGCTACCCCATGACAGGCGCTACCGACGAGTGCGCGCAGGTGGGAATGCTGCCGGCAGCGGAGTATCCGCACGAGGTTCCTTACCCGGGAGCAGCCCCGCTCACAGAAGGTTTCGGCTGCTCGGTGCAGGGACTGGGAGTGGCGAACTACGGCGGAATGAACGGGGTCTATCTGGTGGGAGATTGGTGCTCGGGGCGCCTCTTCGGTCTTGGCTGGGACGGCGCGCGCTGGCAGCTGGAGGAGCTGCTGCAGACGAACCTGCAGTTCACCGCCGGCGGCTATGACGAAGACGGCTTCGTCCTGGCCGTGAACTGTAACTGCTTCTACACGTCGGACCGCGGTCCCGCGGCAAACCCGCCCGGCTCGCTCTGGCGCATCGTCCCTTCGAGCGAGGTCCAGCCCGGCGCCGAGGTAGCACGAGTGGTGGCGAGGAATTCGACGGGCGCGGTTGCCGGCGACGGCTCCCTGGTCTTTCGGAACGCCCTGGATGACACGCCGCTGGATTTCAACAGCGCCCCGGAAGTAGGCCTGTCCGCGAGGGCCCGGCAGTTCCGGGATTCCGGGCTCAACCCGTACAACGGGAATGCGACCGCCGTCGACGAGGGAAGGACCGCCTATCTCCAGGAGTGCGCCTCCTGTCACCTGGAGGACGGTACCGGCCGCATCGGCTCGAACCTCGTCGACGATCAGTACAGTCACGCGCGCGTCGCCACGGACATCGGCATGTTCGAGGTGATCTACGCCGGCGGAGTGGGGGCGATGCAGCCCGCCGCCGGCCGCATCAACCTCGACGAGATGCTGAAGATCATGGCGTTTCTCGACTCGTTGAAGAGATGACACCTCCACACATCCTCTCTCACCCGACTCGCCCGACCCTCGGTACTACTCGCTCTTCTCGACAAGTTTCGTCGTGACCGTCCCATTTCCGCTGGCCTTGCGGAAATAGGGTCCCCAGCCCCTGCGAATCGCGTTGACCTTGTCGATGGACTCTCGAGAGGGACGTGCTCCCTCACGGCCCATGACAATGAAGGCCATCTTGAAACGCTTTGGGGCATCCTCGCTGCTCGGCATTCGCTCGCCCTCGATCGCGATGATGTCGTCAACGCTGAGGAGCCGCGGGGTGCCCTCGAAGCTTCCGAACTCGCCACCGGTAAACCCATGCATGCCCGAGATTTCGGTGATCAGGGAAATATCGCCCACCTGTTGGGCCGGGATCAAACCCATGAGGTATCGATCCAGAGGGCTGTAGCGTTCGTTGGCGGCGAACGCGCTGCAGGAGCCGAGGTCGCACCTTAGATCGTAGCCACCCATGACGGAGGCGTCCGAATCGAGGATCGCCCGGCGGGAGGCAACTACAGTTGACAAGCCGTTCACCAAGCTGCTCCAGTGAGTCTCGAGGCTCATTGCCGTGGGTCCGATGCCGGATTCGTATATATCGAATTCCCTGAGCTGGTTGCTAGCACTGCCCTCCGCATCCCGGAAGCGCACGTAGCTCAGCCAGCGATGGCCAACTACGTGTGCCACCGCACTCCAGGTTTCCTCGGCGCAGAAACTGACGATCCAGCTGAGGTTGCAGATATCTTCCGTTGGATCGAGCGAGTAGTTGGACAGCGCGCCCATCTGTCCGTAACTCCTCAGATTGCCATCGCTCCCGTAGGCCGCCGAGTGGTCGTGGAGGTTGCGACCGATGCCTTGCGCCGCGTTGCTGGGCATGAGCGCGTAGCGACCGCGGAAGGAGAAATCCAGCCAGACGATCAGCTGGTCGTAGACATCCGCAAAGCGGCTGTAGAAGGCCTGGGCGACCGCCTGATCGTCCAGTATGTCGTCGCCATTGCTGAAGCGCTCCAGGAGCGCCCTGTTGGTCGTAGCGACCGGTAGGTCCGCCGTGTAGTCGAGCAACTCCAGCTCGCTTCCACCGCCGGGCGCAACACCGACCACCGCAGATGTGTCTGGCCAGCCGTTCAAGCTACGCAGCACGGCCAGTTCCCCGTATGTGATCAGGACTCGACCGTTCTTGAACAAGGTGACTTGAAAGGTGTTCTCATTCTTGTTTGGTTCGGCGCCAAAGATGGCCCCCCCTTGGTCGAAGGATGCCCACTGCGGGACCCTCAACCAGGTGATCTGGAGGCTCTTGGCGGTGCGCTTGGAGTAGATGCCGGCGGTGCCTTCCGCCTTGCTCGGATCGAGCTTGAAGAACAGCGGCGCGATTCTTGGCGGGCCAGCGAGCACCCGAGCCACGCTGTTTGTGTCCGATGACACCGCGTCGGGTTGTGTGAAGGTCAGATTGCCGTCCGAGTTGACGTATACACCGTCGTACTTGCTGCCAAAGAAGGGGAACTCGAAGCGCGGCTGGAACTCCACGAAGGCGCTTGTACCAAGCCCCATGTCGAGCTTCGAGCCCAGATCCATCTTGATAGGCGCGGAGCCTCGTATGGTCGCCCGGAGGCCGTCCTTGCGGCGCTTGTAGTCGATGCGGTGCCCGGCCAGATCGATGGCGTTGGGCGGAACGAAGAGGGTGCCGTCATCCTCGATCACCGCCACCTCACCGCTTCGGGTCACCGTCGGAGCTGTGTGAAGGCTCCGGCTGCTCGTGCCGAGTACGCGCTGCTGGCGGCGCAGTTGGTTGCGGTGCAATGCGTCGGCGACGATGTGACCGCTGGGGTGCGTGCTGCACCACGCGTGGGTCGTTTGGCCCTCGAGTCGGCGAGCCTGCCTGCTAGTCTCCTGCCCCTTCCCCTGTGCGGTGGCGGCTCCCGTGTGGCTGGCGAGGGCAAGCGAGACCACCAGAAACGGCAGCAGGGCGGCACGTGTTGAAATGCTCAGCATCATGCTGAGCATCCTACTGGAGTAGCGTCAGTTAGGTGGACGATCCATCGGTGGATCAAGCAGGCGGACCGAGATGGAGGGCATCATGCCACCTCATCCCTTGGTCAGCGACCGCGGGTGTACCAGGCGCCGCCGGGACCGTTCCAGCTCGCGCCTTCGCCCCAGATCACGTGGTTCACACCCTCGCCGCTCCAAGCTCGCTCGGGGTCGAAGCCGCTGCCGGAAGAGGTTCTAGACGGCGCTCGCGATGTTTCCCTCGGAGTCGGTCGAGACTAGCTGGATGTAGCCAGGTTTGCCGGCCGGGATCCTGCCAGCGTACCTGATGCTGTGGAGGGTCGGTACTGGTGCGGACAGGGCGTTCTGCGCGAACGAGCAGGTCCCGAGTGCTAAGGCATGTTTGTACCGAGGTGTTCCTGCAGCCAGGCAGCCCATCGTCGGTCCCGATCACGCCGATGAACCGGGTCCGAGGGGCTGTGGCCGGCGACAGGGTAGGCGATGAACTTCGTCTTCACGCCATTGTCTCGTAGGACGTGGTAGAGGATGAACGACTCCGATATCGGAACCCGCTGGTCGCCGGTGTCGCTGAGCACGAGCGTAGGTGCCTTGATGCGCGTCGCGTAGGTTATCGGAGCTTGTTCGCGGTAAGCCTGCAGGCGCTTCGGGTCTGTGAACGGTGAGCCGCCGTAGTAGGTAGCGACAGACGAGTGAATGTCGCTGAGGACGTACTGATCTATGTGGTCGGTAACAGAGGCTCCCGCAACAGCAGCCTGCCAACGGTCGGGGTAGTTACCGAGCAGCCATACGGTCATGTACCCCCCGTAGGACCAGCCCGATACCGCCATTCGGGAGGGGTCCGCGATGCCTCGCTGGACCAGCAAATCGACTCCGGACATAACGTCACGTCCGGGCCCGGCACCCGCATCGTTCCAGATAGCTGCCTGGTAGTCATTCCCTAGATTGTCGCTGCCGCGGTAGTTGGGTTGGAATACCACCCATCCGTGCGACGCGAGCCACTGGACGCGTGCCGAGAAGCCCAAGGTGGAAGCGCTGCGCGGGCCCCCGTGGATGTGGAGGACGAGGGGATACGCCTGGCCCTGCTGATAGCCTGGCGGATAAGTCAGGACTCCGTCCATCTCGAAATCATCGGCACCGCGCCAGCTAATGGACTCCTGCTTTCCAAGTTCGAGCGCGGCGATATTTGCATTGAAGTCCGTGAGGCGCTGGAACTGGCTCCCGGGCGCAGCCTGAAAAAAGAGCTCAGTGGGACGATCCGGCTCGCTGGCGAGCAGGGCTATCTGACCGGAACGTGAAACTGTCACGGCAGATCCAGGGACGGCGCTGCCCGTATCTAGCCGGTGTGCGGGGCCGTCGAGCGGCTGAATCCAGAGCCCTGGCGTGGTGCCGTCGTTGGCTCGGACGAGTAGCGAGCGGCTGTCGGGCATCCAGCGAAAGGTTCTGAAGTTCCGATCCAGAGCACGGGTGAGGCTCCGTCCGTCACCACCTCCCACGGGCGCGACGAAAACCTCGCTGACAAAGCGGCTGTCGCCGTCGCGCGGCGACGAGTAGGAAACAAACTCACCGTCCGGCGACACCGCTGCGCCGGACATGCGCTGCCCGAGCTCGTTGAGCGGGCGGATCGATCCGGTCGCCACGTCGAGGATGCGGATGCTGACGTCCCTGAAGTACCTCGGCCCGGGCCCGGGTTGCTGTGCAAAGGCAAGTGACTGGCTGTCCGGAGACCACGAAGGGGCCGCTCCACTGCCGCCCGTCAACCCGGCCGCGACCGACCATTCGCCTGACGTCAGCCGGCTGGATTCTCCGCCATCGGCCGGGAGGAGCCAGAGATGGTGAGCTCGCGGCGTCTCCGTCAGGAGGAAGTTCACGTCTGCTTCGAAAGAACGGTTGTGGCGCTCCGGGCCCTCGCGCTTTTCGGGTTCCTCTTCCGAGAGGTAGGCGAGAGCCTCGCCGTCCGGGCGCCACGAGTAGGCCCCTACTCCCATGGGCGCTTTCGAGATCTGCGTCGCTTCGCCACCATCGATGGGAATTACGAAAATCTGGGCCTTCCCGTCCACCGGTGAAAGGAACGCCAGACTCGAACTGGAAGGAGACCAGCGGGGCTGCGATGCCTGCCGGCGCGTTAACACCTTGTGGGCGCGTGAGGCCACGTCGATGAGAACGAGCTCCACCTCGTAGCGGTTGTCATCGAAGTTGGCGCGCGAGACCCGCACGAGGACAGAGCCGCCGTCGGGTGCGATCCGTGGATCGGAAAGTTGCACGATCCCGCCAATGTGCTCGAGCCTGAATTGTGCGGCGGCAGGGGCGGCGACGCTCAGCAGAACCGACAGAGCAACGAATCGAAGGAATATAGCCATGGCAGACTCTCCAGAGCGTGACTAAACGCTGTGACCACTAGCGCGGTGGGCAACCGCAATCGATATTAGCTCGGCGAACGACAGACACGGAGAAACCCCATGAAACTCGAGCTAGTCAGCCTATTTGTTGATGACCCAGTCAGAGCCCACGAGTTCTATACCGAAGTCCTGGGGTTCCTGAGCAAGGAGTTCACGCCGGATGCCCACCTGGCCATAGTCGTTTCACCGGAAGACCCAGGTGGCACTGCCTTGCTTCTGGAGCCACGCGGCGACTCATTCGCGAGAACCTACCAGGAACACGTATACAAAGCGGAATTGCCGATCATCGTCTTCAGCGCCCAGAATCTCGAGGCAACACGGAGGGATCTGGAGTCTCGAGGGGTCCAGTTCCGAGATGATCTCGCAAAGCCTGAATGGGGCATGGAAAATATGTGTCGAGGACACATTCGGTAACTTGATATTGCTGCAGGAACAGAGCGTCCTCTGACACAGGCCGTATCTCGGCCCCACGAGCGTCTTGGTTCGCTGGTTCGCGCTAGAACCTGGAGACGGTGATCCAGGTGTCACTTCTGGCAGTGCTCTGGGCGAAGTCCCGCTCCACCTCTGGGTCGGTCTTGCCTTGGGCCTCCAATGCGGCTCTCAGGCCGTGGAGCGACCAAACGTTGTGCGGATGGTCCGCGAGCTCGGTCCGGTACACGTCCTCCGCCTCGGCCGGGCGCCCGGCCTCGAGGAGTGCTGCGCCAAGCCAGTGGCGGGCTGCGAACGGGATCGGCTCGGGCTCATCGTAGCGTTGCTGGTCGTCGAAGGCGGCGGCGCGCTCGAATGCGTCGATCGCGGCTTGGAGGTCGCCCTGGGCGCGGAGGATCTCGCCTTCGAGGATCGCCGCTGCGAGGCCCATCAGCTGTTTGCCTGGGTGAAACCGGAGCATTGCCTCGGAATGATCCGCCAGGTCCTGAACGCGCGCCAGATGCTCGAGTGCAGCCGCTGCGTCGCCGGTCCGTAGCTCGGCATAGCCTTGGGCGAACTCCCAGAAGCCGCCCGCAACATCAGCCGACGGGCGCTGCCTGACTTCGAGGATCTCGTCGAAACGACCGAAACGCAGAAGGGTCAACACCTGATGCATCGTGTTGCCGCCGACTTTCGCGAAGTCCTTGCCCGCCTGCGTCGCGATCGCGCCCTGTCCGTCCATCGAAGCGGCGAACAGCAGCATGTGCAGGTTGTGTGTCCTCCCGTAGGAGAAGCCGAGCTTCTTCGCTGCTTTCTGGTCCGAGTGCCAGGCCGCAGTGTTGGCCTCGACCGACCGCCCCCACAGACCGACCTCGTTCCAGGTATGCGAGGGCATGTGCTGGAGGTGGCTGGCTACCGGCACCGCCCGTCCGAGATGCTCGACACACTCGAGCGCCAACTCCGGGTGCTGGCTCGACTCCGTAGCGTGCACGTAAAGGTGGCATGCGCCCGGATGCTCGATGTCATCCTCCAGGACGCCGGTCAGCACTCCGTGAAGTCGAATCAGATCGGGGTCCTCGACATCTCGGTGACCGCCTCTCTCCTCGAGCAGGAACAGAGCCACCGCATAGACGACGGCCACCTCGTGATGGTCCGGGTACTTCTCGTGCACCTTCGCCATTTCCTCGGCGAACGATTCGTCGACCGGACGCCGTTGTTCAGGGTCGTAGCCCGCGGGGTAGCGATCTCGCGCCGCCAGGATCAGGTCGCGCTCGACGGCTGTCGCGCTGCTGGAAAGAGCGACTGCTTCCTCGATCGCCGCGTGCGCCCGCCGCGATCGATCGACGCTCATGCCGCCGTTGAGAAACGAGCCCAGGGCGAAGGCCTCACCCCAGAAGCACATCGCGCACTGGGGATCCAGGCGCTGCGCCTCGGCCATCGAGCGAGCTGCCTCCGTCACGTTGTAGGCGTACCGGAGCTGCATCCCCTGGTCGAAGTATTCCTGGGCTCGCGGCTCGCTGGTGCTGATGTCCCAGGAGAAAGGTCCGAGAGCGGCCGGAATCAGATCGATCGGTTGGAGAAACTCGGGCACGCTCTCAGTCCCCGGCGCAACCACGGATGGAGTGTCGACACCCCGGCTGGTCGCGCAGGCCGACAACACAACACCCGCAAAGGTGACGGCAGCAAGACTTCTCATTCGTCCCTGGATCTTCTGGCTACCGCTTTGTGGCCGGCGGCGATGCGACCGGTAGCTCGCCGTGCACGAGCACGCCTTCCATCATCACCGCCGTGGGCCGCACCTCGGGGAGGTTCGCGGGATCGAGCGTGAAGAGGTCCTCGTCGAGCACCACCAGATCGGCCAGCTTGCCGACCTCGAGGGAGCCAATGCGGTCCTCCATGCGAAACGGATAGGCGCCATCGAGGGTGAAGCCACGCACGATCGCGCGCAGGCCCATACGCTCGGTCGCCGGCGGCCGAGGGCTCGCGCCCTCGCCCTCGCCCCCGGGCACCTCCCGCGTATGGGCACCGTGCATGTTCAGGTACGGGCTGAGGGCCGACAGCCCCCAGTCGTCGCTCGAGAAGGTCACGCGGCCGCCGGCGTCGACCAGCGACTTGGCCATGTAGATCCGCGTATCTCGCCCCGGGCCCAGCGCCAGAAGCTCTATCTCCTCGGGGTAGGCAGCGCCGACGCCGAACCACCAGGCCGTGAGGTTGGCGGAAACGTCGAGCGTCGCGAGGCGCGGAATGTCAGCGCCATCGATGACCTGGACGTGCGACAGCGTGACACGCGGGTACAGCTCTCCCGAGACCGCCGCCCGCGCCGCTTCCACAGCGTCGAGCGCGATGCGAACGGCGCGGTCGCCGATGGTGTGCACGTGCAGGTCGAGCTGCGCCGCGTGCAGCTCGAGCAGAAAGTCACGCAGCTCGGCCATCGACAACAGAGTGTCGCTGGAGAAGCTGGGATCGTGAGCGTAGGGCTCGAGCAAGGCGCCAGAGTGGTTTGAGAGAATGCCGTCCATGAACAGCTTCACCGTACGAAACCGTAGCCGCTCGCCGCCATACTCCTGCTGCAGCCGGCGCATCTCCTCAACTGCCGTGAAGCGACGCTCGGGAACGAACACCTGGTAGGTGCCCTCGTAGCGCAGCGGCAGCTCGCCGGCGCGGTCGAGACGGGCCAGCAGGCCGTATACATGGTCCTCGTAGCCGAAGTTGCCGCCGTCGTAGACCGTCGTCACGCCGTTCTCCGACAGCGTCCGCAGAAACGCCACCACGGAGGCCTCGTGCACGTCGGTATCGACGTCGAATTGCGACGCCAGGTGCTGCCAGCCCGCACCCTCCTTGACCCACCCCGTAGGAGAGCCATCAGCATCGCGGGCGTACATGGCGAGCCCGGGTCGCGGATCGGGCGTGTTGGCGTCGATCCCGAGCACCTCCAGCGCCTTCGAGTTCAGCCAGTTGCTGTGCCAGGAGCCGCTGGCGATCCACACCGGCCGGTCTGCAACGATGCGGTCGAGGTCGCGTCGGTGCGGCCCCGTGGACCCGTCGACGAACAGCCCGTTGGGCCAGCAGCAAAGTCGGATCCAACCCTCCCCTGGGTTGCTCTCGACATGCTCGCGTACCGCCTCGAGGAACTCCTCGCGGCTGGAGCCGCTGACGGACTCGCGGTCCTCGAGGTTGATGTAACCCGGATGCGTGTGCCCGTCGATGAGGCCCGGGATTACCAGACGGCCCGCCAGATCGACCGTGCGCGTGGCGTCCGACACGAAGGCCGCAGCGCCGGCGTCGTCCCCAACGTAGGTGAGCTCGCCGTCCTCGATCGCCACCGCAGTAGCCGACGGGTTGCCGTCGTCCATCGTCACGATGTCGCCGCCGGTGAGCACCCAGTCGGCGCCAGCGGCGGATCCACCGCTCCCGTCGTCTCCGGCGCCGCAGCTCACCGTCAGGGCGATCGTTCCCACCACAGCCAACAAGAGGCCACGACGCTCGAGGTTGGCGACCTTACCGCTCTTCCTACTCATCGGCTCCGGCTCCGGTACCTGTGCCTCGTCGCTCGCTCCATGCAGCTGCGATCCTATCGCACCGCAGGGGGAGTGGCCTGGTCCCGGCAGAGTGCGCTACTCGAGTGGCGGTTCGTGGTGGCTCCAACCACCTCTTGTCAGCACCGATTCTATGAGTTACGAAGAACGTGAGCATCCAGCCGAAGGAGGGAGAACATATGCGCGCGACCGGTGGTGTTGTAGCCGCGCGAGTCGCACGTCTGGATCGCTGACCGTGCCGATGGCGGGCAGCGATGATCGCTAAGACACTAGGACTAGGACCCCAGCAGTTCACACCTGCGCCACGGCCCTGGGCGCAACTACCGAGGGAGACACGAGGATGAAAGGCAAGCGGCGTGCAACGTTCACGGTGTCCGGGCTAGCGATACTGGCGATGGCGCTCCAGGTGACTGCGCAGCAGGACCAGGAGCCCGAACCGATGGGCTTCTTCATCACCAGCGTCGGCCCCGGTAACGGCGCCGATCTCGGCGGCCTGGCCGGAGCGGATGCTCACTGCCAGGCGCTCGCCGACGCGGTCGGTGCCGGTGGTCGCAGCTGGAGGGCGTACCTGAGCACCCAGTCAGCGGGCGGCCAGTCCGCAGTCAACGCGCGGGATCGGATCGGCGAGGGTCCCTGGGCCAACGCCGAAGGGCTCCGGATCGCCTCCGACGTCGACGAGTTGCACTACAACAACGCCAACATCCGCTACGAGTACGCGCTGAACGAGCGCGGCGAACGCGTCAACTCAGGGGCCTCGGGCGACTCACCGAGCATGCACGACATCCTGACGGGATCGAGGCTGGACGGCACCGCCTTCCCGGCCAGCGAGGATCGGACCTGCGGCAACTGGACCAGCCGTGGCGAGGGAAGCGCGATGCTCGGACACCACGATCGGTTCCGGTTCACCACCCCGGGTAGCCCGTGGAACATGGCGCACCCGTCGCAGGGCTGCAGCCAGGAGGACCTGGTCGGGACGGGAGGGAACGGGCTCTTCTACTGCTTTAGCGCTCAGTGAACCACCGTCTGAATGATCGCCAGGTGATCGCTCACGGTTATTCAATCTTGTTGTTGCGCTTGAACCCCGGGCCCGTCCTCGCTTCTCTCCTCATAGCGCGCGCCGCTCAACGAGTTGGAGAGGGAGTAGTTGCCTTCGTGACAGGAATATTCGTAGAGCAAGTCGTCGAAGCGCTCGAACAGAACCTCGCCGCCCCAGGCGCTGGCATACATCGTCGGGTCGTCGATGCTGAACTCGTAGTGAAGGGTCTCCTCATCAACTAGGGCGAAACGCTCGATCACCTTGGCATCTTCCGAGGGTGGGACGCCGCGGTCCTCGACGTCGGCCGCGTTGTCGCTGTGGAGCGCGTTATCGGGATTCAAGTTGGTGGTCTCGACAACGAGCGTGTCCCCCTCCCAGCGACCCCACGAGTGACCGAACCAGGGGCGGATGTGGTTCGGAAGTGGTACGGGCTCACCGAGCCGGATGATCCGGACGTCGTGCACCATCTCCGTCATGATCATCACGTGATCAGCGTTCTGTACGATCGTGTAGTTGCTGAGGTAGAAGTAGTTGGGGAGCATCGGCGGACCGGCGTTGGAGCCGAACGATACGAGGCAACGGTCTGCCAGCAGTAGGAGCTCGGGATGATCGTTAGGACCAAACTGGCTCCTGAGCGTGGTACGTTCCTCGACCCGCCGCTGTCCTTCCACCGTTAGTTCCGGCACGCGGCCATCCGCCGGATGAGTGATCAGCGAGCTTCTGGGCTCGCCATTGATGACCGTGACGCGCTCACCCGCCTCGCTCGGCGTCGTGCTGCAGCTCCAGCATTCGCCTGGCCCTCCTCGATCCTCGATCTCCACGACCTGTTCCGGGCTGAGAACCGCCCTCAGTCCTTGCGGACGCTGGACCGGAGTAAGTGTGGCGTTGGTCCAGTTCCCCTGGAGATCCGGGTGGCCATGCGCCGTCCTGGGCACCTGCCACGGTGCGGCGTCGGAAGCAGTGCTCTGCGCCGCCGCGGTCGCCCACAGCGTTGCCGCCGACAACGAGATCAATGCCGTGGCCATGGTGCATTGCCTGAGCGGCAGCGAGGTCCAGAGATCCACGTGCATCTTTGCGCGGGATTTCGCAGATGACCTTCGAGTCACGTTCTCATCGGAGGCGGGCGCCTGGGACTACCGAACGAGCAAGAGCTCCTGTTGCGGTGGAGACAAACGCTCCACTCCACCTGCAGTGGCAATCGCTTGCTCATGGTTCCAGAACACCAGGTACTGGTCTTCGCCTTCGTCAGCAGGCGACGGCATATAGAGGAAGTACTCCAGGACGAAGTGGTGATTGGTCGCGAGCGGCACGTCGCGAGTCCAATCCTCGCCGTAAGAACCCATTCTGGGGCCCAAGCCGGTATCGAACCTCATCTCACGCGCTCCCTTGCCCACCCCGTGGAGGTCGAAAGTAACCTGGGTATGCTCGGGGTCGAAGCCTTCAGGGTAGACGTGGGAACCGTTGTCCCAGCAGCCTGGCTCCATGTATTGATACTGGCCGAGCACCGGCTTCAGGAAGCAGAGGCTCTCGAAGAGGTTCGGCTGAACCATGGGCAACTGCGGATCTCTGACAACGATGCCGGCGTCGGCAAGCTTCTGCTGGTAGCTCTTCATTATTTCGCGCGGGGTAAGGCCCGCCCGGATGGTCTCCGACAGGATCTCGGCGATCGTCAGATGTTCCTTCCATATCCTCTCGATGTCGGCGGGCGGTCCAGTCTCACCGTCACCAAGCACATAGGCGAACAATCCCTGGCTCGGCGATGCAAGGATGTCGCCTCCTTGAACCACATTGTCTTTCCAGCCTTCACTTCTTCCCCGTTGCGACAGTGCGGGGCGCATTCGGCGAAAGACGGTCATGGGCATATCTCGAGTCAAGGTTACGCCCGGCACGATGTCGGCAAGAGCGCCCTTTATGCGTTCGAGATCGTCGGCGCGCATCTTCCTGAGCAGCTCGACCTCGCTCGGCACCGGACTGACGCTGTAGTCCATGAGCAGGTATTCGGACGACACCAGCCTGTCGGCGTATTTCTCACCGAGCTCCTCAGCTAGCAGGAGGTAGTCCGCGTGCGAAAGCCCGTCGTCTGTTCTGGTGGAGGTTGGCCACGGCGCGAGACGGTCTCGGTAATTGACTGCGATGCGCTCCGGGGCGCGCGCTTCAACGAAGGCTCTGAGGCCCTTGAATCGATAGTCATATTCCGTGATCGGGCTCGACAGGGGTTCCCCATAAACAACCGGCTCGCCGACGATGTCGTAGATGCCGAGCGCTTCAATCGGATCCACGTAGTTGCTGCGGCTCTTGGCCAGCGCAGCCGGCCAGTCCGACATCACAAGACGCTGCGAAGCGCGCCAGCGGCGCCCGATAATCGCCCGCTCGATCCGATCACCACCACGGTCCGTGAAAACGAAAGTACCGGAGGTGCTGCCCAGGTCTTCCCCGAACGGATCGGGGATCGCGGCGCGCATCACATGGATCCACATGTCGATTCCACGCGCCCGCATGATCTGCGGCACGATGACGTCAAACTTGTCCCGGCGGATCTGGTTGTTCTCTTCGATGTACTGCGAGGATCGTGACTGCTCTTCCTGAGCCTCCGCCGTGGTGTGAAGCTGGGCGAGAAGGCCGACCACAAGTAATAGGCAAAGGCCCGAGCAAGTCGCCCGGGCAACTACCCATCTGTTCAGTGTGTCGTTCATCCTGTTCTCCCCG
>Ga0315339_1001978_pt1 | contig 16403 bp, 16 predicted proteins | sample ASW17metaG_FD_204514 | JGI IMG/M metagenome (GOLD analysis project Ga0315339, IMG submission 204514) | Ammonia-oxidizing marine archaeal communities from Pacific Ocean, United States - ASW #17 | ecosystem: Environmental > Aquatic > Marine > Oceanic | place: USA: California | collected 2016-12-05
TGTAGACGAACGCCCAGAACAGATTCTGTTCGATGGTGCGCATGGTCGCTCGACTCAACGCAAGCGCCACCGGCACAGACCTCAGGTCACCCCGCACGAGCGTTACGTCCGCCGTTTCCATGGCTACATCCGTTCCGGTCCCGATCGCCATGCCGACGTCGGCCTGGGCGAGCGCTGGTGCGTCGTTGATTCCGTCCCCCACCATCGCCACGACAGCGTCCTCCTGGAGTTCTTCGACCGCCCCGACCTTTTGCTCCGGCAATAGCTCGGCGCGAACCTCGGTTATTCCGACCTCCGCCGCGATGGCGCGGGCAGTCGCCTCACGGTCGCCGGTGAGCATCACCACGCGCAGGCCCGCGTTCTGGAGCTCGCACACCGCTTCACCGGAGCCCTCCTTCACCGAGTCGGCAACCGAAATCAGGCCGAACAGCCGGTCGTCGGACGCTACCCAGAGCGGCGTCTGAGCGGCCGACTCCACTTGAGTCGCACGCCCGGCCAGCGCGGAGGTCTCGACGCCACGCTCTTCGAGGAACGACCGGGTACCCACCAGTACTCGAGCGTCATCGACCCAAGCGCTCACCCCGCGACCCGGGAAGGATTGGAACCGCTCGGCCTCTGAGGGCCTCAGGCCCCGACGCCTGGCTTCGTCCAGGACGGCCACCGCCAGGGGATGTTCGCTTCTCAGCTCCGCGGAGGCGGCGACGCTCAGTAACCTCGCTTCGTCCCCGTCGACCGAGGCGACCCCGCGCACCACCGGTTCCCCTCGCGTGATCGTACCTGTCTTGTCGAGCACGACCACGTCCACCTGTTTGGAGCGCTCGAGCGCTTCAGAGCTACGAAAGAGGATACCGAGCCGGGCACCGCGCCCGGTTCCTACCATTACCGCGGTCGGGGTAGCCAGTCCGAGCGCGCAGGGGCACGCGATGACGAGCACCGCGACCAGCCGGATGAGCGCATCCGCGAAACCCGCTCCCACGACCAGCCACCACGTGAGGAACGTCGCCAGGGCGAGCGCGATAACGACCGGAACGAAAATGCTCGCAACTCGGTCCGCCAGCCGCTGGATGGGTGCCTTGCTACCCTGAGCCTGGCGCACGAGGCGAATGACTTGGGCGAGCGCGGTCTCGGCCCCCACTTTCGTGGCCCGGAATTCAAACGCCCCCGACCGGTTGATAGTGGCCCCGATCACATGGTCACCGGGGCCCTTGTCGACAGGCATGCTCTCCCCCGTGAGCATGCTCTCGTCTACGGACGACTCCCCGGCCAGGATGACTCCGTCTACCGGGACGCGCCCTCCCGGCCGGACCAGGACGATGTCACCCACCAGGACCTGGTCCAACGGCACTTCCTGCTCTTCCTCACCACGGATGACGCGCGCCGTGTCCGGACGAAGGCTCATGAGCTCTCGGATCGCCCTACCTGTTTCTCCCTTCGCTCTAACCTCGAGCAGCTTTCCGAGCTTGATGAGCGTGATGATCAAGGCGGCGGTTTCGAAGTAGACGTGCTCTCCGGCGGCGGCGCTGCCCAGACTGAGCGCGAGCGCCACGAAAACGGAGTAGACGAACGCGACGGACGAGCCCAATGCGACGAGCACGTCCATATTCGCGGCTCGATTTCGCAGCGACTTCCAACTGCCCACGTAATAGTCCCACCCCACGTAGAACTGCACCGGCGCCGCGAGCGCAAACATGAGCCAGTTCACCCACGGCTCGTGCGCCCAGGGGCCCAGCCGGGAAAAGTCTCTCGCCATGCTGAGGCCGAAAAGCGGCCCCGCGAACAGGACACCGGTCCAGAACATCCGGGACTGCCTGCGCACCTCCGAGTGACGGGCCTGCGCTTCGGCGTCGTCGAGCCTCGATTCTTCGGCTTGAACGACTCCGAAGCCGACCCGCTCCACCGCGGCCGCAAGCTCGTCCAACCCGGTGGTCGACGCGTCGAGATGCACCGTCGCCCGCTCGGTCGCGAAGTTGACGGACGCCTCCGTCACGCCCTCGGTCTTTCGCAACGCGCGCTCCACGGTCGCCGCACAATTGGCGCAGGTCATCCCGGTGATGGGCAGGACGAGTTCGCGCTCCTTCAAGGCCTCAGCAGGCATGGTGCGTCGCGACTCAGCCTGACGGAGGATGGTTGATCTCTTTCATGAGACCCTCGATCACGACCCAATCTGTGGCCTCCGCGTCCCACGTTATGGTCACGTTCTTGGAGACCTGTTCGGCCTTCACCTCGGAGACGCCAGACATCTCCGAGACTTCGCGCTCGATAGTCGCCACGCAGTGTCCGCAGCTGATGCTGGGCACGTTCACCGTCTTGCTCGTCATGTTCCCTCCTCAAAAAGTCGGTCTACGCTTTGCCGGTCGCCTCGAATACCTGAACCAGTTCACCGAGCACCTGCTCCTTTTCCGCATCGTCGGTCCCCTGGATCGCGGTCGTCACGCAATGATGAAGGTGCTTGTCGAGCAAGAGGCTGCTGACCTTCTTCAGCGCCCGCTGGATCGCCAACACCTGATTCACGATGTCGATGCAATACGCGTCGTCCTGGACCATGCGCTCGACACCCCTCACATGGCCCTCGACGCTCTTCAACCGTCGTACGATCGCGAACTTTTTCTCATCACCCATGCCGAGATCCTTTCTGACTCGAGGGTCAGGCCCAGCCCCCCTGGGGGGGGCGATATGCACTACCGAAGCTATTCAAGACTCCTAGCGTGTCAAGCCACGTTCGGCAGGTCCTTGTGGCGTGCCGCGCGACCGAACACCTTCCCGACATGTCACTGAAATCATCCATCAAGACCGTGCTCACGCTGGGCCAGGGCGTGGCTGGCGGCCTGCCCGGCGCCGCGTCGGACATGGAGCCGATCGAGCTGTTCAGGGATTGGTTACGAGCCGCGGAGGAGTCCGGAATCCTGTTGCCGGAGTCCGTCACGCTCGCCACCGCAACGAGCGATGGCGTCCCGTCCGCCCGCATGGTCCTGTTGAAAGAAGTGGACGAGCGGGGCTTCGTCTTCTATACGAACTACGGCAGCAGGAAGGCGGCCGAACTCGATAGCAATCCCAACGCCGCCCTGTGCTTTCACTGGGCGGTCCTCCATCGACAGGTCCGGGTAACGGGGACCGTCGAACGAGTGTCCCAAGAAGAGAGCGCCGAGTATTTCTCCTCCCGTCCAAGGGGCACGCGCCTGGGGACCTGGGCGTCGAAACAGAGCCAGACGCTGGATTCGCGGGCCGAGTTGGAGGCGCGCCTGAGTGAAGCCCAAGAGAGGTTCGCCGAAGACGACGTGCCCCTCCCCACATTCTGGGGGGGGTATCGACTCAGCCCGCGCCGGATCGAGTTTTGGCAGGGCCGTGCCGATCGGCTCCACGACCGCCTCGTCTTCACGCGGTCCGACGACGGTTGGGATACGGAACGGCTCTATCCGTGAGCAGGAAGCCGGCCGGGCCTCGACAACCCCGGTCAGGTAGCTCCGATAGCCCCGGACCGACAGGACAGGAGAAGCTAGGCCGCCTCGTTGCGCTCACCGGCGGAGTTCATCCAACGCATCACGAGCCGCCACGAGGCGCGACCTCTTCGTCGAGCACCCGCCCATCGAGCAGATCATCGCAGAGCTCTACGCGCTTCACGAGGACGAGCCCAGTGACAAGCGCCGGACGGGGGCACCTTGAGATCCCACGCGTTGGCGCCGTATCGAGCCATTTTCAGCTCGCGCACCAGGGAGGAGCTCCAGTACAGGGCGGCCGCGCTAGGCTGCGCGCATTCAACGGCCACGCTGCACGTCGCACATGCGTCTGATCCCATCGCTCCGTTGTCGACTCGTGGAGTCGATGATCACCAACAATCTCTGGCCTGGCTCCACGTAGACCGTCCTGGTGAAGCAGCGGTCGTTGGCGAGAATGTCGATCTCGAATCTGAGTTGGTCCGTGCTGAGCCACGGCATGGTAAACTCGCCGTCGGCCGCGCCTTGAACCCGCCCCAGGCGCCGTCGAGTGCCGGGCCTGACGGCGTAGATGACGCTCTCATTGAAGTTGGAGTTGCGCACAGCAATTCGAATCTCAGCGGCACCACCGCCGGATCGCGACCTCGCGGACGAGCCGGCGAAGGGATCCCGAACCGTGGTACGCCCCACGGCGCACGCCGACGAAGTGATCAACAATGCTAAGACGGCGACGGCCAAGGCCAAACGGTGTGGGGGTGCGGAGTAGGCCACTGAGACCTCCCGTTGGGTGTATCGACGAGCGCGTCAGGAGAGGAACTTGGGGCCGTAGCACACGAACGCGCCACGCCCCACTTTCAGCAGCCCCATCTTGAGAGGAGCGCCCCCGTGGCCGGCAAGAGGCACTTCACGCGCAAGACGTTCAAGTTCATGGCCGACCTCGCGGACAACAACGACCGCGAATGGTTCGCCGAGAACAAGCATCGGTACGAGGCCGACGTCAAAGACGCCTCGCTCGGCTTCATCGAAGACTTCGCTGCAGAGCTTCAGAAACTCAGTCCGCATTTCATGGCGACGAACCGCTCGCTCTTCCGTATCTACCGCGACGTGCGCTTTTCGAAAGACAAGCGCCCCTACAAGACACACGCCGGGATCCACTTCCGTCACGAGCAGTCCAAGAACGCGTACGCCCCGGGGTACTACCTGCACCTCGAGCCTGGTTCTGTCTTCGCGGGCATGGGAATCTGGCATCCCGAGGGGAAGGCGCTGCGGGCGATCCGGGACCACATCGTCGCGGAACCCACCGCATGGAAGAAGGCCTCGCGTGGGAAGAAGTTTAGGGATACCGTTCAGCTTGAAGGGGATCGGTTGAGTCGCCCACCCAAAGGGTTCGATCCCGAGCATTCGCTCATCGAGGACCTGAAATGGAAGGACTTCATCGGCGTGAAGCGCCTGACCCAGTCTTTCGCGACGAGCCCCGATCTGCCGAAGGAGCTCGCCAAGGTTTTCAAGACCGGCACACCGTTCATGCGCTTCTTGTGCGACGCGTTGAGCGTTCCATTCTAGTGGTGGCCCACTCGTGAGCCCCGGCCTACAGGCAGCACTCGCGCTCTTCCCCATCGCCTTGGGCGGTGTCTTGCTGGTGGGCTTCCGTGTACCAGCCAAGAAAGCCATGCCCGCGGCGTATGCCGCGGCCGCGGTCGTCGCGTACTACGCGTGGGACATGGCGGGGTTTCGGATCGTTGCGGCTTCAGTGCAGGGTCTCTTCCTGAGCTTCGACCTGCTCTTCATCATCTTCGGCGCCATCCTGCTGCTGCACACCCTCGAGCGATCCGGAGGCGTCGGTGCGATCCGCCGGAGCTTCAACGGCATCAGCGACGACCGGCGGGTCCAGGTGGTCATCGTAGCGTGGCTGTTCGGCTCGTTCATCGAGGGAGCCGCAGGGTTCGGTACGCCGGCAGCCGTCGCGGCCCCTCTACTGGTTGCGCTTGGGTTCCCGGCGGCTACCGCCGTCATGTTGGGCATGATGGTGCAGAGCACAGCGGTCACGTTCGGCGCCGTCGGCACGCCGATTCTCGTAGGCGTACAGGGGGGATTGGGTGGTGGGGCATTTGCGGCCGATCTCGCCGCTGCCGGCATGACCATGCCCGACTTCCTCCAGGCGGTCACGGCCAAGGCGGTCTTGTTGCACGCGACCGCGGGTGTGCTCATGCCGACTTGGATGGTCGTCATGATGACACGCTTCTTCGGCAAGAACAAATCGTGGACCGAGGGACTGTCGATTCTGCCGTTTACGCTGCTTGGAGGCCTCGCGTTCACGCTGCCCTACGTGCTCTTCGGCACTTTCTTGGGACCCGAGTTCCCATCGCTGCTCGGGGCGCCCGTCGGACTCGCGATCGTGGTGTCCATCGCGCGCAAAGGTTGGCTGCTTCCCAAAGACACGTGGGACTTCCCCGCCCGTGACTCTTGGGAGGACGATTGGGTAAGCGGCATCGAGGACGAACTCGCTGATGTTCCCGCGGGAAAGAACATCTCTACCCCGCTGGCCTGGGCGCCTTACGCGATCCTCGGGGCCCTCCTCGTCTGGACCAGGGCCCCGGAACCGGGCATACGGTTTTTCCGCAGCGGGGAGACATTACCCCTGGGTGATTGGCTACGCGGGTTCCAGGTCGAGTGGGCAAGCATCCTCGACTCGGGCATCACCGCGACGACGACTCCGATGTATCTGCCCGGCTTCGTCCTGCTCGTCGTGGTGGCGATCACCGCGGTTCTCCACCGCATGAAGAGCAGCGACGTGGCCGACGCCGTGCGCTCCTCGAGCAAAGTTCTTGTGGGCGCGGGTATCGTGCTCGTGTTCACGGTCCCGATGGTCCGCGTCTACATCAATTCCGATGTGAATGGCGCCGGCCTGCTCTCGATGCCGCTCGCCATGGCGGACTGGGTCGCCAACAACGTGGGCCAGGTCTGGCCATTCTTCGCCGGTTGGACCGGCGCTCTGGGCGCCTTCATCGCGGGATCCAATACGGTGAGCAATCTGATGTTCTCCGCCTTCCAGTACGGCGTGGCCGAGCGCTTGGCGATGTCGACGGTGATGATCGTTTCGTTGCAAGCCGTCGGCGCGGCCGCCGGAAACATGGTCGCGATCCACAACGTGGTCGCGGCTTCGGCGACTGTGGGCCTGCTCGGGAAGGAGGGGGCGACGCTCCGTAAGACCGTCCTGCCCGCAATCTACTACTTGCTGGTAGTGGGCGTGCTCGGGCTCATTGCGGTGCATTGGCTGGGTGTGACGGATCCGTTGATGGGGTGAGGTCTTCCATGACACCCACCACAACACTCGCCACCTGGTCCGCACCACCACCCGTGTGAGGCCGCCTCGGTAGCCGCAGCAACTCCGGTATCCGGTCGATCCACCCACCTCCCTCAAAGTCTTCAGGAGGGACCTCGAATCCGAGTAATTCGCGTCGGACGAAGGCCTCTAGCGGCGGCATCTCCCTGAAGTCGCGGCGGCTTACGTAGGCATACGGGAGGCCTTCGCTCCACGCCTCGGCCGTGATGCCGTATCCCAGTTTCGCCACCAGCGCGTCGGAAGCACGTAGCAGATCCGGCATGAAGATCGGAATCTGGTTGCTGAACAGCCTCAAGTTCGCTTCGCGAGTCGTCGCATTCGCACCAGTCACGATGAAAACCAGGTCGGACATCGAGCGAAGGCGGTCGAGGAAGTGCATCTCCTCTGCATAGCCGCCCATCGTGATCACGACGACCTCTTGATTAGGAGAGACACCCAGGCGGGCACGCACTTCGTCGCGATCCATCCTCGGCTCGCGACTGATCGGGTCCACTAGAGTCTCTACTCCGGGGTCGCGCCAACAGAGTGGCTCGGTCTGCAAGTGCATCGTGGCTCTTGTCCACCAATGGTCGAGTTCGCCGCTCAGGCGCTCGAGCTCGGGCGCTCGTTGGTAGAGCGGCTCGTACAGCCACGGCCACGAAAAGCTCTCGATCAGAACAGACGGTACCTGTGCGCGCTCCGCCACCGCGATACCGAGGGACGAGATGTCGCAGAGTACCGCCGAGCAGCCCGCTACGTGCACACGCGCACTGAGTGCGTCCAGCAGCACCGGATCGAAGGGCACGAGATCGTTCAGCGCCTGCACCGTCCTCCGCAGATCGTACCGAAGCGCTGAGACCTGAACAAAACCAACGTCGCAGACAACCTCATGATAGCGAAAGAGCCCTGCCAGGGACTCGTCGAAAAACCACCGCGGCACGGTCGTGAAGATCTCGAACTCCGCGCCGGTGCGCTCGTGCACGGCGGCCATCACGGCCGCAGCCCGCGCTGCGTGTCCGAAGCCGTGAGGTGATACGAAGAATGCCAGTCGCGGAGGCGTCACTCGGTCCTTCGCGCTCCATTCGCATCGAACACCGCCGCGATTCCGTCCGCGGCATTGGCGATGCAGCGCTCACCGATCTCGACACTCATCCCACGCGCGTCACCCAGGACTCCGTTAGGCGTTACCGAACGGAAACCGTCGCGGAAGATCCTCTCGGCGAGCTCGTGGTCGAACGCCTGCACATGGCCCTCCGCCGCGCGGTCCTCGTGTACCAGATCGGGCCGGATGCAGAGCATCTCCGACGACTCCGAGATGTCCGCATGGCCCCCGACCCTACCCTCCAGTCCGGGAGCCTCTGTCGCCACAGCGCTCTTCCAGAACGTCATGAACCCCACCAGATCCGTGTACGCCTCGACCGCGCAGTCCGGGGCGACCGCGCGGCGCAGATCGTCGAGCATCTCGGCGAGGGGGGCGAAGTTCCCTCCGTGGGACGGTACGAAGCACACGCGCTCGAATCCGTGGCGTGCCAAACTGACCGTGTAGTCCATGCAAACGGCTTCCAGCGTCTGGCGACGAAGGGACAACGTGCCCGGGAAGGCCATATGGTGTTCCGAACATCCCACGCGAATGGTCGGGGCAACGAGACAGCGGCCGAGACGGCGAGCAACCTCGACCGCGAGTCGGTCTCCGCGCGCGGCGTCGACGAGCAGCGGGAGATGGGGACCGTGCTGTTCTACCGCGCCGACCGCGACAACCACGGTCGTGAAGCCCTGCTCCAACGCCAGGCCTACCTCGGGCGAAGTCATCTCTTCCAGCAGCAAGTTCTTTTCTGTCATGGCGAGAACGTACATGCCGGCCGACGCGCGCTCCAGACACGGCGCTCAGCAGCGATCTTGCGGTCGTGTACGAGGGGCCCCTCGGTGAAACCCCAGTTCTGGCGTCCAGGGCCCAGGCTTCGATTGTTGCTGAGGCCGCCGACGACAAGTCCGGCACCAGAGATGGTGAACGCGGGCCCATCGGTTTCAAACCCGGTTTCGACGGACGCCGGTTGCTCGAGGCCACACGCGCCGAGCCAGACGGCAACGACGACGAGCAGCGAGGTGCGGGGGGCTTGCATGACGTGCTCCTTGGTAGAAACCGTCCTTCCGAGGAACGTCAGAAAACCGAGCGGACGTGTTCACTTTTCTTTCCGCGCCGAAGGATTGTACGTTGCCATCCCATGTCAGCGCTTCAACCGACAGGAGTCAAGCATGCGCGGCCGCATGATGCAGACCCCCCTCCTCATTTCGTCTCTGATCGAGCACGCGGGCCAGGTCTTCAGCGACCAGGAGGTAGTCTCACGCACGGTGGAGGGGCCGATTCATCGATATACCTGGCGAGACGTACGGGACCGGTCGCGCCAACTGGCACAGGCTCTCGAAGCGCATGGTATTTCGGGCGGGGACCGGATCGGAACGCTGGCCTGGAATACCTACCGCCACCTCGAGCTCTACTACGGTGTCTCAGGGATGGGCGCGGTATGCCACACGCTCAATCCCCGGCTGCACCCCAGTCAGCTCATCTACATCATGAATCACGCAGAGGACCGGATCCTCTTCCTCGACCTGACCTTCATCCCGCTCGCCGAGGCCGTGGCGGACAAGCTCACGAGCGTCGAACGGTACGTGGTGCTCACCGACTCGGAGCACATGCCGGAAACGACGCTCAGCAATGCCGTCGCATACGAGGACTTCATCGGCGAACACGACGGCGACTACGAGTGGCCGACCCTCGATGAAAACGACGCGGCAGCCCTCTGTTATACGTCGGGCACCACCGGCCACCCCAAAGGCGCTCTGTACAGCCACCGCTCGACGGTCCTTCACGCGTACGGTGTGGCAATGCCCGACGTCTTCGACATGCGTCCGAGCACGTGCGTCTTGCCGATCGTACCGCTCTTTCACGCGTGCTCGTGGGGCCTCGCTTATTCCGCGCCGCTGACCGGCGCCAAGGTGGTATTCCCTGGGCCGCGCTACGATCCTGAGGCGCTCACCGAGCTCTTGACGGGCGAAGGAGTGAACTACTGTGCCGGGGTGCCGTCGGTCTTCATCCCGCTGGTGCAGTACTGGCGTGACAACGGGAACGCGCCGCCTTCATTGTGCATGGCGGTCATGGGAGGCACGGCCCCGCCGCCATCCCTTTGCGCCGCGCTGGAGGAAGAATTCGGGATCGAGTTCCGGCACGCCTGGGGAATGACGGAGACGAGCCCGCTCGGCTCCATCAACACGCTCATGCCAGCACACCGTGAACTGCCGATCGAGGAACGCAGGCTGTTCCAGACCAAGCAAGGCCGACCACCGTTCGGGATCGAGGCGCGCATCGTGGGCGAGGACGGCGGCCGTCTGCCCCACGACGGCGTCGCCTTCGGAGAGCTGCAGGTGCGTGGCCCCTGGGTGGTCGACGGCTACTTTAAGGACGACGAATCGCAGCTCACCGAAGACGGCTGGTTCCCTACGGGTGACGTGGCCACGATCGACCCGCTCTGCTACATCCAGATCACGGACCGTAGCAAGGACCTCATCAAGTCCGGAGGCGAGTGGATCAGCTCGATCGACGTCGAAAACACGGCGATGGGTCACGCCGACATCGTGATGGCAGCGGTCATCGGCATCCCGGACGACCGGTGGGACGAGCGCCCGATCATGATCTGCGTGCCCGCGCCTGACTCGAAGCCCAGCAAGGAACACATCATCGAATTCCTCTCGGGCACGCTGGCGAAATGGCAGCTGCCCGACGAGGTGATCTTCGTCGATGAACTCCCGATGGGCGCCACCGGGAAGGTGCAGAAGACGAAACTGCGCGAGCAGTACGCGGGCGGGTGACGGCGGGGGCCGCCTAGCCTCGGATCTGGCCCGTGCCCTCGACGACGAACTTGCGCGTGGTCAGTTCACGGGCGCCCATCGGGCCGAAGGCGTGAAGCTTCGACGTGGAGATTCCGATCTCCGCGCCGAGCCCTAGCTGGCCTCCGTCCGCAAAGCGGGTACTGGCATTGACGAGCACGGTACTCGCCTGAACGGCCGCTACGAACCGCTGGGCCGCGGAATCGTCAGCCGTCACGATCGCCTCGGTGTGGGACGAGCCGTGATTGTCGATGTGTTCGGTGGCCGCAGCCAGGTCGTCCACGATTCGTACTGTGAGAATCAGGTCCAGATATTCCGCGTCCCAGTCGGCCTCGCTCGCCGGCACCACGACGTCACCCAACAGCTCCCGAGTGCGAGCGCACCCACGTAACTCCACCCCCGAGTCGGTGAGCGCTCGGGCAATGACAGGCAGGAGATCGGGCGCGGCCGTCTGATGGACCAAGAGCGTCTCGAGCGCATTGCACACGCCCGGACGCTGCACTTTGGCATTGCTCACGATGTCGGTCGCCATGCGCGCGTCGGCGGAGGCGTCGACGTAGACGTGGCACACTCCCTTGTAGTGCTGCAGCACCGGAATTCGGCTCTTCTCAGTGACCGCGCGGATGAGACCCTCCCCACCACGCGGAATCACGAGGTCGATGTACTGATCCTGCTCGAGTAGAACGTCGACCGCTGCGCGATCGGCGATGGGGATGAGTTGGATCGCGTCGGGCGGCACCGCGGTCGTTCCGAGTCCTACGCGCAGTGCATCTGCGATGGCCCGATTGGAGTGCAGCGCCTCCTTGCCGCCTCTGAGGACGGACGCGTTCCCAGCCTTCAAACAAAGCGCGGCAGCGTCCGCCGTGACGTTGGGCCGGCTCTCGTAGATCATCGCCACGACCCCCAACGGGATGCGCACCCGGCTCACCCGCAGCCCGTTGGGGCGCACGAGCGCATCAGTGACCTCACCGAGCGGATCCGGCTGCTCGGCGATTTCCCGCACCGCGGCCGTGAGCTTCTTGACACCGGGGTGGTCCAGGAGCAAACGGTCCCGCATTGCGGCGCCAATCGCGGTAGCGTCGGCCGCCGCGAGGTCCAGCGCGTTGGCGGCCACGATCTCATCCGCGGCGGCGGCCAACGCGTCCGCCATGGCGTGGAGCGCGACCCGGCGCTGCTCTCCGGAGGTCGTCGCGAGCTGCCGGCTCGCCGCCCGCGCCCTGCGCGCCATGTCCGGAATCAGCAGATCCACCGAGCCGCCAACCGACACCGTCACAACCCCTTCTCCTCATCGATGATGAACATGCGGTCGGGACGCATCACCGCCGCGCCGACCTCCCGCCCGAGCACCTGCTCGAAGTCCCTGCTGTGAAGGCCTCGGATGCGCTCGAGTTCTCGGTCGTCGAATCGCACGATGCCACGCGCCTGCTCCACTCCTCTGAGATCGACCACCGAGACAAGGTCTCCCTTCCTGAAGCGGCCTACGACCTCGACGATTCCCCTCGGTAGTAGGCTCGCTCGCCCACGGATGGCGGAGACGGCGCCGTCGTCGACCACCAACCCGCCGGCGAGACCGCGTTGCACTGCCATCCAGTGTTGACGGGCCCGAAGCGGCTGGTCAGCCGGGGCGATATAGGTGCCGACGCCCTCGCCTCCGAGAACGGCCTCGATGGTGCCCGCTTCGTCACCGGAAGCGATGACGGTCGGAATTCCGTACCTACCCGCCCGCTCCGCCGCCTCCAGCTTCGTGACCATGCCACCGATCGACTCCGCCGACGCTTTCTCGAAGCAGAGCTCCCTCAACTCCGCGGCACTCCGCGCGAAGGGGATCGGCTCGAGGTCCGGGTCGAGTTTGGGGTCACTGGTGAATACCCCAGCGACGTCCGTCAGCAGCACGAGGAGATCGGCGTCCACCAGAGCCGCGGTAATGGCCGCCAGGTTGTCGTTGTCGCCGACCATGATCTCGTCCACACTCACGGTGTCGTTCTCGTTCACGATCGGGACGACTCCACGATCGAGAAGTGCCGAGAAAGCATCGCGTACGGTAATGTACCGACGCCGGTCGGAGAGACAATCGTTGGTCAGCAGGACTTGAGCCACGTCACGGCCTCGGTCTCTGAACGCGGCTTCCCATTTACTCATGAGCCGGGTTTGTCCGACGGCTGCCGCAGCCTGGCGGTCCCGGACCGCCTCGGGAGGCGTGCCGAATCCCAGCGCGCCGAAGCCGGCGGCCACCGCACCGCTCGATACGATGACCACCTCGACGTCCGGGCTACCGGCAACCGCAGCCGCCACACGGACGAACCTCTCTTCGCACAACTCGGTGCTGCCAGCCGTGAGCGTGCGACTCCCCAACTTTAAGACTACGCGCTTCGGACGAGGCCTCGACGCGTCTGGCGCACGAGCCGCCTCGGCCGGCTCAGCTTTGGCATAGGTCCTTCGTATCGCAATATCATGCATGGTCAGAGAATATATATGCGGCCCTCTCGCGGGAGAACCCCCGAGCCTCGCTCCTGCGGGGAGGATGAACTCCGGCGGTGGGCCGCAGCAGCGCTCGGCCGGAGCCGCAAGAGAAAGAGACCCGGAGCGCAGTCTTCAGCGCATCCGGGCCTCGTCACTGCCGGGTGGCATAGTCCCTCCCGCGAGTAACCATCGCCGACCGCTTTCTGCGACGTGGCCACAGGGCCGACGCACCGTGTGCCGATTCCGCCCAAAGACGGAAGGGCTACGTCGCGCTGCTCGTCTCATGCCACACTCCGACTCGCGTCCCCCATCAGGAGGCCGAGGGTCTCACAACATCCCCAGTGGCGGCGGTACAGTGCGGCCCACGGGGCAAGCAGTAACCATCATATGGGGGTGCGAGAAGCCCGTCCGCAAAACCCGATTCCACCGTCCTCCACAGAGGACAGCCAAGGAAAAGGCCGGAACGCGCATAGTACCCGCCAAGCGTTGCACTACAACATGTTACGAGACCGCCCAAAGTACGCCACGGCCACTGCATGCACGGCATCTCGACCGCAAGGGTCCATGTGTCGGCGGCGTAACGCCGCTTCTGGTGAGGAGGGGACGATGTTCGGGACTGAAACGAGGAAATGTAGAAGGGCACTTACACTCGTGATGCTGCTGTCGACAGCAGCGTGCTACGAGTTCACATACAATACTGGCCAGGGCGCGCCGAACGCTCCAGTCGTCTATCAGAGCTGGCACAACCATAGGCTCGGGGGCCTCTAGGAGATCGCGATCGCTGAGATGTGCCCGTCCGGTAACGCGACGATCCACGAAGAGGTCTCTTTCCTCAACGGACTCGTCGGCGCGCTCACCGGAGAGATCTATGCGACGACGACGGTCGAAGTCCGTTGCGACACTCGAAGCGCCGACCTCGACTTCAGCGCCGCAGACGTCGAACGCATAGTTACTTCACCCGGCTTCTTCGCCTGGGTCGTGGCGAGGGCTCGTGCGGCCTCGAGCAGGCGATCGGTGGTCCGACCCATGGCCGACACGACCGCAACGACCCGTTGCCCCCCCCTCGCGACCTCCCGAGCGACTTCACGCGCTGCCCCGCGGTAGCCATCGGGCCTCGAAAGCACGGAGGACCCGAACTTGAGAACCATGACCCGGGGTGCCGGCGAAAGCCCGCATGCGACTACACCGGTACGCACGCGACCTCTTCGGCCCTTGCGAGCGCAGCTCGCAAATCTGTGACCAGGTCGGCCGAGTCCTCGATGCCGACCGAGATGCGTAGCAACCCCTCTCCGATGCCGGCTACCGCTCGCGCCTCCTCATCCATCGACGCGTGCGTCATGGTCGCTGGGTGCGCGATGAGGCTCTCGACCCCGCCGAGCGATTCGGCGAGCGTGTGATGCTGAAGCCCGTCGAGGAATGCATCGACCGACGGCCGACCCCCGCGTAGAGCCAAACTGACGAGGCTTCCCCACCCTAGCTGCTGACGTGCCGCCACGTCGTGTCCTGGATGCTCGCTTAGGCTCGGGTGATAGAGGGCCTCCACGGCAGGGTGACCGTTCAGCGCATCCACTACTTGCAACGCGTTCTGCTCATGAATACGTGACCGCGCGTGAAGCGTACGAACGCCCCGGAGCGTCAGGTAGGAATCGAACGGCGCTCCGGTCACGCCCAGACAGTTCGCCCACCACGCGGCCTGCTCGTGCAGATCGCTTCCCTTCGCGACCACCGCGCCCCCGACGACATCGCTGTGTCCGTTCAAGAACTTCGTCGTCGAATGGACCACGACGTCCGCGCCCAGTTCCAGCGGACACTGGTTGACCGGCGACAAGAACGTGTTGTCGACGACGCAGATCGCTCCCACCTCTTCCGCCACACGCGACCAGGCAGCGATGTCGGTCACACGAAGCAGCGGGTTGCTGGGGGTCTCGAGCCAGATGATCCGGGGTCTGAGCTCACGTGCCGCGGTGACCGCTTCGGACGTGCGTTGGTCGACGAACACGACCTCGAACCCGACCCGCCGGCTCTCGGCCACGAAGAGCCGATGGCAACCGCCGTAGCAGTCGTGCGGCGCCAACAGGACATCCCCCTGGGAGAGCAGATGCGTGACCACCGCGACGGCGGACATGCCGGACGAGGTGATCACGGCGCCGAATCCGGACTCGAGGTCCGCGACGGCGTCGGCCAACTGGTCTCGGGTCGGGTTCCCCGAACGCGTGTAGTCGTAGCGTCCACACTGGCCGGGCTTCTCGAAGACGAAGTTCGTCGATAGGTGGATCGGCGGCACCACGGCACGATGACTCGTATCCTCACCGATGCTGGAACGCACCGCGCGTGTCGTGCGGCTGAGGCGGCTCATCCGACCCACCCCTGACTCTCGATCGCCCCGCGCAAGACGGACGAAACGAGTTCGGCCTCCTTGAGGAAGGCGTCGTGACCGTAGGGCGAGGACAGGGTGACGTGCTCGCACACACCGGGAGCCGCCAGCGCCAGCTCTTCCACGAGCCACGGAGGTACCAGGCTGTCTTCGTCGACCGAGAGCAACGTGGTCCGGCTGGTCACGGAAGCGGGATCGACCCTGTGCAGGTCGATCGAAGTCGACAGGCTCAAGAACGACTCTGCGTCGAAGGCGTTAGCGAAGGCGTCACCCCGCGCCTCGAGATAGTCTTGGACCGGGAACCGGACGGAGCCCTCTGCCGCGGAGGGGCCGGAGTCGAAGCGCCTCTCGAACTCGTCCGCGCTACGGTACGTCGTCATCGCCAGCGCGCGGGAGATCGCAAGTGCGTCCGCCGCAGCGCCGTGATCACGACCGAGTCTCACGACCGAACGCTGGATCGACCGCAAAGCAGTTGCCATCGGATGCGTTCTGTGTGCCGCACAAAGCAACACCAGTTGCGAGACCCGTCTTGGGAAGAGCTCGGCAAAGGCGAGCGCCACCATGCCGCCGTAGGACGCGCCGACCAACGTGACGGCGCCGGTGTCCAAGTCGTCGAGAACGGCGGCAATCGCGCGTGCCTGGTCTCGGGTGGTCACGGGCTCGGTGGCGCGGAAGCTCGAATGAGGGCCCGCGAGATAATCGATACCGATGAGCCGCTGGCGGGTCGGGTCGAGCGGTCCTCCCGGTGTCACGACCCCAGGCCACCAGCCTGGTGACGGGTCGCTGGGAGTGGGGGCAAGGTGCCGTCCCGCAGAGATGCCGCCTAGAACCACGAGCGCGGGTGCGCTCTGTGGCCCGTAGACTTCGTACGAGACCTCGACATCCTGGGTCCCGTCATGGTCCAATTCCAAGCGATGCTGGCTCCAGCCAGCAC
>Ga0315339_1001983_pt1 | contig 16366 bp, 13 predicted proteins | sample ASW17metaG_FD_204514 | JGI IMG/M metagenome (GOLD analysis project Ga0315339, IMG submission 204514) | Ammonia-oxidizing marine archaeal communities from Pacific Ocean, United States - ASW #17 | ecosystem: Environmental > Aquatic > Marine > Oceanic | place: USA: California | collected 2016-12-05
CACCTCAGGCAGTGGCTCTGAGATCTTCCGCCTGGGACAGGTCGACGGACACCAGTTGGCTCACCCCACGTTCGGCCATGGTCACGCCGAATAGCCGGTCCATCCGGGACATACTGATGGGGTTGTGAGTGATGATGAGGAATCGTGTTGCCGTATCACGGGCGATCCCTTCAACCATGTTGAGGAAGCGCTCCACGTTGGCGTCATCGAGCGGTGCGTCGACCTCATCGAGCACGCAGACCGGCGCCGGATTGGTCAGGAACACGGCGAACAGCAACGCGAGGGCAGTCAACGCCTGCTCGCCGCCCGAGAGCAGCGACATCACCTGCAGCCGTTTCTCTGGCGGACTGGCGAGGATTTCGAGGCCGGCTTCCAGTGGATCGTCGGAATCGACGAGGGACAGGCGCGCCTCGCCGCCACCGAACAGCCGCTTGAACAGTTCGCCGAAGTAACCGTCCACGGTCTTGAACGCGATCAGCATGCGTTCCCGGCCCTCACGGTTGAGGCTCGAGATCCCCTGCCGTAGCCGGGTAATGGCGGCCTCGAGATCCTCGCGCTCGCTTTGCATGGTCGCGAGTTGTTCGGAAAGCTCCTCCGCCTCCGAGTCGGCCCGCAAGTTAACCGGTCCCATATTTTCGCGCTCGCGTTTCAGGCGCTCCAAACGGCCTTCCACTGCCTCGATCTTCGGCTGTTCCTGGCCTTCGGAGATTTCGGCGACTGCGCCGATTTCGGCGGGCGTGCATTCGAGGGCTTCGCTCATGCTTCGCGAGATATCCGACTTGAGCTGATCTGTCTGTGCGACCAGGCCTTCCATGCGCACGCGTTCTTCGCGCGCGCTGGCCAGGGCGGACTGGGACTCCTTCGACAACTGCGCAAGCGCACTCAACTCGGTTTCCGCCAGGGCGAGAACATCGGCGGCCTGCCGGCGATCCGTCTCCGCGGCCGCCACATGTTCCAGTAGTCCTGCCCGCTGCTCAGCAAGGACCTGTGGACGGCTCTGCGCCTCTGCGAGTGTTTGCCGCGCCTCGGCTTCCCGCGTGGCCAGTTGTTCGAGCTGAGAGGAAGCCGACCCCAACCGTTGCCGCCAGTAGACGTCCTCTTCGGCAATAGCGAGAAGACGTTTGGCCCGGGTCCTCGCTTTCTCCTCGACGCGCCGCCGTTCCGAACCGGCATCGGCCGCTTCCTGGCGAAGGGTGGCGACATCTGCACGCAGCGCCGTTAGCCCGTTGCCGTCGGCCTTGGGATCGCTGAGAGCGGACAGCTCGTCGGCGATCGCGCGCTGACGTTCGCCAATCGCCGCGCCGTCGGTTTCAAGCGTCGCGATTGATTCGCCGATCGCCGTCAGTCTCGATTCGTCCCGCGCGCGCTCTTCCGTCAGGGCCGCCCGCCGCTCCTCGCAGGCTCGCAGCTCTTCATGGGCTTCCCGGAGTCTGGTGCGGGCAGCGATGTCGGCTGCGATGGCTTCCGCCTCGGCGGTCTGCGCTGCGATGAAGTTGGTCCGGGCCGTGTCGCGGGTCCCCGTGCGCGCGGCGATCTCATCCTGAAGGGCCTGCAACCGGTTGCGTTGGCTGAGCCGGGTTGTGGCCGTCGTCGCGGCGCCGGACCGGACGGTGTACCCGTCCCAGCGCCACAACGCGCCATCGCGCGTGACCAGGCGTTGGCCAGGTTGCAGACTGCGGCGTAGACGGTCTCCGGTCGCTTGGTCGGCGACAACACCGATCTGCGCCATGCGGCGACTCAGCACGTCCGGGACCTCGACATATTGGGACAGAGGATCGGCGCCGAACGGCAGGGGCGGCGCTGAGTCGAGCGGCGGCAGGTCGCGCCAGTGTGCCGGGGCGCCATCGTCGCTGGAGACCGCCAGATCGTCGCCGAGCGCGGCGCCCAGCGCCGCCTCAAATCCCGTATCAACCGTGACCGAGTCGATGAGTGGTGGCCACAGCTCGTCCTCATTGACCGAAAGAAGGTCGCTGAGGGCGTCGGCTTCGGCGCGGAAACGCGCGAGTTCACCGTCGGCCTTCTGTAGCACGTCTCGGGTGCGCGCTTCCACGCCTTGTGCTTCGGTCCGCGCCGTCTCGGCGCCGTCCGTTGTGCTGCGCGCCGCGGCGACGGCCGTCCGCAGCTGATCGATTTCGGCATCCGAGGCGGCATTTGCGCCATCGTCGCCAGTTTCCGCCGACAGGGTCCGGCGTTCGGTCTTCAAGGCGTCCAAGCGTGCGTTGATTTGGCCGAGGCGTTGTTCCAGATCGGAGCTCTCTGCTTGCAGACGCTCACGCCGGGCCGACTCTGTCGCGACCCGCTGCGTTTCGAGTTCGAGTTCACGCTCCCGTTTGAGGAGGAGTTGTTCGGCCATCCCCGCGCGTTCTTCGGCTAGCGTGAGGGTTTCTTGCTGTGCGGCCTGAAGAGCCTCGATTTCGTCCTGCTCGAGAGTCAGGGAATCGAGACGCGCCGCGGAGTCCTGTGCGTGTTCGTTTTCGCGAGTCGCGTCGTTCCCGATCTGCTGCACCCGTGTCTGCAGCTGTTCCGTGAGAGCCAGAGCCTGGCGTTCTTCCTCGTCGAGCCGTTCCTGCGCCACGGACAGACGGTGGATTCGCGTCGCGCATTCGGCTTCATGTTGGCGCAGGGGCGGCAGTGTCTCGGCCTTTTCGACCTCGGTGGCAGACGCCCGGGCCGCCCCCCGAGTGAGTACAGTGACCTGTGCATCCACTTCGCTCAGGCGATGTTGGGCCTCGTGCCAGCCATGCTCCGCCGCGGTCCAGCGCAGGTAGAGGAGCAGCGCCTGAGCCTTGCGGATATGGCCTGACAGATTCCGGTATCGGGTTGCCTGACGCGCCTGGCGCCTGAGACCGCGAAGCTGGGTCTCCATGTTCTGCATGACGTCGTCGAGACGCTCGAGATTGGTGTCCGCGGCCCGCAGCCGCAATCCCGCTTCGTGGCGTCGCGAGTGCAGCCCGGTTATCCCGGCGGCCTCTTCCAGGAGCACGCGGCGTTGCTCCGGCTTGGCGTTGATGACGCGCCCGATTTCTCCTTGACCTACCAGCGCCGTGGCGTGCGCGCCGGTGGCGAGATCGGCAAACAGGCGTTGCACATCCCGGGCGCGGACGTCGGCCCCGTTGATGCGATAGTCGGACCCCGACTCACGTTCGATCCGCCGCTGGATCTCGATCTCGTCGGACTCATTGAATTGCGCAGGCGCGCCGCGGTCGGCGTTGTCCAGCTGCAGGACGACTTCGGCAATATTGCGGGCCGGGCGGCCTGAGGTGCCGTTGAAAATAACGTCGTCCATGCCGCTGCCGCGCATCTTCTTGGCCGATGTCTCACCCATGACCCAGCGCAGGCCTTCGATCAGGTTCGATTTGCCGCAACCATTCGGCCCGACGATACCCGTCAGGCCGGGTTCGATGATCAGTTCGACGGGATCGACGAACGATTTGAACCCTGATAGCCGCAAACGATTGAAGTGCACGGAAGCTTGTCCTCTCTGGTTCTAGGGAAGCAGCGGGGTGATGATTTCCTCGAGCTGCTCCATCGTCAGCGCGCCGCGGTAGGTTTTGCCGTCGATGACGAAGCTCGGGGTGGAACTGACTTCGTGCTTTTGTTCCCCGTCGAGGCGGGTCTTGAGGATGCCATCGCCCAGCGCGGCGTCGTCCGTGCAGGCCTTGACGGCATTAGCGCTCAATCCGCCCAGGCGGGCGATTTGGAGCAATGACTGAAACGGGTCTTCCGCCGCATACCAGCTCTGCTGCTTCTTGAAGAACACGTTGACGAAGGCGAAATACCGTTTTTCTCCGGCGCAGCGCGCAATGATGGAAGCCCAGAATGCGGTCCGCTCGAGCGGGAATTCACGAAAGATCAGACGAACCTTGCCCGTATCGATGTACTTCTTCTGCAGCATGGGCAGGGTCTCTTCGTGAAATTTGGCGCAATGCGAACAGGAAAGCGAGGCGTACTCGATGATGGTGATCGGAGCGTCATCCTGCCCGATGGCCATATCCAGATCGGCTGGCGCAGGTGCTGCCCAGGCCGGTGCCGCGGCACCCATGATCAGCGTCGCGACGAACAAGGTTGCCGCGAGGCACGACACCTTCATTAGCGTCAATTCACCCTCCACACTACCATATCTGGTATAATTATAGGAATTCATCGACCCCTCCACAAGATGATGACACGCGCGAAAATGCTTCCGGTGACAGACCTAATCAGGAGCCTCGGAGTCGCTGGCCGAGGGCCGCCAGGGCCTCCCGCAACGCGGGGTCGCGGGTTAGGGCGATCCGGTCGTCCATCACGGTGGGCGCACCGTCATCCGGAGTCGCGGGGTGATGCCCCGCAGGTCCAGATTCCGGCCCAGGTTCAGCCTCAGTCTTGGGCGTTGGCATCTTCCGGATCTCATCTTGGGTCAGTCGCATTCCGCCGATCGCACGATAACCGAAATAGGTATTAACTCGTTCGATGACCAGAGGAGTCATATGTTGAAGCTCTATCGCACGCGCACTATCGACGCGCACTTGTAGCACGGCGGGCTCGCCCTGGCGGGACGGATAAGAGATGCGCTGCGGCACGCTCGATTCCGCCAGCTCCTCTCCGACGATGATCGCCCACCGGTTGATGATCTCGGTATGGACGAAGCCGCGCTTGCGGATTGCCGGATCGGTGATCTTGCTGATAAGGCGTCCGAGGCGCTGCAGGCCTCGGCGCTCGCTCTTCTTTGCCATGACGACATCTTGGGCGAGAATGTCGATGCCGTCATGCGGAATCGCATAGTATCGATTTGATTATTCTGCAGCGGGTCAGCGGCGGATCAACAACGTGAATATTTGGGGCCGACTTGCGTCTCTCGACGAAACTTTTGAAGTGGTATGACCGTCATCGCCGGGACCTTCCATGGCGCGTCTCGACCGGCACGTTGCCCGATCCCTACCGCGTGTGGTTGAGCGAGATCATGCTGCAGCAGACGACGGTGCCGACGGTCGTGCCCTACTTTCATGCCTTTCTCGCGCGCTGGCCGACCGTGCGAGATCTGGCTGCCGCGGATTTGGACGATGTGCTCGCCGCCTGGGCCGGTCTCGGCTACTACGCCCGGGCTCGCAATCTCCACAAATGCGCGCGGGCCGTCGTGGACACGGGAGGACAATTTCCCAGCACGGAACCGGGCCTGCGGGATCTGCCGGGAATCGGCCCCTACACGGCGGGCGCGATTGCCGCCATCGCGTTCGACGTTCCGGTGGCTGCCGTCGATGGCAACGTCGAGCGGGTCATCACGCGGTTCTACGGAATCGAGACACCACTGCCCGGGTCCAAGCCGCGCATCCGGCAACTGAATCAAGACCTCATGCCCAGCCAGCGGCCCGGCGATTTCGTGCAGGCGTTGATGGATCTGGGTGCCACCGTGTGCACGCCGAAGCGGCCGGCCTGCGACCGCTGTCCCTGGTCTGTTGACTGCGTCGCGCGGGAAAAAGGCATGCCGGCGGACCTGCCGCGCAGGGCGGCTAAACCCGATCGTCCGCTGCGCTATGCTGTGGCCTTCTGGGCGGTCGATCCGGACGACCGGGTGTTCTTGCGGCGACGGCCCGAGTCGGGCCTGCTTGGCGGCATGACAGAAATTCCCTCGACGCCTTGGACGGACGAGCCTTGGTCCGTCGCCGCAGCCCGCAAGCAGGCACCGCTGTTGGCGCGTTGGCAGGCTGCACCCGGTATCGTGACCCACGGATTCACCCATTTCCAGATTGAGTTCCGGGTCCTCTGTGCCAGCATAAACCGGACGCCCCAGGCTTTGGCGTCCCAGTCGTTCTGGTGCTCGTTGCCGGACCTCGACCGTCAGGCGTTGCCAACGCTCATGAAAAAACTCGCGCGCCACGCTCTGGCATACGCTGGCTAAGCGGCGATTTGGAATCACAGCGAGAACGCGAAGACGACCGAAATCACGAGAAGCAAGGCGAACCCCATGTTGATCGCTCGATTCACGGTGGGATGCTGGAAGGCCCGCGTGAGCGCCGCTCCCGCCAACAGCCACGCAATATTGACCACCAGCATGGTCGCCGAAACGACGATCAGTTTCACGGCCGCGTCAGACAGGAAGTTGCCTTCCACCAGGACAAAGCCGGAGTACAGCGCGGCCATCGACGCATATCCCTTCGGGTTCACCAGGGAGAGAAAGAGGCCTGCGCGGAAAGAGGGTCGGAGGTCGGGGTCGCCGTTTGTGGCAAGCGGCGGTGCGGCTGCAATTCGGTATGCCAGCCACAAGATGTAGGTTGCTGCGACGATGGCGACCACAGGTGTCACCCCCGGGATTGCCAACAGCACGCCACCCAGGCCCGTCGAGATGGCACTCATCACCAGGATCATGCCAGTGAGGAGTCCGGCCATGTAGCGCAAGCCGCCAACAGCGCCGAAAGCAGCGCCGGTTGCGGCAAGACTGAGAGTATTGGGACCTGGGCTTCCGATCAGCGCGAATCCTGCCGCCGTAAAACCGATTAGCTCTTCCATGCGGGGCCATCGCGTTGCTTGGTGACTAAAATCGCCTATAAGACTCGGCGTATCGCGCATTCTATAATGGGAATCCTTTTGGCGCCTCTTGAACGATTTTGTAGCCCTGCCGCTGGCTGTTTTCGGAGCACGCGGGTTGCAGTCGAGAGTGGGGTGCCATTATTTTCAGCCCGAATTCCGGACGTGATCATTCATTTGTAACCGTTGCAGTCCCGGACGCGTAAGGGTGCTCAATGCGCCGTGGTCTGGATCCGCGTAACGGTCCCATCGTGAACGATTGCTGAATTGAGAAACACTGAGGGAGCGAGATGAGTCAGGTAGCTGTAGCTGAGACGACCCCTAACACCAGTTCAACTCCGGACGCCGCCAAGCGCATTGCGGTCATTGGCACCGGCGCCGCCGGACTCTGCGCGGCGAAGCATATGCTTGAAGTCGGTTTCGATGTTACGTCCTTTGAGATCGGCACGCAGGTCGGTGGTCTGTGGTGTTTCATGAACGACAGCGGGCGTTCGTCCGCCTACCGCACGCTCCACATCAATACGGCCAAGAACGTGACCAACTTTCGCGACTTTCTGTTCCAGGAAAGTGTACAGCGCTTCCCCAGCCACGAGGACATGCACGCCTACCTGAAGGATTACGCCGAGCATTTCGGCGTGATGGAACGGATCCAATTTAACTCCCAGGTCACCGAACTGAAGCCGCTGTTCACGCCGGGCCAGGAAGACCCGAAGTGGGAAGTCACGACAGTTGAGGGGAGAATACGTGTCTTCGATGCGGTCTGCGTTTGCACCGGACACTTGACCAAACCGATGCATGTGCCGGAATTCCAGAACGGATTCACGGGCACCTACATGCACTCCCACGAATACAAGGAACCCGAGCCGTTGGTCGGCAAACGGGTCTGCGTGGTCGGGATCGGAAACTCAGCGGTCGACGTGGCGAGTGACGTTTGCGTCACGGCAAAACGATGTGTTCTGGTTGCCCGATCGGGTGTCTGGATCGCCCCCAAAACACTGTTCGGAGTCGCCTTCACGGACCTCACCGACTATTTCATGAAGTCCTGGGTGCCGAACTGGCTGCGCAAAAAACTGGTCGTCTTCCTCATCTGGTGTGCCCACGGCAGTCCGACGAAAATCGGCCTGCCGCCCGTGACTGAGCGCGTACATGCCACGAGCAGCGGCACGGTGGTCAACGACATCGCCTACCGGCGTATCGAAGTACAGCACGGCATTGACCGAATCGAAAGCCAGACCATTCACTTTGTCGACGGCACATCGGGTGAGTTCGACGTCCTCGTCGCCGCCACCGGCTACCGCATCGACCTGCCGTTCCTGTCGGAGGACATCGTGCCGACGGCGGACAATCGCATTCGGCTCTGGAAGCGGGTGATCCCGCCGGAATGGCCGGGACTGTACTTCGTGGGCATGATGAACGTGGTGTCCTATTCGAACAACTGGGCCTACGAGAAGCAGGTGCTGTGGTTGCGGGAATTCCTTCTCGGCAATGCCGCGACTCCCTCCGTCGACGAAATGAACCGCGACAACGACGCCAAAGATGAGTACATCGCCAAGGAGTTCAAGCAGACCATCCGCCACACCATCGAGGAGGATCCGGTCCGCTATTTTCCGGAACTCAACCGGGCCCTCAAGGCGGCGAAACGCCGGGCGGCGCGGGCCAACGGCAGCGCCGACCGCGGACGTCCCCCTTCTGGCATGGGTGCCTCGCTCAGCTAGCAGGGCTCACCGCCTACCAGGACTACTACGGCGACACTTGAGAAATCCGAATTCCTCCCTCGGGATCGGGGGAGGCTAGGCGCTTCGTTGTCACCGGGGCCTGGATAAAGATCGCTCAACCGAACGTGCGGGAGTGAACATTCCACGGCAACGACGAGGCTCTAGCTTGTACTGCCCGTCATCCTGATGGCGGCGTCCTGCCAGACAGACGGTGCTAGGCCGCCCGCCATCTCTCTCGAAGAGGCCCGGCAGATGTTCGCGCGGAGTCGTCTGGATCTCGAAATCCAGCTCCTGTCGCACAACGGCTCGTGCCAACTCCTCGGAAGAGGCGAACTTGACCGTGATGTTGAGCTCTGGATAGCGGGCTTGGAGCCCACGCAAAATGGTCGGCAGACCTGTCGGAAGCACCGTCGCGACACATCCGATCGAGACTGCGTCGACAACCTGTCTGCTCGTCGCGACGGTTCGGATGCGCTCAATTTGGCCGAGGATGTCCCGGGCCAATAGGGAAATTTTTTTCGCCGGTCTTCGTCAGCCGTAGTGGCCGGGAGTTACGATCGAATAGGGCAGTGCCGAGCTCGTCTTCCAGTTGGCGCATCTGGACGCTGACCGCGGACTGACTCAAGCCTACCCGCTGGCCAGCGGCCGCGAAACTGCGCCGGTCAAGAAGGGCGGTAAGCGTGCGGAGCTGACGGAGATTCATGCTGATGATCTATATCATCAAAAAAATGAAATTATTTAGCTAATATCATTATTAATAGAATTATCGAAAATATATAACGGTGTCGACGTGGTTGCCGGCGCCGTCTACATAGTCTCACAAAGCCTCTAGTCTGGCGGTTCGTATGAATTCGGGGAGACAGTTAGAGATGACCGAAAAGAACAAACCTACCCATATGCCTTACGGGGCCTATCACAAGACCGCCATCCTCGAGCACGACCCTGAGCTGACGCACACTGGTCCCGGCACGCCGATGGGCGAGTTCATGCGCAAGCAATGGCAGCCGGTCTGCATGTCGGAACAGCTCACCGACGTGCCGTTCGCCCTCCGCATCATGGGCGAAGACCTCGTCGCATTCCGGGACCGCTCAGGCAATATCGGAGTCTTGCAGCGTCATTGCAGCCACCGCGGTACGTCGCTCGAATACGGCATCATTCAACCGAAGGGCATCCGCTGCTGCTATCACGGCTGGGTCTACGACGTCGACGGCACGATCCTTGAGATGCCGGCCGAGCCCAAGGACAGCAAGATCTACGAGTCTGTCTATCACGGGGCCTATCCGGCGCAGGAGCGAGATGGCCTCGTTTTCGCCTACATGGGTCCACCCGAGGAGAAGCCAGCCTTCCCGGATTTCGATACCTACCATCGGCCCGATGACAACAAGCTCTTGCCGATGTCCGCCTTCCATACGTGCAACTGGCTGCAGGTCTACGAGAATATCATGGACCATCTGCATGTTGGCCTTCTGCACAATCCCAACATGATGACGGTGGAGGGCGTGAACGAGTCCGAGATCAAGAACATGGACTACGCCGCCCCCATGGGATTTACCGAACCGCCAGCCCTCGACTGGGTGCCGACGCGGGGCGGCAACGGCATGTGCTTCATTGCCTGCCGGCGCAACCCGGACCAGCAGACGGTCTGGGTCCGCATCCTCGAGACGATCTTCCCAAACTACTTGCAGATCGGTTGCACGTTCCCCTCGGTGCGGACGTCACGCCGCTCGCAGACTGTCTGGACGCGCTGGCATGTGCCGGTCGACGACGAGAACATGCTGGTGATCGGTTGGCGCCACTTCAACGACGAGATCGATCCTTTGCATCTGGGCCGGGAAGAGGACGTTGGCCTGGAGAAGCTCGACTTCCTCGGCGGGGTGGTGGGTGGGCGCAGTTACGAGGAAGGCCAGCGTGCGCCCGGCGACTACGAGGCGCTAACTAGTCTGGGGACTATCGCCGTCCATGCGCTGGAGAATCCGGGCTACAGCGATACCGGCGTTTATCTATGCCGTAAGCTGTTGCGCAATCTGGTCCGCGGTGAGACGCCGCCTCACAAGTCCCTGGAGGCCGCCGAGGCAGGCGAGAACAAGCTCCACATTTACTCCCAGGACTCCGTGATGAGGCTGCCCAAGGAGCCAGGTAAGGACGACTACGAGGCGTTGCGTGTCCTGGGGCGCCAGGTTCTCGATATCATGGTGGAGGGCGATGATGTGCCGAGCGCCAACCGCGAGGCGCACATCCGTGCCCGCTTCGACGAACTCGATGGCGGGCACTTGCAGGCGGCGGAGTAAAGCATCAGTGACCCTGTTCGCATCGGGCAGGGCTGGGTCGATACAATAACAATTTGACGGGGAGGCCCGCGTTATGGCGAGGCTGGATGGCAAGGTCGCGTTCATCACTGGCGCCGGGGCGGGAATCGCCCGCCAGGCGAGTATCAAATTCGCGGCCGAAGGGGCGAGCATTGGTGTCGTCGAGATCAACGCCGACACGGGTGCGGCAACGGCGGGCATGATTGAGGCGAATGGTGGGAAGGCCATCACGATCGAGGCGAACGTCACCCAGCCCGACGACGTCGAACGTGCAATTCAGGAGACGATCGACGCCTTCGGCAGGCTCGATATAATCTACAACTGCGCCGGCGGATCGGCGCCGCCCGACGACTCGGTCACCGATATGCCCATCGAGGCTTGGGATCGCAGCATTCAGATCGATCTCTACGGAACCTTCCTAGGTTGCCGCTTCGGCATTCCCGAACTTCGTAAAGTGGGCGGCGGCTCGATCATCAACATGAGCTCGGTGATGGCGCTGCTCGGCGAGACACAAGGGTTTCCGCCGCGGCACTCCTATAGTGCTGCGAAGGGCGCAGTCTCCGCCCTCACCCGCTGCGTCGCGGCCGAGTACGCCAAGGACAAGATCCGCTGCAACGCGCTGGCCCCCTGTTTCATCGAGACCGAACGTAATGTCGCGGTGAAGGCGGGATTCTCGAATGTGCAGCTCGACGCCCTCGACGCGAATCACCCTCTCGGTGTTGGTCAGTCCGAGGACATCGTCAACGCTGCGCTGTTTTTCGCTTCCGATGAATCGAAATTGATTTCCGGCACCGTCATTCCCGTCGACGGCGGGATGACGATCACTTAACGCGCGCCGCCGGAGTGAATGACTTACACGCGACTCGGCAGATAACAGGAATACGTCATGACAGTTCGGGAACAAACTAAGTTTGAGGGATACGCGGGCTACGCACTGCGCGAAATTCCGACCGAAGACCCCGAGCTCACCCACACCGATCCAGGCACGCCCATGGGGGAATACATGCGCCGTTTCTGGCAGCCCGTGTGCCTGTCGGAAAGCCTGACGGACCTGCCGCACGCGATCCGCATCATGGGTGAGGATCTCGTGGCCTATCGCGACAAATCAGGCCAGGTCGGTGTCCTGAACCGCCACTGTTCGCACCGCGGCACGTCGCTCGAGTACGGAATCGTGGCCGAACGCGGCATCCGCTGCTGCTATCACGGCTGGCTGTTCGATGCGGACGGCACCATCCTCGAGACTCCGGGCGAGCCACCTAATTCCAAGCTCAAGGATTCCTTCCATCACGGCGCCTATCCCGCCTTCGAAAAAGGCGGCCTCGTCTTCGCCTACATGGGTTCGCCCGAACTGAAACCCGATTTCCCGACCTACGACGGCTACGACCTGTGGGACAATCGGATGAAGGGTTTCTCCATCCACTTCCCCTGCAACTGGCTCCAGGTGACCGACAACTACATGGACCCGGTTCACGGCGTATTTCTGCACAGCCGCTACAACGAGGTGCATCTGACCACAGCCTGGGACGAGGTGCCAGTACCCCAGTATTTCGAGGTCGGCGACGGCGCGGATGTGATCTACGCCTCGGTGCGCCGCACCGCCGATGACATGGTGTGGCTGCGCTGCAATCACGCCATCGGGCCGAACATCGGCGAAGCCGGGACAGTCTGGGAGACGGGCCAACAGGAGAACTACTTCCGGCGCGTGAACATGACCCGCTGGATGATGCCCATCGACGATGGCGAAAGCATCATGTTTGGCTGGGCGCACATCAACGATCGCTTGGACCCCGAGCACAACCGCGACGAAACTCTGATCGGTCACAATCAGATTGACTTCGACGCACAGGTCGCGCGCGACAACTACGAAGAGCAGCAGCGCAACCCCGGCGACTGGGAAGCCATCGTCGGGCAGCGGCGTATTTCCGTGCACGGCCTTGAACACCCCGGCACCAGCGACGAAGGCGTGCAGTTGCGCCGCCGCCAGTTGCGGCGCGCCGTCCGTGGCGAGATCCCCGGAGCCTTGCCCAAGCCCGCCGGCCAGAATGCCGAACCGGCCATCACCTACACCCAAGACACGGTGCTGCGCATCCCCAAGCGTGAGGACCGGGACGACCGCCAGCTCCTCTTCGACGTCGGCACGCGGCTTACCGAGGCGTTGCTTGAGGGTGACGCCTATCGTGGCCAGGAGCGGCAGGACTTCGTCGAGCGTCGCTTCAAGGACGTGGAATTGGAGTTCGCGGGATAAATTGATGCAGCACGATAATCGTGGACTAGCGCTGAGCACCGTAAGCGCGGACGCTGCCCACGCCCTGAGCGAGGCGGCGGAGAGCTTTATCGGTCAGAAGCTTGACACCATGACTCATGTCAACGCGGCACTGGTGTCCGATCCCGGGTGTGTGCTGGCTCATCTCATCAAGGGCCTGCTGATCGTCAGCGTCCGCCTGCCATCCCGCTACCCTGAGGCGCGGGCTGAACTGGAGGCGGCGACGGAGTACGGCGATGCCAACGACCGTGAGCGGGGCTACATCGCCGCCTTGTACGCGTTGCTCGACGGGCAGGTTCTCGAGGCCGTGAGCCACTATGAAATTCTGTTGCAGGCCTATCCCCGCGATCTCTTGGCACATCGCTTGGTGCAGCTAGACCTGTTCTGGATCGGCGAGAGCGCCTGGATGCGCAATATCATCGAACGCGCTGCGCCGGTGTGGTCCGGCGCCATACCTGGCTTCGCGCACTTTCAAGCCCTGCGCGCCTTCGGCAACGAGGAGAATGGCTTTTATGAAGACGCCGAGCGCTATGGCCGCGACTCGATCGAGCGTGATCCCACCAATGGTTGGGGAGCACATACGGTCGCCCACGTCATGGAGATGCAGGGACGTCACTCGGACGGTATCGCCTGGCTCGATGGACTCAAGGACCACTGGGCGGGTTTGAACAACTTTGTCCATCACTTGTGGTGGCACCGTAGTTTATTCCACCTCATGCGCGGTGAATACGACGCCATTCTCGATATCTACGACCGGCACATCCGCAACCCGGAGTCACCGCTCATCAGGGCCAATCCCGGGCACTACGGTGATTTTCAGAATTGTGTCGATGTGCTGAAGCATCTCGACATGTTTGGTCAGGACGTGGGCACGCGCTGGGAACCCGTTGCCGATATCGCTGAAGACCGTATCGGCAACCACGCCGCCCCATTGTCGAGCGCACAAGTTGCAACGGCCTTGGCGGCAGCCGGGCGGGACTCGGGCGTCGAGACCTATCTTTCGGCGCTGCGCGAGTTTGCCGCTACCGACGAAACCAACAACGCCGCCCGCGTTCGGACCGCCGTGCTGCCGGCAGCGGAAGGCGCTATCGCCCACCAGCGGGGCCAACACCAGCGCGTACTGGATATCCTGATTCCGGCCCGGCGCAGCCTCTGGCAGATCGGCGGCAGCCATGCCCAGCGCAATATTTTCACGCAGATGCTGGCGGACTCTGCACAACACCTCGGCCGGCAGGACGTGGTCGACCTGCTGGTCGAGGAAATGACGCAGAGGGGATTTGAAAAGCCGGCGGAACGCCTGATGTTCACCGGGGAGATGGATGCCGGAAAGGTGGCGATCCATTGAGAGAAGAACGCAACATGGCGCAGAGTTCGGATCGTGTGACCACAGGCCAAAACGCGTTTAATACGCCCTATGGCGGCTATTTCCAGCGCGAGGTGCCAGCGCCGGACCCGGAGCTCACGAGTACCGGTCCGGGAACCCCGATGGGCGAGTTCATGCGGCGCTGCTGGCAGCCGGTCTGCCTGTCCGAAGAGATCGACAAACTGCCGCAGCCGATTCGCATTATGGGCGAGGACCTGGTTGCCTTCCGTGATCTCAGCGGTCGCGTCGGAGTCATGCACCGGCATTGCAGCCACCGGGGCGCGTCGCTCGAATATGGCCTGCCGCAGGAGCGCGGCATCCGCTGCTGCTACCACGGCTGGTGGTACGACGTCGACGGCACCATCCTGGAGACGCCGGAGCAGCCCGCGGAAAGCCGTATCAAGGATAACCTCTGTCACGGCGCTTACCCGGCATTCGAACGGCACGGTCTTGTATTTGCCTACATGGGACCGCCTGATCAGAAACCTGACTTTCCCGTCTACGACTCGATTGAAGTGCCGGGCAACAAGATCTATGCCTTTTCCAATTGGCTGCCGTGCAACTGGCTTCAGGTTCACGAGAACGTCGCCGATCAGGCGCATATCACGGTGTTCCACAACGGTGTCGGCAATCGGGCGTTGATGGAAGGCGCGGCGGCAGACTCCACGCAGACCTCCCTGCCGCAGGCTTTTGGCGCCGAATCTCCAGTCGTGGAGAATCGTGTTACCGATGATGGACGCGGCATGGTCACCATAACGACGCGTCGCGTCGGGGATAAAATCTGGGTCCGCAACAACCAGTTTATGGTTCCCAACTACCTCGAGATTGCCGGCGTGTTCGAGGATCTGGACTCCCAGAAGTACTTCGCGGGGGCCTCTCACGTTCGCTGGAACGTGCCCCACGACGATGACAGCTGTTCTGTCTTTGCCTGGCGGTACTTCAATAAGGAGTCCGACCCGAAGGGTAAGGGCGATGCCTCCCAGCTCGGTGTCGAAGGCGGTGATTTCCTTGAAGGATTGACCGGGGCCCGGCCGCGCACGCAACGGCATCGTTATCCGGGCGATTGGGACGTCCTCGTTGGGCAACGGGCGATTGCCGTGCATGGCAAGGAGAACTTGGCCCCCTCGGACCAGGGGGTCGCCCTGTGGCGCAAGATCTGCCGGGACGCACTGCACGACACGGCACAGCGCAACTGGCCGAAGCCCGGGAACGGCGGCGAAGCCCACTTCAATGCCTGCGTTCAGGATACCGTTTTCATCATTCCGCAGCCTGCGGACGACGATGAAGATCGGGAGTTGCTGCGTCACGTTGGGCGGCGCGTGACCGACATCATCACCGACGAGAGCCTGTCTCCCGGCAAGGACCGCAAACGCGAGATCGGGAAACGCCTGAAAGCGTTTGAGAAGGACATGAATGCGTTAGACAAGGATGGGCGCTAGACGCATGCCTGATTGGGGCGTAATCCCCTGACAGCGTAACGCGGATATTTCCAATGATCTCTCTCAACCGAGGTGGTTTCCCGAAATGAGTGAATCAAATTCCCCCGATGTCGACGCGATCGCAATCGACGAAAGTGATAACGTCGCGACGTGTCTACACGAGATCGAGGCGGGCGCGGCGGTCTCCGTCATGTCGGGCAGGGAAGTCCTGTCCCTGACAGCCACGGATGCGATCCCCCGCGGTCACAAAATAGCCCTCGGAGAGATCGCCGACAGCGAAGCCATCCGAAAATACGGCGAAATTATAGGCAAGGCCTCTACGGCCATCGCCCTGGGTCAGCACGTTCACACCCACAACGTCGTCGACTAATAGATTCTATGACCACAGAGGTACAGAGGTACAGAGGTACAGAGGTACAGAGAATAATACTGATGGACTTCGTGCACACGGCAACTGCGACCGAGTGTTATTTGGCTGAGCGCGAAGCGCCTAATCGTTATCTCTGTGTCTCTGCGTCTCTGTGGTTGAATACTTTGACCCACGAGGAGTGAGGCCAATGTTTTATGGATTTCCCCGAAGCAACGGCAGTGCCGGTATCCGCAATACCGTCGGCATCATCGCGCTCATGGACAACGTCAACGGCATCGCCCGCAAGATCGCCGAGAACGTCCGGGGCACCGAACTCGTCACCGATCTCTTCGGCCGCAAACTGATTGGCCTGAACCATGAGATGCGCCTCAAGGCGATCCACGGCATGGCCATGAATCCAAACCTTGGC
>Ga0315339_1001984_pt1 | contig 16357 bp, 9 predicted proteins | sample ASW17metaG_FD_204514 | JGI IMG/M metagenome (GOLD analysis project Ga0315339, IMG submission 204514) | Ammonia-oxidizing marine archaeal communities from Pacific Ocean, United States - ASW #17 | ecosystem: Environmental > Aquatic > Marine > Oceanic | place: USA: California | collected 2016-12-05
TTAATCGGTCATTGGGTCTTGGCGAACGTGCGGTTCATGACGACGGCACCGATTATGATCGCGCCGAGGAACGCATCTATAAAGAAACCTGGTGCGCGGCTTAGGAAAAGAACATCTTCTATCGTGTAAATGAGAACCGCACCGAGGAAAATACCAATAATGGTTCCTCTACCTCCGGTCAGCAGTACCCCACCGATCACGCACACGGCGATCGTCTGCAGCTCGAGCCCGGGGCCTGCTGCTGGGGATATGGCGTTGACGCGTGTCGCGCTCATGATGCCCGACACTGTGGCTCCCAAGGCCGAGAGCATGAAGGCGATAATCTTGACGCGGGCGACGTTGATGCCAACGGCGGTTGCCGACTGAAGGTTCCCACCCACGGCGTAGAGGTGATTGCCCAGTTTGTGGTGAGCCAACAGCAGGTACCCCACAACCGCGATCCCCACGAACCAGATGAACTGAGCCTGTAGAACGCCGATGGATCCCGTCAGTGCGCCTTCGAAGAAGTCTCCGGGAAAGAAAGGTACATTTTGCCCGGCGGTCAGCAGACGGATGACACCACGTAGGACCAACATCGTCCCCAGCGTCGCGATGAAGGAGGGGATCGCCAGTTTGACCGTGATGAAGCCGTTCAGGCAGCCGCAAAGAAGCCCAGTGGCAAGAGCGACAATGACTGAGAGCCAAAGCGGTAACCCCTCGATGAAACAGAGGGCCATGACAATCGACGTCAGCGTGAACACCGATCCCACTGAGAGGTCGAACTCGCCGGCGATCATCAAAAGGCCGACGCCGACAGCCATGATGCCGAGCAGAGGAATTGCCCGGAGCATGATCGCCGCGTTCGCTTCCGATGCATAGCGAAACTCGGCTGGAATGATGAGTGAGAGCACGATCAGCGTGAACTGAACCAGCACGAAGAGTATCGCGATGCTGCCGGCAGGGTGGCGTCGCAGCCGCTCGAAGGCCGGCAGCGCAGATTGTCGCGGAGACACCGATACCTCAGCCACGGCCCATTCCTGCTGCTAAGGGGTCAGCGCTAAGCGAACGGAAAAAAAGAGGCGACGCGGTTTCATCTCCGCCGACGAAACACGCGCCGTCCTCAAAGCCGATTCGCAACATTGCCTACCGGTATGTCCCGATGTACGGCTTCAACACCTCAGTCTTGCTCGCGTCGATGATGTTGTTGCCAGTGTTGACGTCACTGGGCTCAATCCCGTACTTCGCCCAGTGGTACAGCATGGTGACCGTCATGAAGCCCTGATAGTACGGCTGCTGATCCAGGGAAGAGACCATCTTCCCGGCTTCAATGTTCGCGACGATCTGCTCCGAAATATCAAACCCGGATGTGCGGATGTCCATGCCGGCCTCCTCGACCGCTGCGGCTCCGGTCGAGCTGTTTGGATTGTCGACGCCCATGACCGCGTCGGTCTCGGGGTGCCCAATAAGATATTGCGCCTGGGCGGTCGTAGCTTCGGCCAAGACAAAGCTTGAGCCGATGAGTTCGGAGCTAATCCCCGCCTCATCCATCGCTACCTTGATACCGCCATAGCGCTGCTGAGCGTAGTAGCAGTCAAGGCAGCCGGCGGCGACCATGACGTGATCCCCAGCTTTCAAACCAATTCTCTCGATTGCGTCCCTTCCGATGATAGTCCCGCCTTCCCAGAGATTCTGTCCGACAAAGACGTGCCAATCGGAGGCACTGGGATCGTCAGTGTTGAAAACTACGACGCCGATGCCTGCTTCGCGCGCCTCCTCCATCTCGTCGATGTAAACGCCGGAGACACACGTTGAAAGCGCGAAGCCCTCGACCTCATTGAGGATGGCCGTCTGAAAGATTTGCTTCAACTTTAACGGATCGTTGTCGCCATACTGAATATCGAGATTGGCGCCCAGCATTTCCGCCGCATCCTCCGCTCCCTTTATGGCCGGGTTCCAGAAGTTTATGCCTGCCGCGGTGCAGATGAGAAACGTGATGTCGATCTCGTCGTCGGCTGCCAGAACTGGCTGCGCCACGAAAGACACCATCAGAGCAGTAGCAACGGCAGCCACCGTGTTACGGATCGCGTGCATCGTCCTCTTCCTTTCTGTGATCGCGGAATCTCTCCACAATGACCTATTATCCACTATTGAACCTTGCCGCTGCAAGAGTGCAGGGCCAGACTCCGTTTCGAGCTATAGCTGAATCTTGGTGATGGGGTGATGTGAGGGCAGCGCGTCCTGGCGATAAATAATTCGCTGATTTCCCAGAGGGAAGGATACGCCATGGACGGAGATACGATTGTTTGGTTTTCTCATCCAGACCGGGTTTAGATCGAGCATCCGCTGACGCAGGTGCTGCGATCGGGCGCGCGGCGGATGTTGGCGGTGGAGGCGGAGGTCGAGGCGTTCGTCGCCTAGCACGCCAATCCTTCGGACCGGGCTAGGCGCAGAGCATCAGACAGGTGAGGCCGCTGACAAGGGTGTGCATGACCGATAGTTTCACTCCGAATTGGCAGGTCACTTAACCTCAGAATCAGGGCGTCTCGTTGAAGGCGTTCCAGTAGCTCTGAACAAGGTATTACTTTATAGTGTGTAACTCTCTTACAGAGATAAAGTGCAGTCAATACAGCAAACACTATATTTCCGGTTTCATAAAGTCATAACCGGTATCCGAAGATGACGACGAGGATATTTAGAGAGAATAGGCGCCCAACCTTCGTTCAGTCGTCTCCCGGCGTTTTTCTTCGCAATTTTTTGATCGCCCCGCGCTGTGTCTTCGTGTCGAGTCGTCGCGTTCTCGAACCCCAGGTCGGGCGGGTCGGTTTACGGGTTGAGACAGGGCGGGCTGCTTGTTTCAAAAGATTTGTTAGCCGGAAGAGTGCGTCGTCACGGTTTTGTTGCTGAGTGCGATAGCGACGCGCAGTGATCACGATCACGCCTTCTTTGGTAAGTCGCCTCCCGGCCAGCTGCTTAGCACGCACGCGGACATCGTCTGGTAGTGACTGCGAATGACGCAAATCAAACCGAATCTGCACCGCCGTCGATACCTTGTTGGCGTTCTGCCCGCCTGGACCGGCCGCGCGGATAAAAGTCTCCTTGATGTCGCGTGAGTCGATTGCGATCTGATCCGTAATTTTCATCATCTTTACACACAGGCTTCCCAATCCCCCGCCACCACAGGCGTGGTGAACAGCATCAAGCAGTTGAGGACAGCGGCTAGAGGGCACATCGGCTAGTCTTTCTGGAACGGCACGACGTATTTTTCCCAGTACTCGGCTGCTAACTCTTGACCCCTCGCAATCGGCTCGCGGGTCATACTATCTACAAATCAGCGTAACCTACTGTTTTTGAGAGTGACCACAGAGTGACTAGCGGGCGTAGTTTTGCAGGTAGAGGGGTGGTGTTCATCACCACTCAGCAATCAGGCACATCACCGATCCGCAGCTTACCGTAACGCAGCGGCCGGTCACGATCGCCTTGAGGCGATCGCCTGGTGTTTGCGGAGGCGCCACGAGTAAAGGAGAATGTCGGCGACGTGAGACCGAGCGTCAGGTTCCAGACCATCCACGCTAACGCTGTTTAGTGCCCAGCCTCGGTTCATTTGCACTACGGCAGATTTGCCTAGCGGCGCAGCGGCAGGCGATGCCGTCATGGTTGACAGCACCGCCCGTACCGTTCGCGTTATTCAGCCCAAAGCAACGGGCGTCACAACTTTATGTTTGGAGAATAATTGTCCATTAGTCTTTGGCGTAATTCGCGGCCGTTTCGTTATTAAACTCAATCATTACGCAAGGCTCATCTCCAACCACTTGCGCTTGGTGTCCAGGCGTGCATCTGTATACATCACCCGGGCCCCAAGTAATTTCGGTTCCGTCTTCATGTTGAACGTGTAGTTGGCCTGATTGCACTATTCCGAGATGGTGCGCCTGACAACTGTCCGTACCTACCACTGGTGCAATGCATTCAGACCAAACCCATCCAGGCTGGGCGGTTAAACGCGCAACTTTGGTAGCTCCTACATTAATAATTTCCATGGTTGTTTTTTCTAGGCGTCGCACTTCATCAGCTGATGAAAAGTCAATTGTAGATGCACCTGAACTCATGGTAATTACTCCGTTAATTTGTTTTTTAAAAAACTAGATGGGGGTTAGACGCTAGCTTTGACTTTCCCTTTATAAACCCACATCTGCATACCCCCCCCCGTATCTCCTACATTGCCACGGGCGGAATTCATAGCCTTAATGACTTGTTCATCTGCCTGAGTGTCCTCTGCCGACGTACGTTCGACCGTTAACCCCCGGCCGGCTTGAAGCCCGCGCGCATGGATTGAGCTTTTTCGTAGACCGCCTTCGCGTCGGCCGCCGTGATCGCTGGCACCGTGTGCAGGTCCGTCACCGTCCCCGTCGATGCCGCCGTGAGAAGCCCGGCGAGTACGTTCTTTTCGCTTTCGCCTTCGGCAATGATCAGGAAATCGTACTCCCCGAAAGTGACGTAGTAGTTGAGGAGCTTGCCACCCGCCGCCTCCATCAGGGCCGCGACGGCTTGGGTTCGGTCTTCCGGCTTGTTAAGGGCGCCTTCAACCGCCCTGGCCGTAAAACGACCCTGTGTGATGTAAATGGTCATCCTGTCTCCTCCCGAGCGTTGGGTGATTGATCGAGATGATCATAGGGCACAACACCGGCCGGCACACCGGTTCAACCGTGTGGAAGCGGACCTGCACAACCTCTTTCTAGCTCGGTCGGGCACGGACCGAGCCCGGAGTACACGACCATTATGAGCAGCAGCTCTAATAACGTGATGGGCGTACGTGATGCCATACCGAGATTTACTCCGAATGTGCCGCGAAGTGGGAGCAACGCGGCTAGGGCCTGCAACAGTGGGTCGCCCGAGTTCACGCTCCCGACGGCGACGCTCGCCGCCTCGATCGGGACCGCCGTGCCGACCAGCCCTCCATCGATCGCATCCCGAATCCGGTCAACCAGAATTAGGCTTTCCGTCCCTAAGAGACCGACGGCGTGCCACGAGGTGCTGGAGGTGAGTCGGTCGCGCTTCAAGAGCACGACATAGGTCCACCCTAGCTTGGCCGGTTGCTAGGCGATGCTGCAGCCAGTGATTCCACCGCCGATCACAACCACGCGCGGCTGTTCCAGCAACATCGCAGTAATGGCAAGTTAGCTCCGCGACCAACGCCTCCCAATTGTCCGGGTCGTGCGCATGCCCTACCCTGCGGCCCTCGCGATGCGCTGCCCGGGAAGGGGACGACCCCATGAGCACAGCCGCTAACTCCCTCGAGGCACGGGACATTGCCAGTCTCATACACCCGTACTGCGATCTCGCCCGGCACGAGGATGAAGGGCCGCTGGTCATCACCCGCGGTGACGGCATTTACATATACGATACTGCCGACAGGCAGTATATCGACAGCATTTCCGGGCTGTGGTGTGCGTCGCTCGGGTTCAGCGAGCCGGCGCTGGCGGAGGCCGCCTACGAGCAACTCAAGCGGCTGCCCTACTACCACACCTTCCACGGCAAATCGACGCCACCCGTCATTGATCTCGCCGAGCGCCTTACGCGGATCTCACCGGTGGCCGAGCCACGAATCTTTTTTGCCAATTCTGGCTCGGAGATCAACGACTCGGTCATCAAACTCATTTGGCAGTACAACAATGTTGTCGGCCGGCCTGAGAAGAAGAAAATAGTTTCGCGGCGGCGCAGCTATCACGGCAGCACGATCGCCACGTCGAGCCTGACCGGCCTGTCGATCGCCCACGCTGATTTCGATTTACCGATCGACCGTTTCGTCCATACGACCTGTCCCGATTACTATCGTGAAGGGCTTCCTGGCGAGAGCGAGGAAGCGTTCGCCGGCCGCTGCGCCGCCGATCTCGAGGCCCTGCTTCAAGAGGAGGGGCCGGAGACGGTCGCCGCCTTCGTTGCCGATCCAGTGATGTGCACCGGTGGCGTCATCGTGCCGCCAGCAACCTACTTCGAGCAGGTCCAGGCGGTGCTGCGCCGCCACGACATTCTGTTCGTCGTCGACGAGGTGATCTGCGGGTTCGGGCGCACCGGCAACCAGTTCGCGTGCGAGACCTATGATCTGCAACCCGACGTCATGACCGTCGCGAAGGCATTGTCTTCGGCCTACCAGCCGATCTCTGCGGCGATGCTGAGCCGGCCAATCTGGGAAGCGTTGCGGGAGGCGAGCCATCGCCATGGCACGTTCGCCCACGGCTTCACCTATTCCGGCCATCCCGTTCCCGCGGCGGTGGCTATCCGTACTCTCGAACTGATGGAGGAGCGCGACATCATCGGCCACGTGCGGTCGGTCGTGCCGCGCTTTCGTGAGCGCCTGGAGGCATTCCGTGGACATCCTTTGGTAGGAGACGTGCGCGGGGTTGGATTGCTTGGCGCCGTCGAACTCGTCGCCGACAAAAGGACGAAGCGCCCCTTCGACCCGGTGTTGGGCGTTGGCGCCTATGGCACCGCGCGCAACCTCGAGCTTGGACTCATCGTTCGTCCGCTTGGCGACACCTTTCCGTTTTGCCCACCGCTGATCATCACAGAGAGCCAGATCGACGACATGTTCGACCGGTTCGGCCGGGCGCTCGACGAGACGGCGGCCATGGTAGCGAACCATGCCGCCACCTGACCGGGATGTATCGGATCGCGATGAGTGTGGCCGATGGCTCAACAACTGGGCGGAGAACCCACATCAGCCTTTCCGACGACGTGAACGGGCCGTGGCGCGGTTCCGAAGTCCGACCACGCTGTAGGAGTTCGCCCCCGCTCAGGCCTCTGTCCACAATTATTTTAACCACGAGCGCCATCTCACGAGCCGCAAGGTCTAAAAGGAAAGGCGTTCAGCCGCTCTCGCTGAATGGCGCAGCGTCGCTGCCTGACCGCGGCCGCCGATCCGTTTCCTACGGACTGTCACTTTTGTCTGACAATGCCCCTCGCCGAGCTCATCCAGGGAGTGATCTTCAAGGACGAAATCAAGCTAGTTAAACACGCTGCCTGAACAGCCCGTCACCAACTTTCGGCCATAGCTCTCCCGGGGACGACGAGTAGTCCGGAAGGCGGAGGGCCCTAGCCTGCCTGGGGTGGGGTCAACCTTGGACGTCGATCCGGGATCAGAAGCCATGCCGATTCACACGCTGAGTGGCGTCATCTTGCCGCGTGAGAGTTGCGAACATTTCTAATCACCGGGCTTGCGCCAGTGAGTCTGATAAAACTGTCGCATGAGGTCCACAGCGTCTCCACACGAGCCGGGGTTCAATTTCCCTCCTTCAGCGCACGCGCGGCGTCAAGCATGGCGTGTACCATGGCGCTCTCGCGGGCAATGGGCGACGGATGCCCGGCACGGCTATGGCTATGTCCCAGGCCCAACATCGCCTGAATCATCTTGTAGCTGACGGGCCCCGGATTGAGTACCGGCACCGGTAGATGCTCTGCGAGATAGGGCCCCGCCTGATGCATCGTTGTCGAGCCGAGGCAGAGGACTTCCGCACCCGCGTCGATGGCGCGACGGCCCGCCTCTGCCATGCGAGGGAAGACCTCTGCTTCATGGCCATCGTAGAGATTCTCAGCGTCAGACGGCGCCTCGAAGAATTCGATTCCGCTGCAGAATTGGGCAAATTCGGTCTTCTTTAAAAGGTTGCGGTAGAAGGCGAGCCCGGCGGAGTGGTATTGCGGGTATTGCGGGTCGTCCTGGGCTAGAATCGCGAATTTTCCACCCAACATTACTGCATAGCTGAACATGGTCCGGCCCGGCGCAACCACTGGAATATCCAAAACCGCTCGCAATTCAGCCACACCGGAATCACTCATGGTATCGACGCTCACGGCGTCGAAGCCCTCTTTCTGGGCGTCAATACCGGCCTCAAAAATGCCGACTTCGATCAAGAACTCGTCGTGTCGGCCCAAAAAATAACGCGGCCCTGCCTTGATGCTTCGATACTCGAACTCGATATCGGTGGGAATCTTCACATGTGCTTGCTGTGCGCGGCGGTGTGCTAAACCATTCTCGCCGAAAGCGTACGGGACGATGATCAACGCCCGTGCCATGGCTGATCCTTTCTGTTACGCAAATAGAAACGCTAGGGATGCGAACGCCACGAGGCGGGCGCGCTACGAGGTGTACACTGTTGTTTCTCCTGAGGACTGGATGTGCCCGGCCATTACCGCATCCACCGTGACCCGAAGATCGTCGAGGAACTCAGCAGCGACCGCCCCGTGTGCATGATTCAGGAGCAGTAGCAACGCGGGCGGTCGCTGCATTCGGCCCATGCGCCAGCCTTTGGCGAGCAAACCTTCCGCAACCGCGTCTATGTCCACCTTCCCGGTGGAACCGATCGAGAAGTGGCCGCCCTGCGGCGCCCCGAGCACGCAAACCCCTTCGATTCCACCGATGCCTTCGACGAACCGGCGTTTGGCATGCAGGATCGCCCTGACACGCTCCGTGTAGCCATCAAACCCCAGGTAGCGCATGACGGCCCAGGCCGAGGCCACCGGCCCACCCGCGCGAGAACCCACGAAATTGAGCGTGGAGTACGCGCCGCCTGACCATGCATCATGGGCAAATCGCTGGTACCGTTCAAGCGCCGCATCCCGCAACAGCAATGTCGACGACCCGCGATTGGCGTAACCGTATTTGTGCAGATCGACCGATATCGAGCTGACGGCGTCTACTCTGAAATCGAAACACGGGACCGGCTCGCCCAGCGCCTCAGCGAACGGGAGAAAGAACCCGCCACCGCACGCATCGACGTGCATCCACAAGTCGTGCTCGGCGGCGATCGCGCCGATCGACTCGATGGGATCCACCACCCCCATCGGGTAAGGTGGCGCAGAGCCCGTGATCATCACCGTGTTCGCGGTCACGGCCGCCGCCATCGCGGCGGCATCCGCTGCGTAGTCGAGGCCGAGGGGGACACGAGCGACCTCGAGTCCGAGGTAATGCGCCGCCTTGCCGAAAGCAGGGTGTGCTGATTCAGAGGTGAGTATTTCGGGCGCGGTGGCGTTAGGTTTGTGCTCTCTCGCCCAATCTCGCGCGGTCTTGACCGCCATCATGATGCTTTCGGTGCCCCCGGTCGTGACGCTGCCGCCCGCCGTCGCCGGCGCGTTCAACATCTCCTTCACCATCGCCACGACCTCCGCCTCTAGGCGGGGCAGACTGGGGTAGAGAGTGGGCCCATAGATCACGTTGTCGCCCATGTAGAGGTCATAGGCGTCAGCCGCGATGCTCACGACGTCATCGCCCGCGAAATAGGAGGCCTGCAAATTCTTCGGGTCGCGCCAATCGAGATCGCCTTGGCGCCCCGCCACGAGCGCCTTCTCTATCTGCGAACGCGAGCGGCCCTCGCGAGCAAAATTACGGTTGCTGGTCTCGGCTTCGGACATGACTCGCTCCATCAAGCGCGCGGTAGTGAGCGGCGCCGGCGCTCAGTGGTGCCTGCCTCATCGACCTCGAGGCTATCGGTGGCGACTTCGCCGGTGACGACCACGCCGTAAACCTCGCGCGCCTCTTCGAGCGAGACTATTCGCTCCTCGATGTCGCGCCTGACCCGGGCAGGGTCGCGGATCATCGGATCGCCGAAGCCGCCACCGCCTTGATCGACTGCTCGGATCCACTCGCCTGCCGACAGCGTGGTGTCCATATAGGCGGGTTGCGGATCCACGCGGCCATCCACGCGCAGAAGGAGATTGGCGCCGAGATCGGCGCTCCGCCCACCATGCACGCCGAGCGGACGTCGCCCGGAGACCCCATTTGTGATGTTGATCACCCGCAGGGCATCAGCGCGCGGGCCGAACACCACCTCGGTCGCTGGGCCGCCCCGAAAGCGCCCGGCGCCCGCAGAATTCTCGATCACGCCGAGCGATCTGACCAGGATCGGAAAGCGCTGCTCGTCGATCTCAACGCTGTCGCGATAGAGAAGGCCCATGACTGGCATCAAGATCATCGAGACCATGCCATCGGTCGTCGCGGTGGCTGGGCCGCCGCCGCCCATGAGATAGACTTGGCTGACAAAGGGCGCGCCGCCGCGCCGGGAATCCCGGCCCGAGATCACGCCCGCGCCGGCCGAGTTGACCCAATTGCCCTGCGCGATGCCGAGGCCCTCGCCCAGCTCCGCGAAGGCGAGATGCACCAGGTTGATCAGGATGTCGATCATCGGTGCCGTGGCGCATGAGCAGCTATGGGGAAAGCGTGGGATGCCAGCGACGCTGTTCTCCCGCAGCAGGACCTGAACGTGGCGGAAAGTGCCGGAGTTGTACGGCACGTCCTCGAGGCAGTTAAACACGCCCTGGGCCGCTGCCATGGTCGCGGTGGCCTCGGTCAGGTTCATGCCAGCGTCGACGCAGTCGATGTTGTTGCGCAGATCGACAGTGATATCGCCGGCCTCGGCGTCGACATCCAGAGCCACAGTGATCGGGATGCCGTCGGGCAGGAAAGGCTCGACCGGATCATGCCCCCCCTCGACGACGACTCGGCCGCTCACCAGCTTCTTAATGGCCGCTACCGTGCGACGCTCGGTATATTCAAACCAAGCATCGACGAACTGCTGCACCGTCTCGATCCCGTGCGCGGCCATGAACGTCTTGAGCCGTTGCTCCCCGATGCGCGCCGCGCTGACTGCGGCGAGATGATCGCCATACCATTGCTCGGGCACGCGGATGCGGCGTCGGCACATGCGAATGATATCGTCGATCTCGCGATAGTCGCGTTGCACCTGGACGCAGGGGAAGATCAGCGCGCCCTCTTCGTAAACGTCCCTGGCCGGCGCGAAGTAGGTGGTTGGCACACTGTTGCCGATGTCGGCCTGATGGCAGGTCGCGATCACGCTGAAGACATGCGCGCCGTCGTGAAACACGGGCACGAGCACGGCGTGGTCGGCCGGGTGGGTGCCGCCGTCATACGGATCGTTGTGAAGGAAGGCATCGCCTTCCTTCGGGTTCGGCTGGAGGCGCATTAGCGCGCGGGCCTGAAGCGTCGCCGCGTAGATATGGATCGGCACGCCCTCGGCGGCCGCAACGAGCTCGCCCTCGCGCGTCACGATCGAGCACGACATGTCGCGCGCCATGCCGATCACCGAGGAGCGCGCAGTGCGCACGATCGTGTCCGTCATCTCGCGGACGATCGCCTCCATCCGGTTCGCCATGACCGCCAGCTGGATGGGATCGTAGCCGATTCTGCTCATGCGCCGGTCTCGATGAGATAGTTGCCGAGCGCGGTCCGCGCCGCGCGGGCGCCGGGATACACGACGATGGTTGTGGTGGGCTCCTCGATGATCGCGGGCCCGGCCACGGCCATTCCGGCGCCAAGGTCGGCACCGAGGTAGATCGGCGTCTCGACCTCACCGTCCGGTTCGAAATAGGCTGGGGCGAGACGGTCAGAGCGCGGAAGGGTGGCGCGGTGCGAGGACTCCCGCGCCAGGCTTGGCTTGTCGCGTAGTCCCGTCAACCGCACCCGCCAATTGATGCATTCGATGAATCCGCCAACCTCGCGCACCGCGTAGAGCCGTTCGTGAGTCCGGTGGAAGGCCTCGACCAGCGCGGCGAGATCATCTGCCGTCTCGACGGTCGTGCCGGGCAGGGGCACCTCGATCTCCCATTGCTGATTAAGGTAGCGCGCCTCGACGAAGTAGTCGGTGCGCTGGTCGGGCACGCCGCGCGCCCCAAGCTCCACCCCAAAGGCCTCGGCCTGAGCGCGAAGCCGCTGCAAAACGGCGGTCACGCCTTCATAGTCGAAATCAGCGGAATGGGCGTAATGGCTCGCGCTGTACTCGGTGACGATGTCGGAATAATGCGCGCCGCACGCGCTCAGGCCACCTGCGGTGCGCGGCAGCAATACACGCGCGCATCCGAGCGCGCGGGCGATGGGTACGATGGTAAGCCCTGCTGCGCCGCCGCCCGCGACCAAAAGGCTTTCGCGCGGGTCCACGCCGTCGTTGACCGTAATTGCTTCGATCGCTTCGATCATCAGCTCGCCCGCGAGCAGTAGAATGCCGGACGCCGTCTCTACGATCGTCTTGCCCATGGCGTCGGCGAGCGAACCGATTGCCCGGCGCGCCGCCGCGGTGTCGAGCGGCATGCGCCCACCGAGGAAACGCGCCGCATCGATATAGCCCAGCATCAGGGCAGCGTCAGTCACCGTCGGCGCCTCGCCGCCGCGGCCAAAGGCCGCGGGCCCCGGCACCGCTCCCGCCGATTGCGGCCCGACCCGCAGCATGCCGCCTGAGTCGAGCCAGGCGATCGAGCCGCCGCCCGAGCCGACGCTCCTCACGTCTACGGTCGCCATGCCGAGATTGTGCCCGACCCATTCCCCGAGCAGCCAGCTCTCGCGTGTGTACTTGACGAGGCCGGCGCGCACCAGGCTCACGTCGAAGGTTGTGCCGCCCGTGTCGATGACGATGATATCGCCGCCGACCCCCTCGGCTTTGGCATAGGCCTTGCCAGCGACCGGCGCCATCGCTGGCCCCGACTTCACCGTATAGACCGGCCGGGCGATCGCATCGGCCGCGTGCAGCAGGCCGCCGGACGACACGCTCACCATCATCTCACCCGAGAAGCCGGCCGCAGCGAGATCGTTGTCTAGCGCGCGCAGATGCGCCTGCATCAGCGGCTTCAGCGAGGCATCGATCGCGGTCGAAGACGCCCGCGGATACTCCCGGACCACAGGGTTGAGCGCGGACGAAAGCGTGTAGGGGATGTCCGGCAGGAGCGCCTCAATCAGCCTGCCGATGCGCCGCTCGTGCGTGTCGTTCGCGATCGACCACAGCAAACAGACGGCGATCGCCTCTATCCCCATCGCTGGCAAGCCGCGCAAGATGGCGCGCACCGGTTCTTCGTCGAGTGCGCGCTCGATCCCGCCCTCGGCGTTGATGCGCTCCGGCACCTCGAAGGTGAGCCGCCTTGGCACGTAGGGTGGCGGATTCTCCACATCGACGCGAAACGGGTAGTGCTTGCCGCCCTGCCGGTACAGCAGGATGTTGGGAAAGCCTTCCGTCGTGAGAAAGGCGGTCTTGGCCACCTTGCCCTCGACGATGGCATTGGCCGCACGCGTCGTCGCGTAGATCAGAAGGCCGGCCTCACACAGGAGGTCATCGGGATCGCGGCGCAGTTCGGCTGCGGCATTTGCGAGCGCCGCGTACAGCCCGTCGAACGATCGCCTCGGCGTGGTCAGCGCCTTGCCGAGGATGAGGCGGCCGTCCGTATCAGCCACGACGACGTCCGTGAAGGTCCCGCCAACATCGACAGCGATGCGAAGCGTACGCCGCTCTCCAGGGTGGGCTACCGCCTCAGGCAATCCGGGAACTTGTCAGATTTGCCAGGAAATTTGTGCTCATTTCCGTTTGGTACCCGAGATGTCTCTACAGATTGCGCACGCTTGGGCGTGCGATTGACCGCCCTTTGGCCCGCCCCATCGACTGGACAGCTTGGAAGTTTAGTTGAGTGTAGGCTGGGACGCGATATCTGAGATGACCGGCCGGGGCGTTGTCAGAGTAAATCGGGTTGAGGCTGCTGGCGAGGTTCCGTAGCCCAGCTTCGACTTCAAGGGCATAAACGCAGCGTCGATGCCCAACGGTCGGGCACGCGCGATGGCTTCGTTTAGGACACCGACCTTTGTGGCTTCGGCCTGAAGATCACACCGGCTGGAAGCCGCATCTACATCGTTTAGTGCCGCCATGGCCGGCGCGTCCAGCGTTATATTATTAGCAAGCACGGCAGCCCCTGGACCTCGACTACGGCGCGTGAAGAAGCACAGCAGCTGCTGGGCGACGTAGCGGCGGGACGAAACTCCGCGACAACCAGAGCCGAGAAGCGAAGAGCAAGGCTCGTCTCCGATCTGGTGGCCGAGTTTCTGTCAGGGCGTGCTCGAGAAAAAAACCCTTGTCGTGGTGTCGGAAGGTGCAAATCAAGACAAGCGCGAGCGCATCTTGAGCGTGGACGAGCTAGACGCAATTGGGTGATGCCCTGTCTGCGGCCGAGGAAGATGGCTCGGAAATGCCGAGCGTCATCACCGCGCTCCGGCTTTTGATCTTCGCTGGCGCGCGACGGCTGGGGTCATGACGGCAAAGTGGGCCTACGGTGGTTTCGAGCGAGGCTACCTTCACCTGCCAGATTTGAAGACGGGTCGGAAGTCACTTCCGTTGGGTGCTGCCGCTCGTCAGGTATTGGGCGACACGCCCAGGATCGAGGGCGATGAGTACGTTTGCCCTGGCGAAAAGCCGGGCGCCCACCTGGTAGGTCTTTGAATAGGCATGGGAGGACCTGCGCCGCCGTGCCGGGCAGGCTCCATGATCTCCGGTACGCGTTCGCCTCTGTTGCGGCCACTAGCGGTGACTCTCTCCTGGTCATCGGTGCCTTGTCTGGCCATAAGGACCACACCTCCACGGCCCAATACACGCACCTGTGAGATGATCCAATTCGTGCTGCCGCCGAGCGTGTGTCAGGCCAGATCGACGTTGCGATGAGGCGGAAGACAGGCGCAGTTGTATCGATGAAGCGCAAGGGCTAGACATCGAGCTGGCGCGATAGGGTCTCTCCCAAACTCCTAGCTGCCGCACTGAGATCATGATAGATTCCAGTCGATAATGGGCGCCGTTTTGGCTTGTGTTGGTATCCTGAACAATGTTGTGGTCGATGGATGGGCCTGTGTCATTTGTGCTTTAGGTTGTTGTTTCTGGTAAGAGGGCAATCTGGTTTCCGGTTTGGGAGAGGATGGCCGCATGTTGGTTTGTGTATGGGCGTGGAGTGTTGGCGATGATGTTTAGGGTGAATGTGATCGATAATTTAGATGGTTCTGGATGGGAGTTTGGTCCAGGTTCTTTGAGAATCTGGAAGTGCCGTTAGGGGCATTGGCTATGAAAAACAGTGTGCCAAGGTCTTTTACAGCCGCCTTTACAGCTGCCTTTTCTGGATTTCTGTTGACACTGGTATGTTCTCAGCCTCTGCTGGCAGAGACGCTCAAATCCAAGGTGGAGACGCTACTCAAGGAACATCCGCGTATTATTGCGGCAGAGTATAATGTGAGTAGTCGGGAGAAGGCGCTATCAAGCGTTAAAGCTCTCCGGTTTCCCAGTTTAAGCGCTACAAGTAGTTTGGGTCGTGAGCACCAGGTAAACCCCGGCGCTGCTAACACCAGCCTTACACCTCGTGATCTTAACCTCACTGTTACTCAATTAATTACGGACTTTGGTGCTCTCAGATCGAATATTGATCAGGTTAAATACTCGACAACACAGTCGGAAGAAGCTTTACGATCAACGCGTATGGGTGTGTTGTTGGAGGCAATTACCGCGCATATAGGTATGTACACGGCTCGACTGTTGGTCGGGTATGCCGAAGAGTCGGTATACAATATTCGCCGACAGACAGAGTTGGAAAGCGCACGGGTCAGTAAGGGGTCCGGGTTTTCCACAGACGTACTGCAGGCTAAGGCGCAGCTTGCAGGGGCAGAGGCAAGAGCTGTTCAGGCAATGAATAATTTGCATCGGGCACGCAACCGTTACGTTGCCGTGTTCGGGGGATTGCCAGAGCGCGAGTCAGAACTGGAAAGTATTTCTGTCCCTGCCTCCGCTTTACCTGAGAGTCTTGTGCAAGCATTAGCGATGGCGAGGTCCGATAATCCCCAACTCCGATCTCAGAAGCTGAACATAGATATTGCAAGGAAATCGATATCTTCAGCACGGTCTACCGGGTTTTTCCCAACGCTAAATCTTGTAGTAGACCATAAAATGAAGCGTAGTGTTGCCAGTGTGGACGATTTTGAGCGGGAAAGTATTATAAAGCTGGAGCTTATTTATAACTTTAATCTGGCCGGATCTACGGTGCATAATTATCGTTCTCAAAAAGATCTTCATGCTGCATCATTAAATCAATACCATGATGCTTTAAACTTGGTGAATGAGCAAGTCAAGAACTCGTGGTACCAGTATGATACCTCGCGAAGGAACGCGGTAACGCTGGAAAATCAGGCAAATATCGCCGGAGAATTTGCTAGACTGGCTGTAGAGGAACGGCAGTTGGGTCGGAGGTCTCTTCTTGAGGTTCTCGGAGCAGAGACAGCGCGTATAAATGCGGTATCAGACGCAGTTGCCGCATTGGCCGATGTGCGAATTTCCGCCTTTGCTCTTCTGGCTTCTACTGGCACGTTAAGCCTTGATGTTGTTGAGTAGATGCCGGCGACAATTTTGAATCGTCAAGGGGTTAGCGGCCGGGTTTACGAGCTTTAAATGGCGCCTAGGTCTGATTGATGGAGCATGCTGCAGCATAATACTATATTTGGGCCGGCGTTAGGGAAGGCTAGTTTCGCTGATGCGGTGGTTGTTGATGCCGCCGCTTCGGCCGTGCCTGTTTTTGTCCCAGGTCATTCGTTTCT
>Ga0315339_1001985_pt1 | contig 16340 bp, 14 predicted proteins | sample ASW17metaG_FD_204514 | JGI IMG/M metagenome (GOLD analysis project Ga0315339, IMG submission 204514) | Ammonia-oxidizing marine archaeal communities from Pacific Ocean, United States - ASW #17 | ecosystem: Environmental > Aquatic > Marine > Oceanic | place: USA: California | collected 2016-12-05
TCGCAGACCAAATGCCCCATGTCGCCAACGCCGATCAATAGTGCACCGGCGCGGCTCAAATCCCCGTGGACGTCACGCGCCAGCCCTACGGCGGCGGCGGCAATCGAGACTGGACGTTCTCCGATCGTGGTTTGCGTCCGGACCCGTTTTGCAGCTCCGTAGGCGGCCTGCATAAGCGCCTCCAGTTCAGAACCGACCATCCCGGCCTCGCGTGCGATCCGATGGCCGGCCTTGACCTGGCCAAGCACTTGCGGCTCGCCGATCATCTGGCTGTCGAGGGACGCAGCAACGCAGAAGATCTGTTCGACGGCGCGCTCATCCTCAAACACATAGGTCTCGGCATCTAATTCACCAGCCGCGGTGGCGACATGTTCGGCGAAAGCGTTGCGAATGATCTCAGCCGCACGCAATGGCGCCGCATGAATAGCTTGGACTTCAACGCGATCACATGTGGAAAGCAGAATGGCATCTGTCACGCCAGCAGCGCTCAAAGCATTGAGGAACGCTGGCGTATCTCTGTCCTCGACGAACAGGCGGTCGCGCAGCCCAAGCGAACTGCTGCGGTGATTTGCGCCAACCACGACAGGTCGGCCGCCGTGTTTTTCCGACCTATTCATGTGTCTAGCTAACGGTACGCGGCGAGATGATCCACCAAGGCGTCCAAGGCGATCTCGGTTTGCTCGCCGGTTTCCATGTTTCTGACGGTGGCCACGCCCTTCGTCAGTTCATCTTCGCCGATGATCACCACGGCGCCGGCGCCAGCCTTGTTGGCCCGGTTGATGCGCTTTTTCATATTGCCGGAATAGCCCATTTCAACGACCAAGCCGGCGTGCCGCAATTGTTGCGTCACTTTCAGGCCCTCGCGTTCAGCCACATCACCCAATGGAATGACGACGATGAGATTGGGTGCGGCAGGCGCCTCGCCGACCATCATGGACAACCGCTCAACACCTGCAGCCCAGCCAATACCGGGCATGGCTCGGCCACCCATTTGTTCCATCAGTCCATCATAGCGCCCACCGGCCAGCACGGCGCCTTGTGCGCCCAATGTATCGGTGACGAATTCAAACGCCGTATGACAATAATAATCGAGCCCGCGGACCAATCGCGAATTGATCTCATAGGCAATGCCTAACGCATCCAGGCCATCGCGCACGTGGGTGAAAAATTCATTTGAATGATCATTCAAATGATCGCCAAGAAGCGGTGCATCCGCCATCACCGCCTGATCACCATGGTCTTTGGAATCGAAGATGCGCAACGGATTCTTTTGAAGCCGCGCCAAGCTGTCCTCGGACAGATCGCCCTTATGGCCTTCCAGGTAGCCGATCAGTTTCTCGCGGTAAGCCAAACGGCTTTCCGTGTCACCCAGCGTGTTGAGTTGTAAAACCGCATCGCCCAGGACACCCAGGGTTTCCAGAAAATGCGCGCCGACGGCAATCACTTCTATATCCGCCAACGGCCCCGGGACTCCGATGATTTCGACGTCGACCTGATGGAATTGCCGGAGGCGACCTTTTTGCGGTCGCTCGTGGCGAAACACCGGGCCACGACAGAAGAATTTGCACGGAATTTCCTGTGCTAGGCCGTTCGACATGAAAGCCCGGGCGATGCCGGCAGTGAACTCAGGTCGCAGCGTGATTGAATCACCACCACGGTCCTCAAAGGTATACATTTCCTTGGTGACGATATCCGACGTATCGCCAAGGGTCCGGGCAAATACCTCGGTGAATTCAAATACCGGCGGCGTGATTTCCTTAAAGCCGTACCGTCCGGCAATTTCCGCCGCGCAATCGGCCACAGATTTCTGCAGTCGAAAATCATCGGGAAGAATATCGTGGGTGCCGCGAACGGGTTGGAGCGAGGACATGATGGCGTTCGCTTACTCGGCCGCCTCGGTCGCGGCATTGGGGTGAGTATCGCCCTCAGCGCCGTAACGCTTCTCAATGTAATCCTCGACGATAGTTTGAAACTCATCAGCAATATTGGCACCGCGCAACGTCATCGCCTTTTTGCCATCAATAAAAACAGGTGCTGCAGGTTGTTCGCCGGTACCGGGTAAGCTGATGCCAATATCCGAGTGTTTACTCTCGCCAGGGCCGTTGACGATACAACCCATCACGGCAACGTTCATGTCTTCGACCCCTGGGTATCTCTTCTGCCATTCCGGCATGCTGGCGCGAATGAAGCTCTGGATTCCATCGGCCAATTCTTGGAACACCGTCGACGTCGTCCGTCCGCACCCTGGACATGCTGTGACCAAAGGCACAAACGAGCGCAGTCCCATAGTCTGCAGAACCTCTTGCGCGACAATTACCTCGCGTGTTCGGTCTCCGCCCGGTTCCGGAGTCAGAGAGATTCGGATGGTGTCGCCAATGCCTTCTTGTAGCAACACGGATAGCGCCGCCGTTGACGCAACGATACCTTTCGAACCCATGCCCGCTTCGGTGAGGCCGAGATGCAATGCGTAATCACAGCGTGTCGCCATGCCGCGGTAGACCGCAATCAGACTTTGAACTTCACTGACTTTTGCTGAAAGAATAATCTTGTCGCGGCCCAAGCCGATTTCCTCGGCGCGCTCGGCGCTGGCAATAGCAGAAACGATCATCGCCTCGCGGGTCACTTCTTCGGCTGTCAGCGGGGCATCCGATTTGGCATTCTCATCCATCATCTGGATCGCCAAATCCTGATCTAAGCTGCCCCAATTGACGCCGATCCGCACCGGGCGGTCATATTTCGCGGCAATCTCAACCATGGTCGCAAATTGTGTATCGCGCCTTTCACGGTGGCCGACATTGCCTGGATTGATCCGGTATTTGGCCAAAGCATCGGCGCAGGCCGGATAATCAGTGAGCAACGTATGACCATTGTAATGGAAGTCCCCAACCAGCGGCACATTGACGCTCATTTTATCCAGCGCGTCGCGTATATACGGCACCGCGGCGGCGGACTCGGCGCGGTCAACTGTAATCCGGACCAGTTCTGATCCAGCCCGCGCCAATGCGGCGACTTGCTGGGCAGTGCCATCGACGTCCGCGGTATCCGTATTGGTCATCGACTGGACAACGATAGGTGCGTTGGCACCGACACGCACATGCCCAATATTGACGCCAACACTTTCGCGGCGTGATGCAGGGCCTGTCGGATTGTCGGGTCGCACGCTCATCTCATCTATCCTTCGCCTAGGTGGCTCATTCGCTGACGGCGTTGCCGGACTTTAACAATTCCGGATCCAAGAGAACACCGCGCCTGACAGCGCCTTCTTCGCCGATTGGCGGCACGGAAGCACCATCAACAAGAATCTCCAAAGCGCCTGCATTTCCCGTCAATAACCGTAAACCAGTCTGGTTGGGGACTTCGTATTCCTCCCCTTCCTTTAGCAATCGCGTCACCAAGGTTTCCTTGGAGAAATCGTCCTGCACCTGAATCCAACTGTTGGTCTTGGCACGAACCAAAACGCGGGACGGGAGCACTGGTTCGGACTCAGGCTCTGGCGCCGGTTCTGCGCTCGGCTCGGCCACCGTTTCAGTGAGCGTTTCAGGCGCTGGCACGACACTGGATTCGGTTTGCGTGCCACTAGCTGTGACTGCGGCTGGAACAGGTGCCAGCGGCGTTGGAGTTGGAGCTGGGGAAATCGTCGTCTCAGTTGGCGTCGGTGGCGTTGAAGCTTCAGATACGGCTTTCACGCTAGGTTGAGCGGCCTGCGTTACGCTTTCTGTTGTTGCCGCCGCTTGTTCACCAATCGCCTGCGCAGCCGCATCCACCGTTGAAGTGGCAGCCGGCGGCGCCGGGTCGGCGGCCGGGGTCGGGGCCGGTTCTGCTGCCGGCTTGGGCGTGGGTTCGGGCATCGGCTCAGCGGGCGGCGTGACAGCGGCCTCGGTGGCCACGTTCTCAACTGGCGGTTCGGGCTTTTTCGGTTCGGATTTCTCCGGTGTCGTGACGCCTTCACCTTCAATCGGTGGCGTTTCGGATGCGGTTTTCATTGGCGCAGGTTGATCACCGGCGACTAGGTCTGCTAAGCGATCCGGCAATGGCGCTATTAGATCGGCAAAAAAATTATCCTTCGATGTACTAAGATACCAGCCGCCGTAGGCCAGGATAGCGACCAACACACCGATAAACATCAACGCGCCACCGGGTACGCCGGTTTCTGTCACCGGTGTCGGAAACCGAAGATCGGTTCGAGGGCCAGTACCCGCAACCTCTTCTTTATAGCGGCGCACCACCTCATCACTATCGAGGCCCAAATGTTCGGCGTAGGCACGAATGAATCCAACGGCATAAGTCTGCCCTGGTAATTCTTTGAACCGACCATCTTCAATGGCTTCGAGATACGGCAAGCGGATACGGAGCAAAACGGCGATTTCGCGCAGGTCATCGCCAACGCGCTGACGCGACGCGCGGAGCAACGCCCCTACGCCTGTATCGCTCGCCGAAATGCCGGAGGTCTCCGCCGCCTCGCTCATCGCTTCGCCCATCAATTCCCGTTATGACCCATAGCGGTTAACCAATACCCCGGCGCAGACAAAATTAAAGCAACCATCAAGTATCTTCATCGCTTTGAAAAGCGCGACCACCGGCCCCATTTTCAGCCCAGAGATAACCGTTTGAAGTGGCAGATAATCTCACGATTTTTCATGCCCTTACAAGCATGAAAAGCCGTCGATCAAATCTGCACGCCGTGGGTTTCGGCAAATTCCTGAAACTCAGCGCGAACGGAATGCTGCGGAAGATCAAAAAGGCCGCGAACAAAAGCACTGAGAGGAGCAACAGGCAGGCTTCTGACCATCGTCTTTACCGGCCCAAGAGATGCCGGCGACATGGATATCCGGCGAAACCCAAGGCCCAATAACGCCATCGCTTCAAGCGGTCGGCCGGCCATTTCGCCGCATAAGCTCAGCGGCACCTCGGCACCATCGCAATGCTCGACAACGGTTTGCAAAAACTTCAAGACAATCGGCGACAATAAATCATAGCGGCCTGCCATCCGCGCATCGCCACGATCTTGGGCAAACAGAAACTGCATCAAATCGTTACTGCCGACCGACAGAAAATCGACTTTCGCCAGCAAGGCCGGCAGTTGGAATGCCAAACTTGGAACTTCGAGCATGGCGCCAACGGATACCTTGGACGGCATTACCCCACCACGGCCGCTTTCGCGCGCCAGTTCTTTGTCCACCAATGCCCTAGCGGCGTCAAATTCGGCGACCTCAGCGACCATTGGAAACATCACGTCCAATTCCCGCCCGGCGGCAGACCGGATGAGCGCTCTAAGTTGCTGGCGCAGTAAAGCCGGCCGGTCTAGAGAGACGCGTATCGCCCGCCATCCCATGGCTGGGTTTTCGCCATCCGTGCCGCCCCAATGCGGCAGCACCTTGTCGCCACCGATATCAAGGGTCCGAAAAATCACCGGCCGGCCCGCCGCTTGATCGAGGACTTGCGTGTAGAGCTGTGTTTGTTCGTCAACACCCAAAAGCTTCGAGCGCGCCATGAATGGGATTTCGGTCCGGAATAATCCAACGCCATCGGCATCCCATTCACTGAGATGCTTGAGGTCGATCATCAGCCCCGCGTTGATGCAAAGCGAGATCGCAACACCGTCCACCGTCTTAGCCGGTTGGTCGATCAATTCAGCGAATTTTACCTTTTGTTTGCTGGCATTGCGGACGGAGTTTTCGAAGGCCTCGACAACGTCAGCGCCCGGTCGGATATAGGCCTGCGCGTTTTCAGCATCGACAACGATCACGTCTCCGTCGTCGACTTGACGAAGCACGTCTCGCGTTTGCCCGATGACGGGAATATCCAGGGCATGGGCGATAATCGCGACATGGCTGGACGGCGAGCCTTCTTCGAGTATCACGCCAGCAAGCTTCTCACTGTCATAATCTAGCAATTCCGCGGGCCCCAGATTGCGTGCCACGAGAATGGCCTGATCGGGAAGCTCGCGTCCGCCGGCGATCGCGCCATCACCCATGAGATGCAAAAGCAGCCGGCGGGCCAGATCATCAAGATCATGCACCCGTTCACGCAGGTAGGGATCGGTGACCTTGGCCATGCGCGCGCGGATATCGTTTTGGACCCGCTGCACGGCGGCTTCCGCTGTCAGGCCTGTATCAATGGCATCTTCGATTCGTTTCAACCAACCGGCGTCCTCGGCAATCAAGCGGTAGGTTTCAAGCACGTCACGATGCTCGCCACCTTCCGCCAGAGCTTCATCCGCAAGCAATTCATCAAGGCTGCCGTGCATTTCCGCGAACGCGTCAACAAGCCGGCCGCGCTCGATGTCAGGATCATCACCGACAAGCTCTTCGATATGAAAATCCGAAACATGCAAAACCGCTTGGCCCATGCCGATGCCGGGGTTCAACATCAGACCTTCAAGCCGCACCGGCCGCACTGTTTCGGGGTCGATGTCGGTTCCATCTGTGATCCTGAAAAGATCGCCACCCGCAATCAGCTCGGCCAGCACCATGGCGACGGTCTGAAGGGTTTCGATTTCTTCATCTGTGTAATTGCGCTGGGTCCGGTTTTGGACGGCAATAACACCAACCACCCGACCGCCGCGTAGCACCGGCACCCCCATCATTGAGTGATAGATTTCCTCGCCAGTTTCCGGTCTATAGGCAAAATTCGGATGCTCCTGGGCCTCCGCCAATGCGAACGCTCGCGCCTTGATCGCGATGTCGCCGACGATCCCTTCGCCGAATTTGAGGCGAGTCTGGTGAACGGCATTGGGTTTCAGGCCCTGGGTAGCAAATAGTTCAAGCACTTCGCCGGCGCGTCGAACATAGATCGAGCATACCTCGGCAACCATGTCCGAAGCGATTATCCGCACCACTTCATCAAGGCGTTTGTCCGCCGCATCAGTGCCAGCCATGACGTCGCGGACCCGGGCCAGCAGGCGCCGCGGCGCCGATAGCAATGGTCCATGTCTTGGGGCAGGCCCGGCCGTTACCATGTCACAAAAATTCCAAGCTGAAGCCGCCCATCGCGGCGCGCTGTCTTCAAAGGATATAGGTATTCATCACCGCGACTGCACGGCGATCACCAAAAAAATGGATTATTCAGCATCCAGGCCATAAGCCGTATGGAGGGCCCGGAGCGCAAGTTCGGTATATTCCTCGTCGATCAATACGCTGACTTTAATTTCCGAGGTTGAGATCACCTGGATATTGATTCCTTTCTCGGCTAAAGTCGCGAACATTGTCTGGGCGACGCCTGCATGTGAGCGCATTCCGACGCCGATCACGGAAACCTTAACGACGCCAGAATCGTAGAGGATATCCTCACATCCGATGTCGTCTTGGCGTTCTTTAAGATTTTCGACGGCCCGTGCCAGGTCATTTTCAGTGACCGTGAAGGTCATGTCGGTCGAGTCGACATCGCCAGAAACGCTTTGCACGATCATGTCGACGTTGATGTTGGCTTCGGACAAGGGTCCGAAAATAGACGCCGCCACACCCGGTTTATCGCGGACCCGCACCAGCGTAATTTTCGCCTCATCCCGGCTGTAGGCTATGCCGCTTACCAATTCTTGTTCCACGATCTCGTCCTCATCTACCACTAAGGTGCCCGGCTGGTCTTCAAAGCTTGATAACACTTGAACGCGCTGGCGGTGCTTCATCGCCATTTCGACAGCCCGGGTTTGCAGAACCTTGGCGCCCAGCGATGCCATTTCCAGCATTTCCTCATACGTGATCCGGTCCAACTTCCGCGCCTTCGGCACAATCCGTGGGTCCGTCGTATAAACGCCGTCCACGTCCGTATAAATATCACATCTCTCGGCGCCCAATGCGGCGGCCAGCGCAACAGCACTGGTATCCGTGCCGCCACGTCCCAAGGTCGTGATCCGGCCTTCCGGCGCCAATCCCTGAAACCCGGCAATCACCGGCACTTCGCCTAACTTCATGCGGCGGTCCAATTCGTCCGTCTCAATACGTTCAATACGCGCCTTACCGTGAATATTGTCGGTGTGAATGGGCACCTGCCAGCCAAGCCATGAACGCGATTGAATTCCCATGCCTTGCAGCACCAATGCCAGCAGGCCGACCGTGACCTGTTCACCGGTCGAGACCACAGTGTCGTATTCACGAGCATCGTATAGCGTCGAGACTTCATCGACGAATCCGACCAATTGATTGGTGACACCAGACATAGCTGACAACAGCACGGCCACCTCGTGGCCAGCGTCGACCTCTCGCTTGACCTTCACGGCCACCGCCTTGATGCGGTCCGTATCGGCTACCGAAGTGCCACCGAATTTTTGTACGATGCGCGCCATATTACCTATTCCAAATCGTTCTCCGCCGCGCCGCTGGGTATCTTGGGAATCGGACCGGATTAATAACTCTCGGAATGAGACCAATAAATCGTGCGGGTTGCAGCGCGGGCGGCGCATTCATACTCTATGACCTCAAGGCATGACAAGTCCGCGCCCGGCGCGAGCGGAGATGAGATGACAACATCAGTGCACGCGGCCAAGTCCACCGTTAATCCGGATGAAGTCGCACAGTTCACCCGGCTGGCCGAGAAATGGTGGGATCCGGACGGTGAGTTCCGGCCGCTGCATCACCTCAATCCGGCCCGCATTGCCTTTATCCGCGATCACGCGGCCACCCGATTTGGCCGCGATCCGTTGGCAGACCGCCCGCTTCGCGATCTTGATCTCATTGATATCGGTTGTGGCGGCGGGTTGTTGTGCGAACCTATGTGCCGCCTGGGTGCCAACGTGACCGGAATTGACGCGGGCGCCGAGACCGTCAACGCGGCCCGCACCCATGCGGAGATCATGGACTTGGACATCACTTACCGCCACGTCCTTCCCGAAGATACGGGCGCGGATGGAAAACGCTACGATGTCGTTCTCAACATGGAAGTGGTAGAGCACGTCGCGGACCGCGCATTGTTCATGGAAGCGGCAGCAAACTTGGTCAAACCAGGCGGTTTGATGGTCGTCTCAACGCTCAATCGAACACTGAAATCCTTGGCCATGGCGAAGATCGGCGCCGAATACATCCTGCGCTGGCTTCCCGTAGGCACCCATGACTGGAAAAAATTCGCACGGCCTTCCGAATTGGCCAACGAACTGCGTCCGCACGGCATGGAGATTACCGATATCAAGGGACTGAGTTACAATCCGATGAACGGAGAATGGCATCAAAGCAATGATATCGATGTCAATTTCATCATGCTTGCCGTGAAAGATAGAGCTTAATCCTTGCGGTAGAACTCGCCTAGGAATTTGAATCCGATGATTTTTGCACCGCCTGTACCGGCGATGGTCTTATAAATCAACGTGAAGTCGCGGGCAGAGACAGGTTGCGATTCGAAATAGGGATTATCCGGCCCCGTGACCAGCATGCCGCGACCAAGATCAGGCTTGAGACGCCACGACCGGCCGGCCTTGTTACGCCACATCACCACACCCTTTTTCGATCCTTTTGCCGATCCCGTGGAAATTTTTCCGACATGCCAATCGTTTTCAACCGGCGTCCGTCGATATGTGCCGGCGATGTCGCTATGCGCGGCACCTGCCGGTGCTGGCTTTGTTGTCGGGTTCGGGATTGGGGCAGGGCCCGCAGTTTGGCAGGTGGCGCAGCGTGACATGCAGCGGCGGTCGCGCATTCATCAATCGCTTGTGCAGGGCATTGGCATAATAATCGGGCTCATATTGCCCTTTGAAATCTTTCGGCCACGCCTGCCAGTCAAACCACTGATGGCTTTTGGCTTCCAATTTGAATTCCGGATAATTGCGGAACAAGTGATGGAAAAATTCGTGCTGCAGCCATTGCGGCAGGTAGGCCTGGCGTTCCAGGTCGGAATAATCGCCGGCCCCAAGGTGTGGCGGTTTGCGGACCAACCAGAGGTCATCAATCAAGAATACTGGCTCGCCACGCGCACCTGCCGCCATGCCACCGGTAATAAAATCGTTGTTTCCGAATCCTGCGGACTTCGGCGGCACATGAGACGGATAAAGTATCCACCACCAATCCGATGACGCCTGAATATCAGCAGGGATCGCGTTCCAAATGACCGGCCATGCACGCTGATAATCAAGTCCGGCCATCCGCAACGGCGATGCGGCGACACGAACCGGTACACTGACGTTCGGCAGGTCTAGAAATTTGATTTTCAGATCCAGCTTTCCGCCGGTGATGAAGGCAACGTATTCCCGAAACAACCAAAGTGATTGATGAAATGTTTCTCGGTCGTTGCGCAGACTGTTGTGGAGCACATGCCGAACGACCACGCCTTGGCGGCGTGTTAATTCCCCCGGCGATCGCGGTTGCAGGCCGGCTGATTTTCCGATCAGGACGATGCGCAGTGTAATTTTCGATGCCGGCCCCTGAGGTTTCTTTTTAAGACGCCAATGGGTCACCTCCGAGAGCATCATGAGCGCGTAGTAAAACGGCGGAGAGCCGTAATGCAGCTTAGCGACTTTATGATCCCTATGCCCCCAGACGGCATCGCCGACGGGATATTTGCGCCAAAGTTTCTTCAAAACTTTCATGGCGGCGACATTTTGGCGATCTTGATAATGCCGGGTCGCTTGCACAAAGGTCCGCTTCGCCGCCTCGAACAAAGGGATCTTTGAGGATACCGGGGATGGTGCCGACAAGGCGGCAAATCCAATTAGCAAAACCAACCACAATCGACTTGCGACCAGTTGAATTCGCCCAAAATACGCTCGGGCGCCGGCGCTAGAGGCGGGCACGGCGGCGGTTTTAGAATTTTGCAGGGGTCTAACTGTCGCGGCGCGGCGGGTTGGGCAGACGGTGAACTTCGATGCCTTCTTCATCCAATTCCTCGGCTTCTTCGTCGGTCGCTTCACCAAAGATGCCTCGCTCCTCGGCTTCTCCGTAATGGATACGCCGGGCTTCATCGGCGAACTCGTCGCCGACATTGTCGAAATTTTCTTCAACGTGGCCGCGAATTTGGCCGACCGCTTCGAGAATTTTCTCGGCAACCTCATGGGCCCGCTTTTCGGACCGGTCGCTTTCCGGCGGCAATGATTTGGCGCGCGAACGGCTGGGCGCGATATTCGGTGCCATGACGGCTTTGCAAACGTGTTGATCACCACAATGCGGACATTCGACATCCCCCGCCTTGATCTGAAGATCACAGGTGGAACTGTCGCGAAACCATGCATCAAACTCATGGCCGTTGCTGCATCGGAATTGATATACGATCATGCGCCGCCGTCTTTATCATCCGTTTGCGCGAGTGAACCCCTTTTGGTTCACTCCTGGGAGCAACTGTAATAGCTTAAATGCGTTAACAAATGCAAAAGATTACGACCGACGACGTCAGAGCGAAGCACCTTAGAATCACCGAACCATCCCCCTGGGTGGCCCGGTTTGCACCGCTTGTGGCCACCAATGGCCCCGTGCTCGACCTTGCCTGTGGGGGTGGCCGTCACGCTCGGCATTTCCTTCAACAGGGTCACAAGGCCGTGTTAATTGACCGCAATACCGATGCGCTTTCCGACCTTACGGAAAACTCCGCGGCGGAGATCATCACCTTTGATATGGAAACCGACACCTCACCGTTCGGCGCCGATGGACCGCTGCATGGCCGGCAATTTGATGCCATCGTCGTCGTCAATTACTTGTACCGGCCTCTGTTTCCAGCACTCGTCGATGCCCTCGCCCCGGGCGGCGTCTTGATTTACGAAACTTTCGCACGCGGCAACGAGGAATTCGCTCGGCCACGCAACCCCGATCATTTATTGATGAGCGGCGAATTGCTTGATCTCGCCACCAGCCGGCTTCAAATCGTCGCCTATGAACACGGGCGGCTGGAAGTCACCGATATTCCAGGCGTCAAACAACGGCTCTGCGCGGTGAAGGATTTGGAGATCAGTACCCGCGATGACGGCGAACCCGCCGTGCATTGTTTATAGCCCCTCTGGCGCCGGGCGCATCCCTCCGGGATGCTTGGCTTACGCGCTCACGCGCGGCGCCCTTTGGGCTTGCCTCCGAGCAAAGCTCGTCGGTTCCATAGCCAATTGACAGCATTGCAAATTGGCCGGCGCGACGATGTTCGGAAGTCTCTGTTACCGACGGGCGCTAGCCCAGAGGCAAGCGCGACCGCGCGCCGGGCCTTATGGCCCGCAAGCCAAGCGAGCGGAGTGAGCACCCGGCGCCTGAGGGGCTATACAAAAAATTCGCGATCGTGAGAGAGCGACGGCATTTTTCGGCGCGCTACGACGACCGCGTCGGGGTCGATTTCGGCGGTAACGATACCGATCTCCTCGCCGCCATCGGCCAACACACGGCCCCACGGGTCAACCGCCAGGGAATGTCCGTAGGTTTTACGCCCGCCTTCATGATTACCGGTCTGGGCCGGCGCGAAGACAAAGCACCCTGTTTCAATGGCTCGCGCCCGGAGCAAGATTTCCCAGTGATCGCGACCCGTCGGTTGAGTGAAAGCTGACGGGATCGACAGAAAGTCAGCGCCGGCCTTGGCCAGCTTGCGGTAGAGATGCGCAAAGCGGAGGTCGTAACAAACCGTCATGCCAAGCTTTCCCCAAGGCGTGTCGGCCACGACCATATCGGTTCCCGGCGCATACGCTTCCGATTCCCGATAAACCTCGCCTTCGCCTAATTCGACGTCGAACATATGAATTTTATCGAACCGAGCCACCGTCTCACCATCCGCGTTCAACAAGATGGATCGGTTCGCCAACATGGGTTTGCCGTCGGCGCGGGCCGGCGTCTCGCTCTTGACGACAATGGAACCCAGCAGAATCCAGGCCCCGGTATCGCGTGCCCAGCCGCGCGCCGCATCAAGAAATTCGTCGTCGGCTTCCAGGCGTGCGGCGGCACGCGCCACGTCGCGGTCCGGCTCCATCATGTTCGATGTTTCCGGTGTCATGATCAAATCGGCGCCAGCGTCGCGGGCGCCGCGCACCATGTCTGCAATGATTATGGCATTGCCGGCCGGAGTACGACCGCTTTGCGTTTGTAAAAAAGCTGCCGTGAAGCGGCGGGTCACCCGGCCACGCCCAATTTTGCATCAAGCTCCCCGGCTGCATCGAGCGCGAAGATACCTTCGCAATCGCCGATGTATTCGTCATCGACGAAAACCTGCGGCACCGAGGTTCGGCCGCCGGATCGCTCGGCCATTTCCTGGCGCGCCCCGCCAGTCATGAAGGTATCAATTTCCTCAAACGCCACGCCTTTGCCATCAAGCAGGCTTTTCGCCCGAGCACAAAAGCCACAGAACGGCGAGGTATAGATTTCAATTTTAGCCACGAAATTCTTCCTTCTCATCGACGCTAGGGACACACATTAACCAGCGACACATATGGGACAAGGCGCCCTTCTGTCCAGCCCCTGATCGCGATGATGTTACTCCGGCTGAGGCCGGGACCACGCGTGCCAGGGTTAGTACATCGACGGCGCTTGCGCCGTCGCGCGTCAGAACCCGGGCGCACGATGAGACCGTGGCCCCGGTGGTCATCACATCATCAATCAATAACACGCGCTTGCCGGCCAGACGCGACCGCCATTTTGCCGCCGCCCGGAATGCCCCTCTGACATTGCGCCGCCGTCCGCCAAAGCCGAGACCCGCTTGGCTTGGCGTGCGACGCTTGCGAACAATCAGGTCGGGAGCAAATTTCTGCCCCCCGTCGGCGCTCAGATGGCGCGCGATGAGGGCGGCCTGATTGAACCTCCACCGAAACAACCGCGTCCAGTGAAGGGGAACCGGCGCAATCAAATCCGCATCGGCAATCAAGTCGCCGCCTGCCCGCGCCGCCCAAGCCGCGAAGGCCGGCGCCATATCGGTGCGGTCGCCGTGCTTGTAAGCCAAGATCATATGGCGGCTGGCCTCATCGTAGATCATCACCGCACGCGCTCGTTGATAGGCAGGGCGCGCACGGTGGCACGCGCCGCAAAGTGCGTCGGTGCCGGCATCTTCTTCAAACGGCAGGCCACAACACGCACAGAACGGCGACGTCAAAAAACTCACCTGTTCCCAGCACGGTGCGCAAAGCGCGCCTGTGGTCTCAACAATACAGCCGCAATTCAGGCATTGCGGCGGCAACAAAAGATCAAGCACGTGCGTGACCGCCTGACCAATAGGGCCGCGCGCATCGGCGCTGTGCGGGTCGGCATTTATGGAGGGGCTGTCGTGTGCCATAAGAAAAGCATGACCGAAACCATGACCGTCTTCAACCGGGCCGCCGTCCGTCGCCACCGCGACCGAGCCGCGCCATTGCTGGACGATCATGACTTTTTGTTCGCCGAAGTTGCCGATCGCCTCGCCGACCGGCTCGACGACATCACCCGCGAGTTTCCCTTGAGCCTCGACCTTGGCTGCCGCACCGGCGGATTGGGGGGCATGCTCGGGGGGCGGGGCGCCGTCAAAACCTTAATTCAGGCCGACTTGTCGCTGGCCATGGCTGGTCGAGCACGGGGGAATGACCGTCCAGCGTTGGTGGCCGATGAAGAAACATTACCTTTTGGCACGGCAATATTTGACGCTGTACTGTCCAATCTCAGCTTGCATTGGGTCAACGATCTGCCCGGGGCACTAATCCAAATCCGCCACGCCCTGAAACCGGATGGTTTATTCCTGGCCAGCGTCTTTGGCGGTGATACGCTGAAAGAATTGCGGGCGTGCCTTTATGACGCCGAGATCGCCATTGAGGGCGGCCTGAGCCCGCGCTTCTCGCCGCTGATTGACGTCCGTGACATGGGCAATCTTCTGCAACGCGCCGGTTTCGCGTTGCCGGTCGTCGATGCCGAACAGATTACCGTGTCCTACGACAATCCGCTGAAACTGATGCATGACCTTCGCAACATGGGCGAGGCCAACGCCAACAAGGACAGACGCCCGGGCTTCAGCCGCCGCGCGACATTGCTCAAGGCTTGTGAACTATACCTAGAAAAATTCGCCGGCCCAGACGGCCGAATCCCCGCCACTTTCGACATTCTAACCGTGACCGCCTGGGCCCCCGACCCGAGCCAGCAAAAACCCATGCAACCCGGCAGCGCGCAATCGAGTCTGGCTGAGGCCTTGGGCACAGATGAAATTCCCAGCGGCGAGAAAGCCGGATCAGATTAACCAATCTCCGGCGGTTTACACCATGGCGAAATTCGATAAGGTCGCGCCAGATTAATTAACTACGGGAGATCTTCCATGAGTATCGAACGCAAACATTCCGGTGACCGCATGAGCCAAGTCGTCATTCACGGCGACACCGTTTATCTGGCCGGCCAAGTAGCGCAGGGCGCGCCCGGCGGTAGCGTTGCCGCGCAGACCGAGGACATCCTGGCCCGTATCGACGGCTTTCTGGCGGAAGCCGGAACCGACAAATCGAAGCTGTTATCGGCGAACTTGTGGATCACCGACATGGCGAATTTCGCTGAGATGAACGCCGTTTGGGATGCCTGGGTGAGCCCTGGCAACACGCCGTGCCGGGCCTGTGTCGAAGCCAAGCTGGCGTCCGACAAATTCGATGTCGAGATTATGGTGATTGCCGCGCGCTAAAGGGCAGCATGCCTATTCAGCCATCCTTGATCATCGGCAGGTCCCGATAAACCTTGCCAGTTGCCGCCGCCACGGCATTGGCCACAGCCGGGCCGATGGGCGGCACGGCGGGCTCGCCAATTCCGGTGGGTGAGGCGTCCGACGCCACGATGTGGACATCCACGTCCGGCATGGCATTCATGCGGAGCGGCGTATAGGTGTCGTAATTGCCCTGGTCGACGACACCGGCGGTCATGGTGACTTTCTCCGCTAAGATGGCCCCCAGTCCGAAGCCGATGGAGCCTTGCACCTGCGCCTCGATGACATTGGGGTTAATGGGAATGCCACAATCCACGGCGGCGACAACCCGGTGCACTTTCGGAAGGCCTTCCTCCACAGACACTTCCGCCACCTCGGCCACGTAGGAGTGGAAACTTTCGTGCACGGAGAGGCCGAGTGCGTGGCCTTTCGGTATTGTCTTCACACCCCCGCCGAAGCGAAAGTTCTGGGCCCCCTGATCCTCAAGGAAATGCATTTCCGCCTGCTGACGGCGCCGCATGGCGGCATGCTGCGTAATCTCATTCAACGCAACAGCCACACCAGCCGGATCACGCGGGCCATCGCGTATATCCGCCAGGACTTTGCCAACCCCCTGGCCGTCGCTGATCTTGCCGACGACGCCGGGATGAGCGCATCGTCCTTTCACCAGCACTTCAAATCCATTACCGCAACGACCCCGCTGCAATACCAAAAAGATTTACGCCTCATGGAAGCGCGCAGGCTTTTGATGAGTGGACAATTTTCCGTCTCCACCACGGCCTACGAAGTGGGTTACGAAAGCCCGACCCAGTTCAGCCGCGAGT
>Ga0315339_1001989_pt1 | contig 16315 bp, 14 predicted proteins | sample ASW17metaG_FD_204514 | JGI IMG/M metagenome (GOLD analysis project Ga0315339, IMG submission 204514) | Ammonia-oxidizing marine archaeal communities from Pacific Ocean, United States - ASW #17 | ecosystem: Environmental > Aquatic > Marine > Oceanic | place: USA: California | collected 2016-12-05
GTTCTGCACGAGACCGAACATCTGGCGATTCAGCGACCATCCGATTCTTGAATCGCAAAGCGATCCCCAAGTCCAGGAAAATCCGCTAAAAATCACGAAGCCGGGAAACAACCTGGGCAGTTACAAAAATTCATAGATGTCAAATTACAAAGTCAGATTAGATGTAAGTTGACTGATTGATCATTTAGATTACAGAAAAAGCGCCCACCGATCTACGAATAAAAAAACGGGCGCCCGCAAGCGCCCGTTTACTTGGTCTTGTCCGAGACGGCTATTGTAGTCCGGCGGCCTCGGTGATCTCGTGGGTCCAGGCGCCGGTCGGTTCCACGCTAATAATTTCCTGATCGAGGAGCGCCTTGGCCGTGCGCTCATAGGCGGTCAAATCGAGGACGCCATTGCCGCCGGCGGTAAGCTTGGCGACTTCGCCCATCATGTATTTCTGAAGATCGAGATTCTGGCCACCATTGTCGACGACGATTTGAGCGGCCTCGTCGGGATTGGCAAGAGCGTAGTCCCAGCCCTTCATCGAGGCACGAACAAAGCGAACCATCTGATCCTTGAACGCTGGATCGGCAAGCCGCTCCTCGAGCACATACAGGCCGTCCTCGAGAAGATCGTTGCCCATTTCGGTGTAGTTGAACACGACAAGCTTATCGAGGGTGAAGCCGGCATCGATCGCCTGGCCGAGTTCGTTATAGGTCATGACCGAGATGCAGTCGGCCTGGCCCTGGATAAGCGGTTGCACATCGAAATTTTGTTTCAAAACCGTGACGCCAACCGCTCCGCCGTCGGTCGCGACCCCGATCTTGTTCATCCAGGCGTAGAATGGATATTCATTGCCGAAGAACCAGACACCAAGCGTCTTGCCGGGAAAGTCGCCTTCCGATTGGACCGACCCCTCCTTCGGGCAAATCATCAGGAGGCCGGATTTCTTGAATGGCTGGGCGATATTGACCAGTGGCACGCCTTTTTCGCGAGCGGACAGCGCCCCGCCCATCCAGTCGACGATCACGTCGGCGCCGCCGCCGGCGATGATCTGCTCGGGAGCACTATCCGGGCCGCCTGGATTGATGGTTACATCAAGGTCTTCTTCCGCATAAAATCCCTTTTCCCTGGCGACGAAATAACCGCCGAACTGTGCCTGCGTCACCCACTTCAACTGCAAGGTTAGCGCGTCCGCCGCCTGAGCCTGACCGACACCAAAAGCAACCGCCAGAGCAGCTGCGCCGAGAAAGATTTTTTTCATCTATACCTCCCATTAGGACTGTCGAAACGATGGATGCCAAAAGGTCGACACGCGCTCAATCAGCGTCACAACACCATAGAACGCCGATCCGACCAGCGCCGCCATGGCAATCTCCGCCCACACCATATCGATGTTCAAGCGACCGACCTCGGTAGATATGCGGAACCCCATGCCAACCACCGGCGTGCCGAAGAATTCGGCTACGATGGCCCCGATCATGGCAAGAGTCGAGTTTATCTTTAACGCGTTGAAAATAAACGGTAATGCCGCCGGTAGCCGTAGCTTGACAAGCGATTGCCGGTGGTTCGCCGCGTAAGTCCGCATTAGGTCCTGCTGCATCACCTCCGACGCGCCGAGCCCGGCCAGCGTGTTGACCAGCATCGGGAAGAACGTCATCACCGCGACAACCGCTGCCTTGGACTGCCAGTCAAAACCGAACCACATGACCATGATCGGAGCGATGCCGATGATCGGCAATGCGGCGACCAGATTTCCGACCGGCACAAGACCGCGTTTCAGGAACGCGAATCGGTCGGCAATGATTGCCACCAGAAATCCTGCCAGACACCCCATGGCGTAGCCTGCAAGGACCGCTTTGAGGACGGTCTGCTGAAAATCAGCGAAGAGTATCGCTATCGAAACTGCGATCTTGGCGTAGATCGCCGATGGTGAGGGCAAGATCACGAAAGGTACGCCGAAGCCGCGCGTAAGGATTTCCCATAGGAACAGAAGCCAGGCGCCAAAGAGCAACGGTACGACGATATTCAGGATGAACGCCACGGTGCGGTTATGGGTGGGCGCGAGAGCGAGCCGGGTGACGAGCTGCCACGCCAGCAGCCAAGACACTGTCGCCAGAGCCCAGAAGCCGGGCGCCGCCGCAAGCCGCGCCAGTGCTTTCGAACTCCCATCCGATTGGGCGAGCGAAGCGGCGGCCGTGCCGGCGGTGACCGCTTCGGGCAGAAACCAGAGCGCCAGTGCAGCGGCGGCACTGGCACCGAATAGAAGCGCAATGACCCCGGCCACCGTAGCGCCGGGGTAGATCGCGGCGAACACGGCGAACAAGACAAGCAGCAATCCGAGCATCACATTGATACCCGCGCCGACAAGATAAACAGACACTCCGTCAGCGACAACGACCGGCATGAAAAGAGCGGCGACGAAACCGATCAGCGCCGGCCAGCCTTGCCAGTATCGCCGACTACCTATCATCCGCGGGCCATCCCCATTCGACGCATTGTGACGCGCTCGATAAATCCGACGAGGGCAACGAGTACACCGGCCATGACCGAGGCGGCGACGAGCGCCGCCCACATTTGCTGGGTCAGTCCGTAATATGAACCGCCAAGGAGACGCGCCCCCAAACCGGCGACCGACCCGGTCGGCAGTTCACCGACGATCGCGCCAACCAGGCTGGCGGCGATCGCCACTTTCATCGATACAAATAGGAAGGGTAGGGAGGCCGGCCAACGTAATTTCCAGAACATTTGCGGCCGGCTGGCACTGTAGGTGTGCATCAGATCGAGATGGATTGGGTCGGGTGAGCGCAATCCTTTGACCATGCCGACCGTAATTGGGAAGAATGAAAGATAGGTCGAGATTAGCGCCTTCGGTAGAAGCCCGGTGAGCCCGACCGCGGAAAGCACGACGATGATCATCGGCGCGATGGCAAGGATCGGTATTGTTTGCGAGGATACGATCAACGGCATCAAGCTTCGGTCGAGACTTCGGACATGGACCACTAGCGTGGCCAGGCCGATGCCAAGCAAAGTGCCCATAGCAAATCCGAGCATGGTCGACGACAGCGTAATCCAGCCGTTGAAGAACAGGCTGTTTCTCGAATTTGGCGGGACAAGAACGGTTGTCTTGTATATCTCATCGGCGACTTGATGCGGTGCCGGTAGACGCGGTTTTGGCTGGCTCCATGTCGCCTCAACAAACTCGATTACCGTGCGGTCGATGTCGTCACGACTGTCGAAAAGGCGCTGCGCGTTTGTATTGAGAAATATCGCGCCGATATACCAGACCACCAGAATGACGAGGACAACGACGGAGACGGCAACGAACTGGCTTGCCAGAAAACGCGTGAAGAGTCCGCTGCGGCGCGGCGCGTCATGTGGGCTCGCTGCCGCCTGTCCGCTCATGCGCGGCCCCTATTCTTCATAGGCGTGACCAGCCCGCAGACCCTGGCGTACCCGATGCGCAATTCTCAGGAATTCCGGCGTCTCGCGGATTTCGAGATCGCGTTCGCTGGGAAGTGTCGACTTAATGATGTCGTGTATTTTGCCAGGGCGTGGCGACATGACGACGATCCGTGTCGACAGGAACACGGCTTCGGGAATCGAATGCGTGACGAAGACCACCGTCTTGTTGGTTTTTGCCCATAATTCGAGAAGTTGCTGATTGAGATGATCACGGACGATTTCGTCGAGCGCGCCGAAGGGCTCGTCCATGAGAAGGAGATCTGGCTCGACCGACAATGCCCGCGCAATCGAGGCGCGCTGCTGCATCCCGCCAGACAATTGCCAGGGATATTTTCGTTCAAAGCCCGTCAAATTGACGAGATCGAGATTGGCCGCGACGCGCTCTCGTTGCTCGGCCTTCGACAAGCCCATGATCTCGAGCGGTAGCGCCACGTTGCGCGCGATGTTGCGCCACGGATAGAGGCCCGGCGCCTGAAAGACATAGCCATAGGCGCGCTTTTCCCGCGCCTCCCGAGGCGAGACGCCGTCAACCTTGAGCGCCCCACTGGTTGGTTGCTCAAGATCGGCAATAACCCGAAGAAGTGTCGTCTTGCCGCAACCAGACGGACCGATAAGAGAGATAAATTCGCCGCGATCGACCTTCAGGTCGATCTCCGACAACGCCTCGACCGGCCCATCATTGGTCATGAAAGTGAGCGACAGATCGCTGACATCGATGGCGGTGCCTTCGGCCGGCTCTATTCCAACCATCCTCGCCGCCAACGGGCTCAGCACCATGATACCTCCTAGACGCCGATCGGCATGTTCTTGTCGGAACGCTCAACCGGTTGAGGTGTGGTCAGTGCCTTCCACGACGACAGCGCCTGATTGACCGGCGCATTCGCCGGCCGTTCGATGAATTTTCCGCGGCCATCCTCGGCTGTGACTACGCCGTCCTCAAAAACGATGTCACCGCGCGACAGGGTGAAGCGCGGCAATCCTACGACTTCGATGCCTTCGAAGACATTGTAATCAATCGCCGAAGCTTGGGTGCTTGCCGAAATTTTCTTCTTTTTCTTCGGGTCCCAAACGACGATGTCGGCATCGGCGCCGACAGTGATGGAGCCCTTGCGCGGATAGATGTTGAGGATCTTGGCAATATTGGACGACGTCACGGCGACAAACTCGTTCATCGTCAGCCGGCCGGTGCCGACGCCGCGTGTCCACAGGACCGGCATGCGGTCCTCGAGTCCGCCAGTGCCATTCGGGATCTTGGTGAAATCACCGATGCCCATCCGTTTCTGTTCAGTATTGAAGGCGCAGTGGTCGGTGGCCACAACCTGGAGCGAACCGGATGAAAGGCCAGCCCACAGCGAATCCTGATTGACCTTGTCGCGGAAGGGCGGCGACATGACGCGCCGCGCCGCATAGTCCCAATCCTGGTTGAAATATTCGCTCTCATCGAGAGTTAGATGCTGGATCAGCGGTTCACCGAAGACGCGCCGACCGAGCGCACGCGCCCGCCGCACCGCTTCATGGGCAAGCTCGCTTGAGACATGAACGACATAGAGCGGAACGCCGGCAGCGTCGGCGATCATGATGGCGCGATTGGTCGCCTCGCCCTCGACCTCGGGCGGCCGTGAAAATGCATGACCCTCCGGTCCGGTGGTGCCCGCCGCCATGTATTTTTGCTGGAGACGCGCCACCACATCGCCGTTTTCGGCATGAACCAAAGGAAGCGCGCCGATCTCGGCGCAGCGCAGGAACGATTGATACAGCTCGTCGTCATTGACCATCAAAGCACCCTTATATGCGAGGAAGTGTTTGAAGGTGTTGACGCCACGATTGACGACCTCAGCCATCTCCTTCCAGACCTGCTCGCCCCACCAGGTGATGGCCATATGGAATGAGTAGTCGGTTGCCGCCTTGCCGGCCTTCTGGTGCCAATCTTGGAGCGCTTCGACCAGAGACTGGCCATTCCCAGGCAGTACGAAATCGACAATCATAGTCGTACCGCCAGAGACCGCTGCCTTTGTGCCGGAGGAAAAGTCCTCATAAGCGGTAGTGCCCATGAAAGGCATTTCCAGATGGGTATGTGGGTCGAGACCGCCGGGCATCACATAGCAACCCGACGCATCGATCGTCCGGTCGCCGGCAAGGTCCTTGCCGATGGCAGTGATAATCCCACCATCGATCACGACGTCGCCGGGATACGTCATATCGGCCGTAACAATCGTGCCGCCCTTGATCACTGCGGACATCTCGAACTCCTTTCACAGAGGGGCGATCTCGCCAAATTGATTACTCGACGATCTCCGCCGTTTCCACCACGGCGTGAAACAGAACTTCGGCGCCGGCGGTCGACCATTCTTTTGAAATATTTTCATCCTCATTGTGCGACAGTCCGTCGACGCACGGGCACATAACCATCGCCGTCGGTGCGATGCGATTGATCCAGCAGGCGTCGTGGCCAGCGCCGGAGACGATGTCGCGGTGCGAATAGCCGAGCCGCTCGGCGGCATCGCGCACCGCCTTGACGCAATCCTTATCGAAAGTCACCGGATCGAAATGACCGGCAATTTCGATCTCGATACCAAGTCCGAGTTCGGCGGCGATTTTCGGCGCTTCGGCCTCGAGTCTCGCCTTCATCGCGTCGAGAATGCCTTGGTCGGGCGAGCGGAAATCGATGGTGAAGACGACCTTGCCCGGAATAACATTGCGTGAATTCGGATAGACGTCGCAATGGCCGATGGCGCCAACGGCGGCCGGCTGGTTGGCCATGGCGATTGTGTGGACGAGGTCGGTGATGCGGGCCATTCCAAGCCCGGCGTTTTTGCGCGAGGGCATCGGCGTCGAGCCGGTATGGCTTTCCTTTCCGGTCAGCGTCACCTGCAGCCACCAAAGCCCTTGCCCGTGTCCGACGACGCCAATATCCAAGCCCTCGTCCTCAAGAATCGGCCCCTGCTCGATATGGAGTTCGAAGAACGCCCTGAGCTTGCGGTCGCCGGCCTTCTCCTTGCCCTTGAAGCCAATGCGCTCAAGCTCATCACCGAATGTGAGGCCTTCGGCGTCTTGCCTTCCATAGGCAAATTCCTGATCGATAACGCCGGCGAAAACACCCGAGGCAAGCATTGCCGGAGCGAAGCGCGTCCCCTCCTCATTGGTCCAATTGACGACTTCGATCGGATGCCTGGTTTTGATGCCGAGATCGTTGAGAGTTCGGATAATCTCAAGCCCGCCGAGCACGCCGAGCACACCGTCATAGCGCCCCCCGGTTGGCTGGGTGTCGAGATGAGAGCCAACCATTACCGGCGGCAGGCTATTGTCCTCTCCCGGCCGGCGCGCGAACATGGTGCCCATAGAATCGACGGTCACGCTCAAGCCCGCCGCCTCGCACCATTTTTGGTACAGGCGGCGGCCCTCGCCGTCGGCGTCGGTCAGCGTTTGGCGATTATTGCCGCCGCGCACACCTGGCCCGATCTTGGCGATCTCGTGGATCGAGTCCCATAGCCTGTCACCATTGATCCTGAGATTGTCGGCGGGCTGGACCATGGTGCTCTCCGTCAGTTCATCGTTGGGAAGGCGAAGGCCGCGCCTGATTTTATTCCTTCCGGCCAACGCGTCGTAACCGTCTTGACCCGAGTGTAGAAGTGGATGCCCTCCGGTCCGTAGATCGCGTGATCGCCAAACCGCGAGCGTTTCCAACCGCCGAATGAATGATACGCCACCGGCACCGGAATCGGCACGTTGACACCGACCATCCCGACTTCGATCGTATCCGCGAAAGAGCGCGCGGCGTCGCCATCGCGGGTGAAAATCGCGGTGCCGTTGCCGAATTCATGGTTGTTGATCAGTTTAACGGCGTGATCGAAGGAGGAAGCGCGCACGACCGAAAGAACCGGACCGAAAATTTCTTCCTTGTAGATCTTCATTTCGGATTGAACGCGGTCAAACAACGTGCCGCCGATAAAATAGCCGTCCTCATAACCTTGCAGCTTGAAGCCGCGGCCATCGACGACAAGTTCGGCACCTTCCGCGACGCCGGCATCGATATAGCCAAGCACCTTCTTCATGTGGTCGCTGGTGACCAGCGGGCCCATCTCCGCCTCGGGATCGCTGCCGGCGCCAATCTTCAGCGAACGCACGCGTGGAGCCAGTGCTTCGACAAGCTTGTTCGCCGTCTCCTCGCCGACCGGAACCGCAACCGAAACCGACATGCATCGCTCACCGGCCGAGCCATAGCCGGCACCCATCAACGCGTCGGCTACCTGGTCGATATCGGCGTCGGGCATGACCACCATGTGGTTCTTGGCGCCGCCGAGCGCCTGGACGCTTTTTCCGTTGGCGGTACCGGTCCGGTAGACATATTCGGCGATCGGGGTTGAGCCGACAAATGAAACCGCCTTGACATCAGGGTGCGTTAGGATCGCATCAACGACCTCCTTGTCGCCGTGGATGACATTAAGCACGCCATCGGGAAAGCCAGCCTCCTGAAACAGTTCATGGGCGATCATCGACGCGGTCGGATCTTTTTCAGACGGCTTGAGGACAAAGGTGTTGCCGCAGGCGATTGCCACCGGATACATCCACATCGGCACCATGGCCGGGAAATTGAACGGCGTGATGCCGGCGCAGACCCCAACCGGCTGATGATCGGAATGGGTGTCGATCCCCGGTCCGACATGGCGGGAAAACTCGCCCTTCAACAGATGCGGTATTCCGCAGCAAAAATCGACGACCTCGACGCCGCGCTGAACCTCGCCGACGGCGTCGGCAAACGTCTTGCCGTGCTCGGCCGAGATCGCCCTGGCGATGCGGTCGGTGTTCTCGTCGAGAAGCTGCTTGAAGCGGAAAAAATATTGCGCTCGCTTCAGCGGCGGGGTCGCCGCCCATGCAGGCAGCGCCAGTTTCGCGGCAGCCACCGCGGCATCAAGTTCGGCCGCGGTTGATAGCGGCAGAATCGCCGATTGTTCACCGGTCGCCGGATTGAACACCGGGGCGCTGCGTGGGCTTGTCGATTTTGTCGAGGCTCCACCAATAATGTTGTGAAGGGTCTGCATCGGGATTCTCCCTCGGTTCCGCGGACTGGCCGATCTTTGATCGGCCGGCTTTTTTGTTGTTGTGATTTAGGCGAGTGTCTTAAGGATGCCACGCAGCGTGTCAAACAGGATATCGATTTCCGATTTCTCGATGATCAGCGGTGGCGACAGGGCAATAATGTCGCCGGTCGTTCGGATCAAGATACCCTTCTCGAACGCCTCGAGGAATGCGGCAAAGGCGCGCTTGGTCGGCTGACCGGCAATCGGCTCCAGCTCGATAGCGCCGACCAAGCCACAATTTCTGACATCGATAACATGCGGCAGGTCTTTCATACTGTGCAGGCCGTCGGCCCAGTAATCGGCAAGCTCAGACCCCCGGGAAAGCAGGCTTTCTTCCTCATAGGTGTCGAGGGTGGCGATGCCCGCAGCGCTTGCGACGGGATTACCGGAATAGGTATAGCCGTGAAAAAACTCGATCATGTGCTCGGGGCCGTGCATGAAGGCCTCGTAGATTTCTTTCTTGACGAACACGGCGCCCATCGGAATGACGCCATTGGTGACGCCCTTGGCGGTCAGCACGATGTCTGGCGTGACGCCGAAACGATCAACCGCGAAAGGTTTTCCCAAGCGTCCGAAGCCGGTGATTACTTCATCGAAGATCAGAAGAATGCCGTGCTTGTCACAAATTGCTCGGAGTTTTTCGAGGTAACCCTTTGGCGGCACCAGGACGCCGGTCGAGCCGGCAAGCGGCTCGACGATCACCGCGGCGATTGTCGAAGCGTCGTGCAGCGCCACCAGCTTTTCAAGATCGTCGGCGAACTCGGCGCCGTGGGCCGGTTGATCCCGGCTGAACGCATTGCGCTCGAGATCGTGGGTGTGTCGGATATGGTCGACCCCGGTAAGCAGCGTGCCGAACATTTTTCGGTTGGGTACGATTCCGCCAACCGAAATACCGCCGAAATTTACGCCATGGTAACCACGTTCACGACCGATCAGGCGAAATCGTGATCCCTGGCCGATGGCGCGCTGATAGGCGAGCGCGATCTTGAGGCCAGTCTCGACTGACTCCGACCCGGAATTGGTGAAAAAAACATGATCGATACCAGGTGGCATATAGGTGACCAGGCGTGCCGCCAGCTCGAAGACTTTTGGGTGTCCCATCTGAAAACCGGGTGCGTAGTCCATCTCCCTCGCCTGGTTGGCGATGGCCTCGACGATTTTTGGTCTGGCGTGGCCAGCATTGCAGCACCATAGCCCGGCGGTGCCGTCGAGAATTTTTCGCCCGTCGGCAGCGGTATAATGCATGCCTTCGGCGGCGACGAGCATGCGCGGCGCCTTCTTGAACTGCCGGTTCGCCGTGAACGGCATCCAAAAAGCATCAAGATTGTTTGTCGCACCGCGTGCCGGGGCCGAACCGGCTTCCGCCGGCTGCGCCTTCAGTTCTCTCATTGAAGCCTCCGTGGTCGCTGCGTTCGGTCTGCCGGGTTCGTCTCACGCGACCGCGCCGGCGAACCACTTATTTTCCGAATTTCAACGAAAGACCTGTCCAATCAATCATGCGACGTTAGACAGATTCAAAGGCCCGCTCAAGGCCATATTGCGTGCGCGCAAGTCGCCCGGGAAGCAGTGACGTGGACCCAATCGCGCAAACCAACACCGCCCGCGCCCGCCAGACCTGACAGTGCACCTATATTCAGGCGGCAAATGGCGAGCAAATTCTCGGCCCCAGGCGCGAAAATTTCTCCGATGTGGCTAGCGCGGCGCCGCCATCGGCATGCATGAGCCGGCCCCCGGTTTGCGGGTTTGGCCGAATGCTGCGACGGTGTTGCCATGAGCTTGAGACGGCTGCTTATCGTTGCCCATACGCCTTCGCGCAATACCGGCAGATTGCTTGAAGCAGTCACAGCCGGGGCGCGCTCTTCGGACATCGAGAATGTCGAAACGATAGCGCTCAGCCCGTTCGATGCCGGGCCCGACGATTTACTAGCGGCACATGCGGTCATCCTCGGCACCACCGAAAACCTCGGCTATATGAGCGGCGCATTGAAGGACTTCTTTGATCGAAGCTATTATCCATGTCTTGAGAAGACGCAGGGCCTGCCCTATTGCCTGTTTATCCGTGCCGGCCATGATGGCACCGGTACGCGGCGCGGTGTCGAGACGATCGTCACCGGGCTGCGCTGGCGGGCCGTGCAGGAGCCACTGATTTGCAAGGGTAAGTGGCAGGAAAGTTTCACCGAGGACTGCCGAATCCTCGGCGCCGCCATGGCGGCGGGCCTTGAAGGCGGAATCTTCTAAGACGGCGTATTCAGGTCGATTTCCCTGTTCTTGCCAAGGAAATCCCGCTCAAGGCCGGTCCGAGAGGGGGGACGCTAATGATGTTGAACACCGTCATATTTTCACGACGTCCATTTTTCACGGCCAACAGCTATGTTTTATGTGTCCGACAACTACGATTCGTTTACTCCAAATCGGCAATAGTGCAGCACGCTGCCTTGCAACCGCCGCACTTGGGTGTCTGTCATCAGCGCGCCAATAATGGCAAGGTAAAAGGCACGGGGTTTTGTCCATGCGAACTGCCGGGATCACTGCCGCTTTATTCGTGATTGCAGTGGCGAGTGCCGCGCCACCGGCCATGGCACAGTCGCAGTTTTGTTTGCCATTGCAGATGGAACTTTCAGCACTCGAAAACCCGTCTCGAAGTCTTGAAACCGACAAGCCCAAGCTCAGGCAGAAACTCGCCCGGGCCCGCGCCGACGCCAAGCGGATCGGCTGCAGTACCCGATTGTCTTCAAGAAAACGGGGAAAAAGGTCCTGCCGTTCGGCTTTGTCACGTATTGACCGGTTGGAGCGCCAGCTCTCGGGGTCCAAGCGTAGAGGCATCTTCGGTTTTGGCCGGACGCCGGAGGAGCGCCAGCGCGATCGCATTCGCGGGGCGATGGCCCGGGCCGGTTGTGCCCAGACCTACCGGACGATTTGTGTGCGTGTCTGCGATGGCTATTATTTCCCACTGAGTTTCGCCGCTTCGCGCCAACGTTTTGCCGCCGATGCGGTAAAATGCTTGAGCCAGTATGAACTTGGCGAGGCCAACCTTTACTACTATCCCAATCCCGGCGGAGATGTCAGCCAGGCTGTGTCGCTGTCCGGCAAACGCTATTTCGAACAGCCATACGCTTTCCTTTTTCGTTCGTCTTTCCAGCGCCAATGCGCCGTGCGGCTGCATGATGGTCTGGCCTCGCTCGGCGAACGCGCGGTTGGCAACCCGTCGACACCCGGCAGATTATTCGAGGCGGCGGTGATCGCTAGGATGTCAACGCAGACGGTACCAATCCCCATCGCTCGCGTCGATTGGTCGAGCGATCCCGAAACGCTGGCCAATCGCGCCGGCTCTCTTGTGCCGGAACCAACGTCACCGCAGACGACGGCAATTGCAGTGGCGGGTATAGGCGGAGCCACGCGAAAGGTCGGCGAGGCTCATTATTCTGCCGTAGCCAATACCGGGCCGCCGAAAACGGTGGCCGGCTATGAGCCCCCCGAGCTGCACGATTATCGGATACGACTGAAGGCATCTAGTTCGCCGGTGGCGCGTTGATTGGGCTAGGCGCCAGGCCTTTGGGGGGAAAATGAACGAGGCTGCCGATCCCCATCGTGGCCAGCAGGTTTTGCGAACCGGCGCCGACCTATCACAAGCCAAGGCAGCGGTGATCATGCTGCATGGCCGCGGTGCCGGCGCGGCCGATATCATCGGGCTGGCGGAAGTCATCGATCGGCCGGATATCATCTTTCTTGCGCCCGAAGCTGCCGGCCATATCTGGTATCCCTATTCCTTCCTGGCGCCGCTCGAGCGAAACGAACCCGGCCGCTCTTCGGCGCTCAACACCATTGCCGGCCTGATCGCGCGACTCGGGGAAGCAAAAATCGCGCCTGAGAAGATCGGCCTCCTCGGTTTCTCGCAGGGCGCATGCCTGGCACTGGAGTTCGCCGCCCGAAACCCACGCCGCCACGGTGCGGTTTTCGCACTTTCGGGCGGACTGATGGGCGAAGCGATCGCGGCGCAAGATTACTCAGCTACGCTCGACGGCACGCCGATCTTCATCGGCTGCAGCGACGTCGATCCGCATATCCCGCTTGAGCGTGTCAGAGAATCGGCCGCGATCATGGGCAAGCTCGGTGGCCAGGTGAATGAGCGCATCTATCCGGGGATGGGCCACCTCATCGTCGAAGACGAAATCGTCCATATCCGCAAGATCGTCGATGCAATGGTCGACGGCGCAACTGTTTAGAGCCCTTTACCGCCTATAGTGGCTTCAAGCCCGCCTCGATGGACGCACGGCGTGGCTCGAGAAAAGGCGGCAGCGCCAGCTTTTCGCCAAGATGTTCGAGCGGCTCGTCGGTGGCGAAACCTGGTCCGTCGGTAGCTATCTCGAAGAGAATGCCGTTCGGCTCGCGGAAATAGAGGCTCTTGAAATAGAACCGGTCGACAGGACCGCTATTGGGGATGCCGAGCGCCGTCAGCCGATTTAACCAGGCGTTGAATTCACCCTCGTCCGGTGTACGGAAGGCAACATGATGGACGGCGCCGGCACCCGTCCGCGCCGCCGCGTGGCCGGGCTCGGCAACGACATGAAGCTCGGCCGCCGGCCCGCCTCCGCCCATCTCATAAACGTAGACGCGCGGGCCGGTGCCGCCATTCAACCCATACTCGCGGGTTTGGCGCATATACATGACCTGGGTTAAAATCGTGCCTATGCGCTTATTTTCTGGCACGCTGACGGTAATCGGCCCGAGGCCACGGATCTGGTGTTCAGCCGGCACCGGGCTCTTCTCCCAGGGGTTTGCCTCACCGGTCCCGCCATCGTCGATAAACGCCAGACGCTGACCTTCCCGGTCCTCGAAATGAATCGACAATCTGCCGTCACGTGTCTTGACGCCTGAATGTTTTATTCCGTGCGTGGCGAGCCGCTCGGTCCAGAAGTCGAGCGCCTCCTTGCCAGCCAGGCGCAGCGCAGTGCGAATGATGGCGTTGGTGCCGCGTCGCTCCGGCGCGGCTGAAAAATCGAAAAACGTAATATCGGAACCCGGCGAGGCGAGCCCGTCGGCATAGAACAAATGATAGGCGGAGACATCGTCCTGGTTCACCGTCTTCTTGACCAGGCGAAGGCCGAGGACGCGTGTATAGAATTCGAGATTGGCTTTTGCGTCGGCCGAGATAGCGGTCAGGTGGTGGATGCCGGTGAGTTGCATGGGAACCTTTCTCCTTTGCCCTGCACATAGTGCAAATTTTGGTGCCGGCGATGGCGCCAACACCGATCATCACACTTGTTCAACCGGCCGTGCTTCCGCCATCGACGAAGAGAACCTGCCCGGTGACGAAATCCGACGCTCTTGAAGCGAGATAGACCGCGGTTCCGACCAGTTCCTCCGGCTCCATGGACCGATTGAAGGGAATGCGCGACATGAATAGATCGCGAATCGCCGGGTCCTTGAGGATGTATTCGCCGATCGGAGTGTTGACCACGGAAGGTGCGATCGCGTTGACATTGATGCCGTACTCAGCCCACTCGGTGGCGAGTTGGCGGGTGAGCAGATGAACCGCACCTTTGCTGGTGCCATAGCTGACATAGCCGAGCGGATGGCCAACGAGGCCGCGCACGGAACCAATCGTTGTGATCTTGCCGCCCTCGCCCCGCGCGATCATGCTTCGCGCGACAGCTTGTGCCGCAAGAAAGGTGCCTTTGACATTAACGCTCATGATCCCGTCATATTCCTCAGCACTTAAATCGACGGCCGGCGTGCGCGTTGCGAGGCCTGCCGCTGTACATAGAATGTCGATCTTGCCGAGTTTTTCGACGATGCCGGCGACGGCTGTCTCAAGCGAGGCCGGGTCGGTAACGTCGCAGGGCGCGCCAATGACGGTCCCTTTGGATCCAAGCCGCGCGATGACGGCTTCGACCTTCGCCTCGTCCCTGTCGGATATGGCGACCGCGGCGCCGGCGGAAAGATAGCCTTGCGCGATCGCCGCGCCGATTACGCCTCCCGAGCCCGTGACCAGGGCGACCTTGCCCCTCAGTGAAAATTGTTCAAGCGCATCCATGCCGAATTTATTCCCTTGTGGCGGACCGCGGCCCGATTGGAAGAGCCGGCTTTCCGGCAACTCAGTAGTCAACATTCTAGGCAGCTTCGCTGTCTTTCGCGAACTGCGTAGGATTGGCTGGATTCGGGTGGATTTGCACGACAAAGCCGGGTAAGCCAGCCCACGGCCAAGCAGGCCTGTAACAATCACATCGGCGCCGACCTTGGCTCAACCCCTTCTACGCATTCCCGGGTTTACGATCTATCTGACCAGCCGGTTTATCCTCGGCCTGATCATCCGCGCGCAGACGATCGCGGTTGGCTACCACATCTACGAGATCACCAATGATCCAATCGCGCTCGGTTATATTGGCATCTCGATATTCCTGCCGGTGTTCGGGTTCGGCTGGTTAGCCGGCGATATCGCCGATCGTTTCAACCGGGCGATCGTTCTTTCGGCGAGTACGTTTTTTGCCGCCGCAAGCGCCGCCGGCCTTTTCATGCTTGCCATCAACGATGTCCAGATTGCCTGGCCGTTCTATGCCATCATGGCCATTTTCGGCACCGCCCTTGCCTTCGCCCGACCGGCGATGCCGGCCTTCGTCGCCCAGATCGTCCCGAAATCTCAACTCACCAACGCGATCGCCGTGGCATCCGGCACGTCGCAGATGGCCACCATCATCGGGCCAGCGGCCATTGGCGTGCTTCTGATCGTCGGGCCGGCCGCCGCCTATCTGACGCTGGCCAGCGTCGCGACGATTGCCGCTTTCCTATGGTTGCGGCTGGTGTCCTATGCCGACACTGAAGCAGGGCCAGCTGCCGGTCTCTCGGCAATTAAGCGGATCACCGCCGGCGTGCGGATCGTCATGCGCACGCCGCTAATTTTTGGCGTCATGACGCTCGACCTTTTTGCCGTGCTTCTCGGCAGCGTGATGGCGCTCCTGCCTGTATTCGCACGCGACATCTTGATGATCGGCCCTGGCGGTCTTGGACTCTTGCGCGCAGCACCTGCGGTCGGCGGTGCCGTGACGGCAATCATTTTGTCGCGGATCATCATCAGACAGCATGCCGGAGCAATCATGCTCGGCGGCGTTGCCGTCTTCGGTGCTGCCATCCTGGTTTTCGGCATATCGCGCAGCCTAACCTTGTCGCTCATCGCCCTTTGCATCTCGGGAGCCGCCGACACGCTAAGCAACATTCTGCGCAATACGACGATTCAACTCAGCGCGCCAAATGCTCTTCGTGGCCGTGTCAACGCGGTTAGTCAGGTTTTTGTTAGTGGCGCCAATGAGCTCGGCGATTTCCGCGCCGGTGTCTCCGCCGGTTTGCTCGGCGTTGTGCCGGCGGTGGTGATTGGCGGTGTGGGAACCATTGCCGTCGCTACACTTTGGTCGTGGTGGTTTCCCAGTCTCAGGAAACTCAATCGGTTGTCCGACCTTGGTCAGCATGACAAGAATTTGGCCACAGGCGACAGCGCGCCGAAAGTAGCCGGGAACAACAGTTAAACGATCCGCGATTGTGATGGCGGCACGCCTGCGCTATCTAGCCGGTGCGGCGCGCGTCTTGGCGCGCCACGCCAGCACCCGTAGCTCAGCTGGATAGAGCGCTGCCCTCCGAAGGCAGAGGTCACAGGTTCGAATCCTGTCGGGTGTGCCAATAAATTCAAAGAGTTATGGATTTTTTCAAGTGCGGTCGTACTAAAAAGTAACCACATAGTAACCACCGACGAAGATCGGGCACATAGATGCGCCTGAGCGGAATAATTCGCTGGGTGGCAA
>Ga0315339_1001990_pt1 | contig 16314 bp, 15 predicted proteins | sample ASW17metaG_FD_204514 | JGI IMG/M metagenome (GOLD analysis project Ga0315339, IMG submission 204514) | Ammonia-oxidizing marine archaeal communities from Pacific Ocean, United States - ASW #17 | ecosystem: Environmental > Aquatic > Marine > Oceanic | place: USA: California | collected 2016-12-05
ATAAAATAATAGCTTTCGATAAAGTTTCTTCAATAGAAGCTAAAGCTAAAATAGATCCTAAAATTGGTCCAATACATGGTGTCCATCCAAATCCAAAAGCTAATCCTATAGTGTAAGGAAATAAAATATTTTGTGATTGTTTTGCCTCAAATCTTTTCTCTAAATTAAGATATCCAATATTTATTAACCCAATCAATTGTAAAGAAAAAATTATTATTACAATTCCTGCAACTATTCTTAAAATTTCAGAATTTTGCAAAAGTGTTTGACCTAAAAAAGATGCTGATGCTCCTAAAATAATAAATACTGTTGAAAAACCAGAACAAAATAAAATTAAAGGTAATATGTTTATTTTTTTTGATTTTAAAATTTCTTGTAATGATTGACCAGAGATAAAAGAAACATATCCAGGTATCAAAGGTAAAACACAAGGAGATAAAAAACTAATAAGTCCAGCTCCAAAAGCTATTAACAATTCAATCATTATTTTTCTACTATCTTATAAAAAATTATACCTTCTTGATCTTTTATAACTTTACAAAGAAAAATACCTAACAACCTTATATCTGCTCTTAAAAGTTTATTTGGTATTCACTCAAAATAAAGATTTTTTTTTTCATTATTTAAAACGAAATTTTTTTTGTAAAATTCCTTTTGAATTAGTTTTTACACTGAATAAGTATCCTGAATATCTAAATTTTTGCAACTCAGCATTATTCATGCCTTTGGTAGCTGTTGTAATGAAAACTTCACTATTATTTTGTCCTCCAAATGCACAATTAGTAATGTTTTTAGCTGGTAAACTGATTTTATGAATCAATTTAGCTTTATTACTGAACACAGAAACACAAGCACCATGAAAATGAGCTACCCAAATATTTTTATCTTTATCTAAAGTCATGCCATCAGGTGATCCATCACTTGGTAAGAATTTTTTAAATATTTTTTTACTAATAATTTTATCTTTTTTATTAATTTTAATTTTATAAATTATTTTTTTAGAGCTATCAGTATGATAAAAATTAAACTGATCTATAAAAGCAGGTCCATTAGTAATTCTATAGTTTTTATCCACTTTAGTTAACAATAAGTTTTTGTCTAATTTGTACAAAGAGCCTTTTTCAATTTTTCTTTCAAGGTTATCCATTGTACCAAACCATAAATTTCCAACAGGATCTGTCTTACCATCATTAATTCTATTTAACTTAATATCTTTCTCTATAAAAATACTTTTAATTATTTTTTTTGTTTCAATATTTTGAATTCTTAATTCTCCTTGAAGACCTAAAACAAAAATATTACCTTTAACATGAGCCAAAAAACCAATTTCTTTATTAACTTTATATTTTTTCTTTTTGTTACTTTTTGTGTTTAAAGAAAAAAAACTTTTCTTTTTTATATCTACAAAATAGATTGAACTATGTTCCTTAACCCATAAGGTTCCTTCGCCTAATTTGCATCTTAATTTCCAAAGAACTTTTGGATCTGAAGTTTTAATTTTATTCACTGATTTCAAACTCTTTAATAAAGTCATTATTTGGTGTTACTCCAATACCTGCATTGTCTGTAACGGCAGCAAATCCATCATTTTGTTTTACTTGATCTAAAATTGAAAAATCTTCAGTCGGCAAATCTGTAATAAATATATTCTTTTCTGTGGTATCAAACTCCAACATTGCTTTTGATGAAAATAATCCTCCCGGCATATCTGGTTGAGCTGTTAATAAATGTAAGTTAACTGCAATACTTACCGCTGATCCCCATACATGATTTATTACAGGAATAAAGTTAGCTTGTGCTAGTGCTGACACTTTTAAATATTCTGTAATGCCTCCCAGACCACAAACTTCTGGCTGAGCTATATCTATACATTTGTTCTTAATTAATTCATTCCAACCATATTTTGTAAATTCTGCTTCCCCGCCAGCAATATTAGTATTTATTTTCCGTTTTAATTCTCTGTATCCTTCATAATCTTCAGGTGCTACCGGTTCCTCAAACCAAAATACATCAAGTTCATCCAAACCTCTACCAACATATAGTGCGTCGTTAAAATTATAAGCATGATTAGCATCTACCATTAACTTAAAATCTTCTCCAATTTCCTCTCTAACTGCTTGAACTAATTTCAAATCATCTTTTGGACCCAGTCCAACTTTCATTTTCATCGCTTTAAAGTTTTTAGATTTAATTTGTTTTGCTTCTTCCTTGAATAGCTTTACTAATTCATCAACTGATTTCTTTTGTAACATCATCCCATAACCATAAACTGGAATATGATCGTTACATTTGCCACCAACTAATTGATATAGGGGCATATTTGTTTTTTTTCCTAAAATATCCCATAGAGCGATATCAACACCTGATAAAGCTTGGATTGGCATTCCTTTTTGACCACTATCTCTAAGTAAATTATATACTTTTTGCCAAATAAACTCTTTATTTAATGGATCTTCACCAATGACTAAAGGCTGAATAACTTTTTCAACAATAAACTTATTAGCTAAAGCAATATTACCTGGGCCAAAACATTCACCCCAACCTGTAATTCCTTCATCAGTTTGAACTTCTACAAGATGAGCAGTTCTGTGTTTATAATATTGTTGTGAATAACCTAATTCTTTTTCTAACTCATATCTAAGTACATGACTTTTAATAGAAGTTATTTTCACAATTTATTATAAAGCAACAACCTTAGAGTTTTGCTCTCCTAAATTTTCTATTGATAATTTCATTGTATCTCCAGCTTTTAAAAACTGTTGAGGCTTCATTCCCATACCAACTCCCGGCGGTGTACCGGTAGTAATTATATCACCTGGTTGTAAAGACATAAATTTACTCACATAAGAAACAATAACATTAACATTAAATATCATTGTGCTTGTGTTACCTGTTTGCATTCTATTACCATTAACATCTAAACTCATTTTTAGATTATTAACGTCTGCAACCTCATCTTTTGTAACCAAGTATGGTCCAATTGGTCCAAATGTATCATGAGATTTTCCTTTAACCCATTGACCCATTTTTTCAATTTGCCATTCTCTTTCACTAACATCATTAACCAAACAATATCCTAGAATATGGTCTTGCGCTTTATCTTCTGAAATATGTTTAGTTTCTTTTCCAATAATAATTCCAAGTTCAACTTCCCAATCTAATTTTTTTGATCCAGAAGCAATTTCAACATCATCATTAGGACCAACTATGCAGCTTGTTGCCTTCATAAACATTATTGGTTCAGATGGAACATCTGCGCCAGTTTCAGCAGCATGATCAGAGTAATTTAAACCTATTGCTACAAATTTACCTGGTTTTGTGATACACGAACCTATTCTTTCGCTAGAAGACAATTCTGGAAGTGATGACAAATCTACTTTTTGTAACTTAGATATTGTTTCAAAATTTACATTATCTTGATTTAAGTCTGTTATATGAGAGCTTAAGTCTCTAATCTTACCTTCTTTATCTAATACTGCCGGTTTTTCTTTTCCTTTTTGCCCAACTCTTAATAATTTCATAATCCTCCTTTTAAATTATTTATATTGTCATTCCACCATCAACAGAAAAAGTATTTCCTGTTGTAAATGTAGATTCATCTCCTGCAAGATAAATAGCCATTGATGCAATTTCTTCAGCTGTTCCTAATCTTCCCATTGGTTGTCTTGCAATAAAATCTTTTTTAGCTTGTACTGGATCTGGGCTTTGATTAACTCTCTCCTGCCAAGATGGCGAAAATACAGTTCCTGGTGCTATAGAATTACATCTAATATTTTGCTTTACAAAATCAGAAGCAATTGATTTTGTTAATCCAATAATTGCTGCTTTTGAAGCACCATACACAAATCTATTTGGTAACCCTTTGAGACTTGAAGCAATAGATGAAATATTAATAATGCTTCCACCATTTTGCTTAACCATTAAAGGTAAAATTGCTTTGCACATAAAGTACATAGCTTTTATATTTACATCAAAAGAAAAATCCCAATCTTTCTCTTCACAATCAAGAATAGTTCCATGATGAACAAAACCTACAGCATTAAACAAAACATCTACTTTATCTAAAGTTTTAACAAATTCTAAAATTGCCTTATTATCTGTTGAGTCTAAAGTTTGCACTTTAATCTTCGGATATTCTTTATTTAAATCAGCTAAGGTTTTATCATTTAAATCTGTTGCAATAACGTTTGCACCTTCATTATGAAATGCGATTGCAGTTGCTTTTCCAATCCCTTGGCCAGCTGCTGTTACTATGATTTTTTTACCTTCTAATCTTCCGCTCATTATTTATCCTTTCAATTTCTTTGTAAAGAGAACTGTGATCTATTTCTCCATGTCCATTTTCAACAAGAGATTTATACATTTCTTTAATTAAATTTGAAATAGGTAAATGTGTATTGTAGCTATTTGCACACTCTAAAATATTATTCATGTCTTTTAAATGAACTGAAGTTCTACCTTTTGGAGTAAAATCTTTATCTATCATTCTTTTTCCATGTGTTTGAAGAATTTTACTGTCTGCCCAGCCACCTGATAAAGCTTTAATCATTTTATTAGGATTTGCCCCTGCTTTCTCACATAATGTAACTGCTTCAGCTACAGCTCCAATAGTTAAACCAACTATTATTTGATTTGCTAATTTTGAAACTTGTCCACTTGCTAAGGGTCCAACCAAAGTAGGATTACCCATTACTTTTAAAACATCTATTACTTCATCAAAAACTTTTTGTTCACCTCCAACCATTATAGCTAATGAAGCTTCTTCTGCTCCAATGGTTCCACCTGATACTGGCGCATCTAAATAATTAATATTTTTAGATTTTAAATTATTTCCATGTTTTGTTGCTGTTGTTGGTTTAACTGAGCTCATATCAATAACTGTAGTTTCTGATTTTAAATTGTCTAAAAAATTCGAACTATTCATTACTTCATTAATCGCTGTATCGTCTGTAAGCATAGTGATTACAACGTCACTATCTTTAACAGCACCATCAATTGTAGCTGTTATTTCTGCTCCAAGTTCTCTTAAAGGTTCTGCTTTATTTTGAGATCTGTTAAATGCTTTTAGGTTATAGCCAGCTTTTAATATATTTTTAGCCATAGGTAGACCCATCAAACCTATGCCTATAAAACCTATTTTTTTACTCATTTATTTATTGGGAATAAATTCGTGAAAGTTTTGTGTAGTAAACTCTGGAAAAAACATCACACAAGCTAGTACAATCAACTGAATTACTATAAAAGGACCAAATCCTCTGAAAATATCTGTTAATGATATATGTGGTGGAGCAACAGATTTTAAATAGAAAGCAGCAGGACCAAACGGTGGACTTAAAAATGAAACCTGCATATTTACACAAAATAAAATTCCAAACCATATAGGATCAAACCCAAGAGCTAATACTATTGGTAAAAATACCGGCATTGCTAATAAAACAATTCCAACCCAATCCATAAAAGCACCCATTATCAAAAACATCACTTGCATCATAAAGATTAAATACATTGGTCTTAAATCATAAGCTAAAATCGTCTCAGCAACATAAGTTGGACCACCTGCTAGTGAGTAAGCGCCTGCCAATACTGTTGCACCAAAGGTAATAGTTAAAATTGTTCCTGAAGCTTTAAATGTTCGAACTAATGCATCTTTAAATAAAAACCATGTTAATTCTTTTCTAAAGAAAATTATAATTAATGTAGCAACAACACCCATCCCTGCTGCTTCTGTTATACCAGTTATTCCAGAATATATTGAACCTAAAACAATTATTACTATTCCAATTGGAGGTAAAAGACCTGGAAGGTATGACATCTTTTCTTTAAAAGTTAAAGATGGTTCATCACTTATTGGTGCAAGTTTCGGTTGTAATCTTGTTCGAACAAGAATGTAGGTAATTATTAAACCTGAAATCATTAAACCTGGAACTATTGCTTCTTGGAATAACATTGTAATTGAAGTTTCTGTTGTTAACCCATAAATAATTAAAACAATAGAAGGAGGTATCATTGTACCTAAAGAACCTGATGCACAAATAATACCTATGGACATATCCTGATCATATTTTAATCTCAACATTTGAGGCAGTGCAATCAATCCTAATAAAACTATTTCTCCTCCAATAATTCCACTCATCGCAGCCATAATTGTTGCCATTATAGCTGTAACAACTCCTACTCCACCTCTTGTTTTTCTTAACCAAGCATTTAATGCATCATATAAATCTCTTGCTATATTCGAGCGCTCAAGCAAGGAGGCCATAAATATAAATAAAGGGACTGATAAAAAAGAATAAGTTACAACAAGTGAATAATATCTTGAAAGTAAAATACCTAACGCATGTTCACCAATATACAGAAATACAAGTACTGCCCCCATAAAACCTGAGGCAAAACCCATTGGAACACCAATGGAAATAAGAGCTAATAATCCAATTAAAAGTATTATTGAGAGTGTTCCTATTTCAATTTCCATTTTATTCTAAATCTTTAGCAGGGTCATATTGTTTTTGTTTTGGATTTTTCCAATCAATTATTAAATTATTTACAGATTGAAGAGCAATAAGGAATACACATATAAGCGTAAGTGGCTTCATAGTGGCAGGAATTGGTGGATCCCAATAAGTTGCGAATCTCTCCCAATTTGTAAATGATCTATGTGCGTCTTCCCAACCTCCATAAATTACAGCTGTAGCAAAAGTAACAATTATAATAGTGCTAATTAAATCAAAAATTCTCTGTGTTGGTCTGCTCACATAATCATATAACATCACAATTCTAATGTGACTTCTCAGTCTTGTTGCATATATTCCACCAACTAGATAACAAACACCAGCCAACCATAGACATAATTCATTCACCCACATTGTTGGTTTTTCCATTATATATCTCATAAAAATTTCATACATCATCACTAAGACAATGACTGGGATTAAGTATTTAATTGTATGACTTAAAAATAAAGTAATTCTGTCTATCCAGTTTATTGGAAACTCGTCTTTGCTTGCAACTTTTTCTGTTTGTTCTTGTAATGATTTATCAAGCATAAATTTAAATTTTTTTAAAAAGAAGGGCCTTTTTTCAGGCCCTTCAAAGTTTTTTTGTATGCTATATGATTATAGGATACCGTTAGCTTTCATGTAAGCAGTATGCATATCTATAAGTTGAGCAGCCTCAGGAGATTTTGTCTTCCAAGTTTCCCAAGCTTTTAATGCAGAAGCTCTGAACAAAGCTCTATCTTTTGGAGCCCAGTCATGAAGAGTAACACCCATACCTGCTAACTTTTTAACAGCTTCTAGGTTTTTTCTCTCAACTAAACTAGTGATAGTTCTACCAGCAATTTCTATTCCGGCTTTCATAGCACCTCTTTCATGAGCTTTTAACTTTTTCCAAACTTTAGTGTTACAAGCTAAGTGGTCAGCTGGCATAGAGTGGAAACCAGGATATGTAGCATATTTATTTGCCTCATAGTGTCCACCTGCAGTGTTAGTTGCTAAACTAGAATAGTCAGCACCGTCAATCAGACCAGTTTGTAAAGCAGTTGGAACTTCACCAAAATCCATTACGATTGGTTTAGCACCTAATTCTGCAAATATCATACTTTCCATTCCTGGAGGTGATCTAAATTTAAAGTCCTTGATAGATGCTACATCTGGAATTGGAACACTTGAAATAAGTGACTCATGTCCAGGTATCCACCAACCAATAAGTGTCATTCCATATTTGTTGTAAAGTGCATCAACCGCATCTTGAGCTCCTGGGAACTTTAAGAAGTCGTATTGTTGATAAGGGTTATCATATCCACCCATTACATCACCTGCAAATTGGAACGCAGCATTTTTACCAGTTTGGTAACCTGCACCAGTCATATCGCAGTCGATAATTCCTGTTTGTGCAGAGTTAAATACTTCAGCAGATTTTCCTGTTACAGAAGCTGAGTAAAACATTTGTACTTTTAAACTTCCACCAGAAAACATTTCTACGTTTTTAGCAAATTGAGCTGCAACTTCACCATTTGGTGAACTAGCAGTAAAGTGAGTTTCAATCTTTAAAGTCTTTGCGTTAGCAGAGCCAAATAAAGCAACTGAAACAATAGCTACTGCAGCTATAGTTTTTGTTATTAATTTCAACATTATCTTCCTCTCGTTTATGTTTTTTAATATTCAACTAAATCACATTTGATTTTTAATTACAAATAAAACCACAAAATATAATGCAATACAGCTATGCAAATTAAGTATAGTAATTATATATATTAATTAAATAAACAACTTTAAGTTGTACTAGACTACTTCAGAAATAAGTGGCTTATTTTCAAAAAAACAGAAAATATTATCAACCGCCATCATACTCATTGCCAAACGAGTTTCATGAGTAGCACTACCAACATGTGGTAAAACGAAACAATTATCTAGTTTTATGTATCTCTGATCTAAATTAGGTTCGTTATTAAAAACATCTAAACCAGCAGCATAAATTTTATTATTCTGTAACGCATCTATTAATGCATCATCATCAATTGTTGATCCTCTTGATGTATTAATCACTACAGCATGTTTAGGCAACAAACTAATTGTTAATGCATTTAAAATATGTTTTGTTTCAGCAGTTGCTGGGGTGTGAATACTTACAAAGTCACATTCTGGCATCATTGATTTTACATCAGAAAAATATTTTGCTCCATCTTCTAAATCTTCTGAAAGTTTATTTCTATTATAATAAATAATCTTCATACCAAATGCTTTTGCACACTTTGCTGTCATTCTACCAATTCTACCCATGCCTATTATTCCAAGTGTTTTACCCGTAACAGAATTTCCTATCATAAATTTAGTTAAGTCAGGTTTTTGATCTTTCCAAGTTCCTGATCTTACTAAATTGTATGCTTCACCAACTCTTCTTGAAGCAGCTAAAATTAAAAGGATAGTTGTTTCAGCAACAGCTTCGTTTAAAACATTTGGTGTATTAGTTACTTTTATTTTTTTACTTTCAGCAGATTTAACAGAGATATTGTCATACCCAACTCCTACTTGAGCAATAATCTTAAGTTTGCCATTTAAATCTTTAAAAAACTCTTCTCCAATTTTATCAAAACCAGTTGAAATAAATCCATCATATTCATTAGCCATTTTGATAAGTTCACTATTTGGAATTGGCTCATCTTTTGGATTAAGAGTTACATCAAAACTTTTCTTTAATTTGTCCTCTGCTCCATCTGATAATTTTCTTGTAACTAGTATTTTTGGTTTCATATTAATGTGAATTTCTTGGTATACCTTTTTTAGTAGCCACATCTAAATATAGGGATCTAGATTTAATGCAAGCGCCATCTTCTAATTGTCCAACTGTATCTCTAAAAATTTCTTGCCATGGTGTTTGGTTATCAATTTTTAAAAGCTTCTTTTTCTTTCTTCTTTTTTTAAATTCTGATTGTGAGATTAACAAATCTACTCTTCTTTTGTTAAGATCTATTGTCATTTTATCTCCAGTTCTAACTATGGCTAAATCACCACCTACAGCAGATTCTGGTGAAACATGAAGTATAGATGGACTTTCAGAAGTACCACTTTGTCTGCCATCTCCGAGTGTTGGTAGCGCATTAATGCCTTGTTTTAAAAGCCTATCAGGTGGTTGCATATTAACAACTTCGGCAGCACCTGGATATCCAACAGGTCCACATCCTCTGATTATCAATATTGATTCTTCATCAATCTTTAATTTTTTACTATTTATTCTTTTATGGTAATCCTCGGGACCCTCAAATACGATAGCCTTACCTGTAAAAACATTGGGTTTTTTAGGATCTGATAAAAATCTTTCTCTAAACTCTTTACTTATTACTGAAGTTTTCATAACTGCAGAAGAGAAGAAATTACTTTTCATAACCAAAAATCCTGCTTTTTCAGTAAGACATTCGTCAAAAGTTTTTATTACACTTCTATCAACATCTATTTTTCTTTTTAAATTTTGACCAACATTTTTTCCTGACACTGTCATTATATTAGTATGAATTTTTTTATGTTTTATTAACTCTTTCATAACAGCAGGAATTCCACCAGCTCTATAAAAACTTTCCATCAAATATTCACCAGCTGGCTGACAGTTGGCAAGCAATGGAATTGAATGTCCTAATTTTTGCCAATTCGATAAATCAAATTTAATTCCCATATGTTTTGCAATAGCAATTAAATGTGTTGTACAGTTACTTGATGCACCTATCGCACTTGCAACCACAACTGCATTTTCAAATGCTTTGCGTGTCATAATTTTGGAGGGCTTTAAATCTTCGTGAACCATGCTTACAATTCTTTTTCCTGTTTCAAAAGAAATTTGCTCTCTTTCTCTGTAAGGCGCAGGTATAACTGCACATCCTGTTAAAGACATTCCTAAAGCTTCGGCAACTGAATTCATTGAAGAAGCTGTTCCCATCGTGTTACAATGACCTATACTTGGAGCTGAAGCTGATACCATATCCATGAACTCATCATAATTAATTTTTCCTTTTGACAATAATCTTCTGGCTTCCCATATAACAGTTCCTGATCCGGATAATTTACCTTTGTAAACTCCATCTAACATTGGACCACCTGACAAAACAATTGCTGGAATATTTACAGTTGCTGCTGCCATTAAAGCTGCTGGAGTAGTCTTGTCGCAACCTGTTGTTAAAATTACTCCATCGATTGGATATCCATAAAGCACCTCAACCAAAGAAAGATAAGATAAATTTCTATCTAACATTGCAGTTGGTCTTTTTCCTGTTTCTTGAATTGGATGGGTAGGAAACTCCATTGGAATACCACCTGCTCTTCTTATTCCATCCTTAATTCTTTTACTTAAAGACTGAAAATGTCTATTGCATGGTGTTAAATCACTTCCAGATTGGGCTATACCAATGATTGGATTACCTGACTGAAGTTCTTTTCTGGTTAAACCATAATTGAGATATCGCTCTAGATATATTGCAGTTTGCTCAGGATCCTTTGGATTATCAAACCACTGCTGACTTCTTAAATTCTTTTTTTTCATAGAAACAATGTAATAAAATTATTATGGCTTGTTTAAAATAATATTTATATAATAAATCTGTGAATAATCTAATAGTTTTAAACCAGAATGACAATGTTGGGGTAAGTCAATTTATAATTCCTGAAAAAACTAAAATAGAAGGACATGATATCAGCACAATAGATCCAATTCCATTTGGTCATAAAGTTTGCTTAAAATCTATAAATAAAGGTGACCCAATAATAAAATATGATCAAATAATTGGTTTTGCCTTAGATAATATAAGGCCAGGTGAGCATGTTCATTCACATAATCTAGAATTTAGAGAATTTAAAAGAGATTTTAAAGTAACTAATAAAAAGAATATTATTAATGAAAAAGCAGATACTTTTTTTAACGGTATTTTAAGAGACAATGGTGATGTGGCCACTAGAAATTACATTGGAATTGTAAGTACTGTTAATTGTTCTGCAACAGTAACTAAAATGATTGTAGAGAGAATAAAATACTCAAATATTTTAAAAGATTATCCAAATATTGATGGCATAGTTCCTATTACTCACTCTACTGGATGTGGAATGAATACAGAAAGTGAAGGTATGCAAATCTTTCAAAGAACAATTGATGGATTTAAAAATCATCCAAACTTTTCACATGTTTTTGTAATAGGCTTAGGATGTGAGTGTGCACAAGTAAGTTTGTTTGATGAGTCATTAAAAAAACACAACAGAATTCATTTCTTAACTATTCAAGACGAAGGTGGAACGAAAAAGATTGTTGAAAAAGTATTATCTCAAATTAAAAATTTGTTAGCTGAAGCAAATAAAGTTGAAAGAACATCTCAATCAGTAAATCATTTAACGCTCGCCTTGCAATGTGGAGGATCTGATGGATATTCAGGCATTACAGCAAATCCAGCATTGGGTGTTGCGGCAGATCTTTTAGTTAAAAAAGGAGGGAGCTCAATATTATCTGAAACACCTGAAATATATGGAGCTGAACACTTACTGATTAATAGAGCTAACTCACAAGAGACAGCAGATAAATTAATAAAGAGGATTGAATGGTGGAAAAATTATACTTCAATTAATAATAGTTCGATGGATAATAATCCTGCGCCTGGAAATAAAAAAGGAGGTTTGACTACAATTTTAGAAAAATCTTTAGGAGCTGTTGCTAAAGGAGGTAACTCTATACTTCAAGATGTCTTAATGTATGCAGAGCCTCTAAAAAACAAAGGTTTTAACTTTATGGATTCTCCAGGTTATGATCCTGTATCCGTAACAGGTCAAGTAGCATCAGGAGCAAATGTAATTTGCTTTACAACAGGTAGAGGATCTTGTTTTGGATGTAAACCAGTTCCAAGTTTAAAACTCTCAACTAATTCAGCTATGTATGAAAAAATGTCAGAAGATATGGACATCAACTGCGGAACAATTGCTGAAGGTGAAGAAAAAATAGAAGAAGTAGGACAAAAAATATTTGAGCTAATAGTAAACACAGCATCGGGAAATAAATCAAAAAGTGAGATCAACGGCTACGGTGACGAGGAATTTAATCCTTGGCAAGTAGGCGTGGTAATGTAATAAAGATCTTCATTGTGCCTCAACAAACCCCTTTATTTAACGTAATTTTATTAGCTGCTGGAGGTTTTTTCATGTTTGTCTGTATGGATTCTACGGCAAAATACCTTGGTACTGTAATGCCAATTACTCAAGCAATTTGGGGGAGATTTTTTTTTCACTTAGTATCTCTAATTATATTTTTTTTAATTTTTAAACCAAAAGTAAATTTAAAAAAAAATTTCAAACTTCAAATAATAAGATCCTTATTGATGGTGACTGCCACAACATTCATGTTTTATTCTTTACAAAAATTTGACTTAGTAGATATATATGTTGTTTTCTTTTCTGCACCCTTAATAGTTTCATTACTATCTGCATACTTTTTAAAAGATATTTTATCTTTTAAAGGAATAATATTAATGCTTCTAAGCTTTGGTTCAATTATCTTCTCTTTAGGACCAAGTATGAAAATATTTAGTATTGACTTAATTTTTCCGATTGTGCCACCTATTTGTTGGGCACTTTATCAATTTTTTACAAAAGTTGTATCGACAGACAACGAACCTTTTGCATCAATTTTTTATACATCAATTTTAGGAGTAATTATTTTTAGTATATTTATATCTTTCAATTGGGTGCCGTTAGAAAAAAATATTTATTGGCTTTATTTAATATTACTTGGTACAGCAGGCTTTGTAAGTCATTCATTAATAATTTATGCAATACAATTGTCTAACTTATCATTTGTTACAAATTTTCAATATTCACAATTAATTTGGTCTACGATTGTAAATTTCCTAATTTTTGGTGTGCCTTTTGACTATAATAAAATTATAGGTGTAATTGGAATTATTATATTTGGACTATTATTTATTCGTACAGAAGGTAACAAGGATAAGATTAAAGTCTAATTTTTTTTCCAAGCTTTGCACTTTTTGTAATTGCTGCAAAAATTTTAAGTGAAACTAAACCATCATTACCATTAACTTTTGGTTGAATTTTTTTACTTACTACATCAGCAAAATGGTTTATTTGGTTAATAAGAGTATTATCATCTTTTTTATTAATATCTTCTTTTACTAATATCTTTTTCCACCAACTTCTTTCTTTTTTGTAAAACCAATTTTTTAAATTTGGAAATTGCAAAGATCCTTTAGTTCCACCGATCATATAAGCTGACTGATTAGTTATAGGATAGGCAGGATTTTCACCTGCAGTTAATTCATAACTCCATGGAGCAACAATGGTGTCTGAGATATTAAGAGTACATAATGCACCAGATTTAAAAACTAAACTAACTGTTGCTGTATCTTCTACTTTAAATTTTCTAGTTTTATTCGTTGTAAAAGCTTGAACATATTGGATTGGACCTAATAGATAACAAATCATATCAATGTCATGGACAAGATTAATTCCTAAAGGACCCCCGCCTTTACTTATTCTCCATTTTTCTTTGTAATATTCTTTATGTTTGTAAAGCCAGCATAAAACATTTGCGGATACAATTTTTCCTAATTTTCCTGATGAAATAATGTCTTTTACTTTTGATACAATTGCATTGTGTCTTCGATGATATCCAATCAATAAAGGGGTTTTGTTCATTTTTGAACTATTAATAATCTTTTTTGCTGATTTAATATTATCTGAAATTGGTTTTTCTAATAAAACAGGTATCTTTTTTTTCAAGAAACTCAACGTATGTTTCTCATGTAACTGATTAGGTGTTGCAACAATTACAGCATCTAAATTTTTTGATTTCAAAACTTCATCAACACTAGAGTAAAGAAGAGTTTTAAATTTTTTAGATAGGCTAGATGCGTTTTTACTAATATCAACAATTGAATGTAATTTTGCTTTTTTTGATTTTGAAATAGCTTTAATATGTTGAAGACCCATCAAGCCAGTGCCAACAATAGATATGTTTATTTTTTTTTTCATAAAATTTTAATTAACAATAATTTTTGTAAAACATGTATAGCGTTTATTTGGTTTAATTAAAGTGCTTGGAAAATTTTTTTTATTTGGAGTATCAGGATAATATTGAGTTTCTAGACAGATACCTTGGTAAGGTTTTAATTTTTTTTTATATTTTAATCCATGACCCGTATATAATTGAACACCTGGTAAATTTGAAAAAAAATCTATTTTTATATCATTTTTTTTATTTCTTAATGTAGCAACATAATTTTTTGAATTTTTAATAATTGAATAGGTTGTATCAAAACCAGATTGATTTGTTTTTTTTAATTTTTTTTCATTTAATAAAAGATCTATTTTGTTTTTCATATTTGAAAATTTTTTAAAGTCGTAAATTGAATTTTTTACATTTGTAATTTTGCCATTTGGTATTAAAAAATTATCAACTTCTAAGTATTTATCAGAATTTATTTTTAAATCATGATTAAAGATATTTTTAACTTTATCTTTATTTAAGTTCCAATAACTATGATTTGTTAAATTTACATGTGTTGCTTGATCTGATTTATAAGTGTACTGAATTAATAATTTATTTTTAAAAATTTGGTATGAACAATTAACTGTTAAATTTCCTGGAAATCCTTCATCAAGATGTTTTGATTTAATTTGATAGACAATTTTGTTTTTAGTATGATTTATTTTTTTCCATACCAATCTATCGAAACCTATTTTTCCACCATGTAAAGTATTTTTGCCATCATTTTTACTTAAAATAAATTTTTCTTTTCCAATAAAAAATTTAGAATTTTCGATTCTACCAGCATATCTTCCACAGGTAGACCCTACACAAAAGTTTTTAAATTTATAGTTTTCTTTTGAACCTAGATTTAATATTAAATTAATTTTTTTAGATTTATGATAAACTTCAAATAAACTTGCACCTATATTTAAAGTTTTAATTTTAAGAATTTTGTTTTCTATTATTGAAGAACTTACTTTCACTTAAATCAAGTTATACCACCATCAACAACAAAACTTTGTTTTGTACATCCAGATGATTGCTCTGAAGCTAAAAACATCACAAGTTGGGCAACATCATTTGGCTTTAATTGTCTTTTTAGTGCTTGGCTATCTAAGATAAGTTTTTTATATTTTGGTGTTAACCAGTGTTTAATCTGTCTTTCTGTTGCAATTGAACCAGGAATCACAGAATTAGTTCTAATATTATATTTTCCATATTCTTGAGCAAATGATCTTGTTAAACCTACTACTGCAGATTTGGCTGTTTCATAAACTACTTTATCTCCCTCACCCAACATCCATGAAACAGAGCTTAAATTTACTATTGATCCTGATTTAATTTTTTTCATTGCTTTAACGACTGCTTTTGCCGCAAAAAAATAATGTTTCAAATTTATTGCCATTCTATTTTCCCAATATTTTTCGTCAACTTGATCAGTCGTATGTCTATCATCATTAGCTGCACTATTAACTAAAGCATGAATAGGTCCTTTAGTTGATATAATTTTTTTTATTATTTTTTCTAATTTATTGATATCCAACAAATTACATTCAATAAAGTTTGGCTTCCTAAATCTTTTTTTTTTTATTATTTTTAATAATTTATTTGTCTCTTTAATATTGATATCAACAAAATAAACTTCACTTCCTTGTTCACAGAAGTGTTCGACAATTGAGGCTCCAATTCCTGAACCACCACCAGTAATAAAAACTCTCTTATTTTTTAAATCTGAATATTTTACTTTCAAAATTATAACCTTTCTTGTGTGTTTGCATCAAATAGTGAAACTTGAGTTAAATCAAAATA
>Ga0315339_1001992_pt1 | contig 16304 bp, 13 predicted proteins | sample ASW17metaG_FD_204514 | JGI IMG/M metagenome (GOLD analysis project Ga0315339, IMG submission 204514) | Ammonia-oxidizing marine archaeal communities from Pacific Ocean, United States - ASW #17 | ecosystem: Environmental > Aquatic > Marine > Oceanic | place: USA: California | collected 2016-12-05
TCGCCTTGCTCCACCGTCTCTCCCGGCGATTTATGGATGACGCCGACGACCCCGTCGACCTCAGCCTTCACCTCGTTCTCCATTTTCATCGCTTCAAGGATGAAAAGCACCTGACCGGCGACCACCTTGTCGCCTGTCACGACTCGCACTTCACGAAGAATGCCCGTCATCACGGCACGCACGGAAGAGTCGCCCGTCTCGGTCTCCTGACGAATTGAACGGGCGAGATACTCACGCTCACCCAGGACGTCAGCCGTGTAGCGACTGCCGCCGATAAGTAGCTCGATCGCATCGCCGCGCTCTTCGACGCCCACATCTACGGAGCGTCCGTTCATCACAAGGGAGTAGGCGTTCCCATCCAGGAGTGTCGCAACATCTATATGACGAGATTCTCCTCCGAGCGTCGTGCAAATGCCGCTTCCATCCACTCGGACATCAACTTCGTAGTGCTCACCACCGACCAGAACGTGATATTTCATGCATCCGCTCCTGGGCGAAATGAGTCGGCCCAACGGCTAGACGGCGGCGCAGGCTTCTCTGCAGTTGAAGCATTCACAGCCCCTGAACGAGCGGCGAAACCGCGACGGCGGCGTAAAAGAAACGCCATCGCCGCAGCGAGATGCGCAATGTCTTTTTGGCGTCGTTCACTCGTTCGCGGTGCGAACTCCTCTGGGTTAGATTCAACGGTGCTCGTGTCGTAATGCCCACTCCGAAAGACCTCGCTCGACAAGATGCGCCGGAGAAACGGAAGGTTCGTGGTGACACCCGTCACGGTTGTCTCTGCCAGGGCGCGCGCCATGCGTTCAATCGCGGCCGCACGATCTGCTCCGTGCACCGAGATTTTCGCGAGCATCGGGTCATAGTGCAGACCGACCTCCATACCCTCGAACAGTCCGGTATCGACGCGGACTCCCGGCCCACCAGGCATCTCTAACCGGTGCACTCGACCGGTGGCCGGCAAGAAACCACTGTCGACATCCTCGGCATACAGACGGCACTCGATGGCATGCCCGCGATGCTCGATTTGGTCCTGAGCCAATGGAAGTGGCTCACCTCGTGCAATCAGAATCTGCCAGCGCACAAAATCAATACCGGAAGTCAATTCCGAGACCGGATGCTCGACCTGAAGCCGAGTGTTCATCTCTAACACATAGAAATTTTTGTCGCGGTCAACGAGGAATTCCAGCGTGCCTGCATTCTCGTAATGAATCGCTTTGGCAGCACGTACGGCTGCTTCACCCATCGCATCGCGAAGCTCTTCATCCAGCACAGGCGAGGGGCGCTCTTCAACAACCTTCTGGTGCCGTCGCTGAATCGAGCACTCGCGCTCCCCGATGTGGACCACATTGCCGTGCGAGTCGCCAAAGATCTGAATTTCAACGTGCCGCGGCTCGATCAGATATTTTTCAAGGTAGATCGTGTTGTCGCCGAATGCGTTTTGCGCTTCGCTTTGCGCACGGGCAGAGGCTTCGAGCAGCTCTTCTTCGTTGTGGACAATGCGGATCCCTTTGCCACCCCCGCCTGCGCTTGCCTTGATCATGACCGGATAGCCGATGCGCTCTGCCTCGGACATGAGGGTCTTGTCATCACTCGCGGGGTCAGTTGTCCCGGGAACCACCGGTACACCTGCAGCGACCAATCGCCGCCGCGCATGAATCTTGTCGCCCATGGCTTCCATCGCTTCTGCCGAGGGACCAATGAAGACAAGGCCCGCCTCTTCGCACTCGCGCCGAAAAGTCGCATTTTCGGACAGGAATCCAAATCCTGGGTGAATGGCGTCCGCCTTCGTTTCGAGAGCGGCCTTAAGAATCAGATCACCGCGCAAGTAGCTCTCGGAACTCGGGGCTGGCCCGAGACGAACAGCCTGGTACGCAGCCCGGACATGCAGAGCAGCTCGGTCAGCGTCGGAGTAGACGCCTACCGTCTTGATGCCCATTTCCCGGCACGTCCGCATGACCCGCAGGGCGATTTCGCCTCGATTGGCGACGAGAACCTTCTCGATCGTGCGTTGTTGAACCATCGATCGGCTGCCGTGGAGCGAAGGGGGACCCCGAGGGCGCCCCCGGAGAGCACGGAATCATAGCAACGAGCCCCACTCTGACGCCTCCTTTGAGGCGCCTCGCCAGACAAGTCTCAAAAGTTCCTTGGGTCGAGGATTGACGAACCCGCCGTGGCAGACCAGGAAACCGCCGCTGTGCGAGAAGTTTTCACCGCAAAGCGAAACCTCATGGTGAAGCGCCTCACTGACATGGGCATCCGACTTGCAGCCGAGCCGACGTCCACTTTTTACGCGTGGGGCTCACCGGCCGACCTCAGCTTCGGCCCTCACATGGACAACATGATCCGCATTGGCAAGACGAAGAAAGGTCGCAAGCTCTTGAATCAATTCAAGGCGGTGGCCGGCTAACGACGTCAGAGCGGAATGTTGCCGTGCTTCTTCGGAGGGTTCCGGTCACGTTTCGTTTCCAGCAAACGAAGCCCAGCACAGAGCCTGGCTCGAGTATGTCGCGGCTCGATCACGGCATCGATGTAGCCGCGGGAAGCCGCCTCATACGGATTGGCAAAATTGTCTTCATACTCCGCGACAAGCCGATCCGTTTCCGCCTGCTTGTCTGACGCGCCCTTGATCTCTTTGCGGAAGATAATCTCAACGGCGCCCTTCGCTCCCATCACTGCAATTTCTGCGGTCGGCCAGGCAAGATTGAGATCACCCCGGATGTGCTTGCTGCTCATCACGTCATAAGCACCCCCATATGCCTTGCGACAAATGACGGTCAGCTTTGGAACCGTTGCCTCGCAATATGCGTAAAGCAGCTTCGCTCCATGCCGGATGATCCCCCCATACTCTTGCGCGGTGCCTGGAAGAAAACCCGGAACATCCTCAAAGGTCACCAAAGGGATGTTGAACGCATCGCAGAACCGAATAAAGCGAGCTCCCTTATCGCTACTGTCGATATCAAGGACGCCTGCAAGCACGATCGGGTTGTTGGCAACAATGCCTACGGTTCGTCCATCTAACCGTGCGAACCCCACACTCAGGTTCCCGGCAAAATCCGGCTGCACTTCGAGAAACTCCCCGTCATCCATCACGCGCGTGATGACTTCGCGAATGTCATAGGGCTTGTTTGGATTCTCTGGGACGAGCGTGTCAAGTGCCTCGTCCGCTCGGGCGGCATCATCGTGACACGTCACCCGCGGCGGGTCTTCGCGATTGTTGAGTGGCAGATAGCTCATGACTCGACGCAGCAAGCTCAGGCAATCCGCGTCGTTGTCGGCTCGGAAGTGCGCAACACCACTCTTGCGTGTGTGCGTTCGTGCGCCTCCCAGCTCTTCGCTGGTCACTTCCTCGTGTGTCACTGTCTTCACAACATTGGGGCCCGTCACAAACATATACGACGTCCCTTCAACCATCACGATGAAGTCCGTGATCGCAGGGCTGTACACCGCTCCACCTGCACACGGCCCCATGATGGCGGAGAGTTGCGGGATAACACCGGAGGCGAGCGTGTTCTGCAAGAAGATGTCGGCGTAACCACCCAAGGAAACAACGCCCTCTTGGATGCGCGCACCTCCGCTGTCATTGAGACCGACAACAGGCACGCCAACCTTCAGAGCTTTCTCCATGAGTGCAACAATCTTGGCTGCGTGCGCTTCCCCAAGGCTTCCCCCGCTGATCGTGAAGTCTTGGCTGAAGACCGCCAGTGGACGCCCGTCGATCGTTCCGAAACCCGTGATCACGCCATCTGTCAGTTGCGGCTTGTATCCAAAGCCTGTGATATCGCCTCGGATGAGCCGTCCGTACTCTTCGAACGACCCTTCATCGAGTAGCAACTCGAGACGCTCGCGCGCCGTCAGTTTTCCCTTCTCGTGCTGCGCTGCAACCCGTTGCTCACCACCTCCGGCGAGAGCTTCGATGGAGCGACGGCGGAGATCTTCAAGACGTTCGGACATGAGGCACTCCAAGGGGCGCCGTGCCGTGCCGAACATCGGCCCGGGGCACAGCGCCTGAGGATGGGCGAGTATAGGTGGGAGCCCAGTACCATCGAAAGACGATCCTCAGAGACCGCCGCATAACGCATTCCCTCGCAAGACAGCGCAGCCGGCCGTTGTTCGCCCTCCCCGCCGTTTCACGATCTCCGTGCCATCCATGGCGCTCGGCCTTGGGAATGGCGACTAGGCCTTGAGCATCACGTCCCTTGCCGAAACTCCTCTCCCACGCTTTGGGCGAAGTACTCCACCCGCCCGCACTCGGGGCACAGGTAGATATCGAGCCAGTTGTTGTCGACCAACTGTTTTCCGTGCTCTTCGAGCGCGCCTTCCGAGAAAGTGGTCGTCCCCACGAATTCGAGGCTCCGCTCACAACGAGGACAACGCAACGGACTGAGGGGATCAGGACTCACCATGGTTATCAGGCCTTTCTGCCGGCGAAGAGGGCGGCCGCGTCAGGGCCGCAGAGCGGACCGATCTGACCCGAAGCACCCACGGTACCTCCAAGGTCATCCGCTCGATGCCACCAGTTCCACAAGGACCCCGCCAGTCGAGGCCGGGTGAACGAAGGCAACGGTTGTCCCGTGAGCACCGGCTCGTGGCTGTTCGTCAATGAGACGGATGTTGGCGTCCTTCATCCGGTTCAGCAATCCGTCGATGTCGTCCACCTCGAAAGCCACGTGATGGAGCCCGGGTCCGCGCTTCGCCAAGAATTTGCCGACCGGGCTCTCTCCCGGGTCGGGCTCCAGAAGCTCCACCGCCCCACTTCCCTCTCCAAGTCGCAACATGGCGACAGAGACACCGTCTCCGGGCACATGTTCGATGTGCTCCACAGGAAGACCCAGAAGATCGCGCCAGAAAACGAGCACATCGTCGTGCGCCGGAACCGCAATACCCAGGTGAGAAAGACGGGTGGCCATAGAGAGATTCCTCAGAAAATAGACGCGGGAGCGTGCTTGCCAAAAACGCGCTCGAGTTCAGTGCACACTTCGCCCACGGTCGCGCCAGCTTCGACGGCATCCAGAATGAAGGGCATGAGGTTCTCTGTTCCAGAAGCGACCTGGCCCAACTGCGCCAAAGCAGATTTACACGCACCCTTGTCGCGTTCCGCACGCCAGGCAGCGATTTCTTCCGCGCGCTTTTCAGCCAGTGCGTCATCAACCTCAAGGATCTCCTGTGTCGCTTCCTCTTCCACTTCGTAGCAGTTCACACCAACGATCTGGCGTTCGCCTCGCTCGACAGCGCGCTGGTAATCGTAAGCCGCACGATGGATTTGTTTCTGCTGAAAGCCTTCTTCAACAGAGCTCAGTGCGCCGCCTCGCTTATCGATCTCGGCCAAGAGTTCACGTGCAGCCTGCTCAAGCTTGTCGGTCAGTGCCTCGATCAAAGGAGCGCCCCCCAGAGGGTCGATGCTCTGTGTCACACCGCTCTCTTCAGCGATCACCTGCTGCGTCCTGAGCGCAAGAAGTGCGGCGTCCGCCGTAGGAAGGCTCAGGGCTTCATCCCTGCTATTTGTGTGCAGCGACTGAGTGCCCCCCAACACGGCAGCGAGTGCCTGAAGCGTGACGCGCACCACATTCACGTCTGGCTGCTGGCTGGTCAGCGTGGAACCCGCTGTTTGCGTATGAAACCGCAATCGCATGGCTGCGTCTTTCTTTGCTCCGAAGCGCTCCTTCAGCAAGGTGGCCCACATACGGCGGGCTGCACGAAACTTAGCCACTTCCTCAAAAAAATCATTGTGAGCGTTGAAGAAGAAGGACAGCTGTCCGGCAAAAGAGTCGACATCCAAACCGCGCTCCACCGCGCACTCCACATACTGCAAACCGTTCGACAGCGTGAAGGCCAACTCTTGGGCAGCCGTACAGCCCGCCTCGCGCATATGGTAGCCGCTGATCGAAATCGGGTTAAAACGCGGAAGCTCCGTGTTGCAGTACTCGATGACATCTGTCACCAGTCGCAAAGACGGTTCCGGTGGAAAGCGGAACGTTCCACGTGCGATGTATTCCTTGAGAAGGTCGTTCTGCAGCGTTCCACGCAACTGATCAGGACGAACACCTTGCTTGCGCGCAGCGGCCACCAAAAATGCCAACAGCACCGCCGCTGTTGAATTGATAGTCATCGAGATGCTGATTTCATTCAGCGGGATGCCATCGAACAAAGATTCGAAATCGCGCAAGCTCGCAATCGAAACTCCCACCTTGCCAACCTCACCAACAGCCAGTGGTGAGTCAGGGTCGTACCCCATCTGCGTCGGCAAATCGAAAGCCACGCTCAGGCCCTTCTGACCGCGTGCGAGAAGGAACCGGAAGCGTGCATTGGTTTCTTCGGCTGTCGAGAAACCCGAATACTGCCGCATCGTCCAGGGACGGCCTCGATACATAGACGGATAGGGGCCTCGAGTGAATGGAAAGGAACCCGGCCGCCCCAACTTCTCGTCGCAGCTCTCCCCCGACTCGTACAGAGGCTCAACGGGCACCCCAGACCCCGTGGAAACCTCTTCCTGGGCGTCCGCAGGCAGCGAAAGGGTGTAGGTGTCCTGGATCCATCTATCGAGTGAGTCGCTCTTCGTCATGATCTGTGCGCCAGCGGGTCAATCCGCACTCGCAGCCTCCTCAAGGACCTCCACCAGATCGGCCATATCCGGCGGAAGTGGGGACTCGAAACAGACTTCTTCATTACTGCTCGGATGACGAAACGCAAGAGTGCGCGCGTGCAAGGCCTGCCGTGCCAGGATAGGAACACGTAGCCCCTTTTCCTCGCGCTTTGCGACCCAACGTCGCCACGATTCTTGCGCACCGGGACCATAGGCCGGATCCACCAGGATCGGGAACCCCAGATGGTCGAGATGGACACGGATCTGATGCGTCCTGCCAGTGCGTGGCGAGACATCAAGCACAGAGGCAACCCCAAGCCGCTGCCTCACCTCATAGAAGGTCGATGCCGCCTGCCCTCCCTCTGCCACCACCGCACGTCGCTGAGGCTTGCGGGGATGCTGTCCGATCGGGAGATCGATCCAATCACTGTCGAAAGGCATCTCGCCCCACACCACTGCGGCATACTGCTTGCGCACCGTCTTCGCTTTGAACTGGTTGACCAGAGAACGCGCCGCATCGTTTGTACGCGCAACCACCATGATGCCCGTCGTCTCGCGATCGAGTCGGTGAACAATGCCAGGCCGGTCTGCGCGCCCGACAACTGACAACTCAGGAAACAACTTCAGCAAACCGTTCACCATGGTCCCACTTGCAGCACCACTCCCCGGATGAATAACAAGCCCTTGCGGCTTATCTACAAGGATCACGGACTCGTCCTCATGCAAGATCTTGAGCTCGAGATCTTCGGCCTCTGGAAGACTCTTGGCCAGCACGCCAAGCTCACCTTCAATGAGCATGCCTTCGGCAACTCGGAAAGAAGTTCGCACTGACTGGCCGTCCACCTTGATGGCGCCTTCGGCAAGCAAGGCCGATAAGTAGGACCGTGAGTAATGAGGGGCCAAGGCTCGCCCCAGAACCCGGTCAACTCGAGACCCAGCCTGATCGGCCTGGATCTCGAGGCGGAGGCGGCCGTCAGGGTCAACGGCCTCGGAGTGTGTGAAGTCGGCAGGCTCCATGAGTACGAATTCCTGTCACAATGAGGGCGATAGAGGAGCTTGTTCGAAAGGGCCCAGCAAGCCCTTATCCTGCGGATTCCGCACAGGTTGACAGCATTGGGACCTCTGTTACAGTCTCGCGGCCGTTAGACTACATTCATGGATCCGATTGGGTTGTTCCCAATCGACCCCAAACGGTCACGGTCCGGAAGCCAAACGCCGAGTTCTTGATGTGATGGCTGTGTCCCGAAGCTCAGTTGAGTCCTTGAAGCACCTTTATCGAGGTTGCTGAGCATTCCCGCCACGAGGAGCCGTACGCACAGTGCTAGCACGCCTCTCCGCCTCTGTGTTTATTTTCCTGAGCGCCGGCCTCGCCGCCACAGGGCAGAGCGCCTCCACGCTGCCGCAGGTCCAGCCTGTCCAGGCCCAGCAACAGTCTCGATTGAGTTCAGCAAGCGACCTCAGTAAAGAGGTGCCACTCAATACGGACCCAGACAACCCGAGCCCTCCCTATGGAATGGTGCTCGTTCCGGGAGGAGAAGTTGTCATCGGCACAGAGGTCGAAGATGTTGCCCGACTCGGGCAACAAGACCAGTTCGCGATGATGATCGTGACCGCCGAAACTCCTCGGCACACGGAGAGCGTTGATTCGTTCTTCTTGGATGCCACAGAAGTCAGCAATCTTCAGTGGAAAGTTTTTCTCGGTGCGAAGAAGCGCAAGCCTTCCGATCTCCTTGTGGAGTACGGCTGGCCCAACGGCGAGATCCCCGAAGGTCAAGACTACTTCCCCATCAGCCTCGTCAGCATGCCTGAGATCGAGGAGTTCCTCGCTTGGTCTGGCAAACGCTTGCCCACCGAAATCGAGTGGACACGCGCCGCACGCGGAGACGACGAACGCGCCTATCCGTGGGGCGACAAGTGGAACTCTAAGGTTGTGAGCTACGGCGGCCGTTCACCGAACATGCCCGTCGCCATTGATGATTTCGAAGAAGGCGCAAGTCCCTACGGCGTGCTGAACATGTCCGGCAACGTCTGGGAATGGGTTGACGCAAGCTTTACGCCCTATGAGGGATTTGAGCCCTACCAGTTCAAGAAGAGCAAGCGGCAACACATCACGCTCTCCCCTGAGTTCGACTCGCGCCGCCGTGTCGCCAAGGGCGGGTGCTTTGTGTCTTCGCGCGACGAATCGCGTATCGACCACCGCTTGAGCCTCAATCCGAATGATGCGGATGCCGGCATCGGCTTTCGAACCGCGCGCTCGATTACACCCGGCGCCGAAGTCATCCGCAGCGGCTATCGCCGCATGGCCTCCGGGAGCCATATCGAAAATGAGGGCCTGCTGGACAAGGCAGACCTCTTTTCGCAGGAACGTGCGACTTATCTCGAAGGCAGTGATGGCCGGATCATCTCCGGATTTCGATACCTCGCGTTTGCGCACCTCAAACCTGACCGCAAGGACGGCTTGGCGCGCATGCGCAAGTCCGCACGAGACAACCCTGTCACTCTAGGCCTTCTCTCGACGAGCGAAGCTCTTGCGCAACCGGCGTTGCCTCCGGGCGACTATGTTGTTGCCTTCAAGGCACGCGGCGAGTCCAAGAAGCACAAAAATGACAGACGCAACAAAAGTCAGTCTAAGAACAAGGACGACGCCGAAAAGCTGGCACCCAATGGCGAGGGTGAGAATGTTGGCCTAGGAGGCCTCGCTCCATGGCCCGGCATTGCCGTGAATGACATTCATGAAGACATCGATTTCGACCAGGACAAGGACGTCTTCCTCTTCTACAACGTCAACAACGCCGTAGTCGGTTGGGTTCCCACCGGGGACATCGCCGACGGCGCGTTCGAAAAAGTTAACTCCAGTTGCGACGAAGAAGGAAAAGACTGGACCGTGGAATTCTCACTGGATGTTGTGAGCCGACGCGTCCCGCGCTTCACCTTGCCCATCAAACTCGCGGGGCAGGGCCTCGGCAAGGCTGACTAAGAGCTGGACAAGCACTCGGCTGCTGGCCTCGACTCAAACGATCTGCGCCCTCTCGCAGGCACGAGTCAAAAACTCACCGCTTCATGGATTCCAGGGCTTCTAGAAGCGCTGAAATTCGGTCGCGCTCGGCCCCCAGCTCATCGCGACGCGCTTGCTCGCGCTCCACAATCTCTGCGGGCGCACGACTCACAAAGCTCTCGTTCAGCAGCTTCCCGTTCACTCCGGCGAGTTGCTTTTCGACTTTGCCGAGCGTGCGTTCGAGATCTTTCTTTTGTGCTTCCTTGTCAACCAAGCCGTCGAGATCCAACAACACCTCGAAGGCTGCAGGCGAGTCGCCAGCCAGATCAACAGCTGCACCTTCCGGACGAGTCGGACTTGCCCCCGCCAGCAAGCTCTCCAAGTTAGCCAGTTGCTTCACGAGCACCCCCGCCTCGGCCAAGTGTTCGGCCCGGGGGGCATCCAGAACCACAACTGTGACCTTCGCCGGCTTGGATTCAGCCACATCGTTTTGCTGTCGAAGCTTGCGGACCGAAGCGACGACGAGGCGGCCCGCATCAAGCGCCGCCTCTGCTGCTGGATCAGATGACAGCCCCTCCACGCTCGGGAAACTTGCCCCGGCGAGAAGTTCTGGGAGATCGCTCTCAGAGGCTCCACACAACCGCTGCCACACGGCCTCGGTAACAAAAGGGGCCAACGGATGCAGCAGGCTGAGAATGTCACCCAGTACGCGACCCAGCACGGCAGAGGCCACAGCGTCAGCCGTGCCGTCCTCTCTTTCGAGACGAGGCTTCACTGCCTCGACATACCAGTCGCAGAAATCATTCCACACAAACCGGTAGAGCGCGTTGGCGGCATCGTTGAACTCGTAGCGCTCGTAATGTCCATCCACCGCCTCGATCGTGCTGCGCAAGCGCGAGAGGATCCAACGATCCTCAAGCGCTGTCACCGAACCAGAGTCGAAAGCAGGCAAGCGGCCAGCCTTGCTGAGAACAAAGCGTGAAGCGTTCCAGAGCTTGTTCACGAAGTTGCGACCCATTTCGAACTTCTCAGGGGACAACTTCGTGTCCTGCCCCTCCTTGGTAAGCATCACCAATGAGAAACGCACCGCATCAGCGCCGTACTGGCTGATCATGTCCAGAGGGTCGATCCCATTGCCCGCGCTCTTGCTCATGCGGCGACCCTGGCCATCGAGCACGGTGGCATGGATAAAGCAGGTGCTGAACGGACAGCGCTCATCTTCTGGACGCTTGTCCATGAAGGCATAGCCAGCCATCACCATCCGAGCCACCCAGAGGTAGATGATCTCGCTCGCTGTCGACAAGAATTGCGTCGGATAGAAACGTGCCAGGTCATCCGAATCCTCTGGCCAACCCAGTGTCGCCATCGGCCAGAGCCATGAAGAAGCCCACGTATCGAGCACGTCCGGGTCTTGCCGCACGATGGGCTTGCCTGTCTCCGGATGGGGGGCGCCCACTTCCAGATCCGTCGTCGAAGCGACAGGAACTCCGTCCTCGTCGTACCAGACGGGAATCCGATGCCCCCACCAAAGCTGGCGGGAAATACACCAGTCCCGCACGTTTTCCAACCAATCTAGGTAGACCTTGGACCAGCGAGCTGGCTTGAACGTCAGCGCGCCATCCTTGACCGCCTTGATCGCAGGCTGGGCCAACGGCTCCATCTTCACGAACCACTGCTCGCTCACGATCGGCTCAATGGGGCTCTTGCTGCGATCGCTCACAGACACGTTGTGCTCGATGTCCTTGATACCGCCCAACAAGCCCAAGTCGTCCATGGCCTTCACGACGGCTCGGCGCGCCTTCTCACGCGGCATGCCTGCAAAGCGACCGGCCGCATCGGACAGCGTTCCGTCTTTCTCCATGATGTTCACGATGGGCAGGCGGTGACGGGCGCCACGCTCATAATCCGCCGCATCGTGGCCTGGTGTCACCTTCACCGCACCGGTGCCAAATGCCTTGTCGACACTCTCGTCAGCAACAATCGGAATGCTGCGGTCCATGAGAGGAAGGCGCACCGTCTTGCCGACCAAATCCTGGAATCGCTCGTCATCCGGGTGTACGGCCACGCCCGTATCGCCCAACATGGTTTCGGGGCGCGTCGTCGAAACGCAAAGGAAGCGGCCCTCTTCCCCTTCTACGGGATATTTCAATTCCCACAGGTGCCCGGCCTTCGTGACGTATTCGATTTCGTCATCAGAGACGGCCGTTTGCAGCACGCAGTCCCAGTTCACGAGGCGTGCGCCTCGATAAACAAGGCCTTCCTTCCACAGGCGCACAAAAGCCACGCGCACCGCGTGCGACATATTGGGGTCCAGAGTGAAGGCAGTCCGTGACCAATCGCAGGACGCTCCCAATTTTTTGAACTGATCAAGAATGGTGCTGCCGTGTTCTTCCTTCCAGTCCCAGATTTCCTTCAGGAAGGCTTCTCGTCCCAGGTCTTCTCGAGTCTGCTTGCGCTCGGCAAAGATCTTCTTTTCAACGACGGCCTGCGTTGCGATGCCGGCATGGTCTGTCCCTGGAACCCACAGCGTGTCGAAACCCGACATGCGTCGGTGTCGCGCCACGATGTCCTGAAGCGTCCCATTGAGCGCGTGCCCCATGTGCAGCACCCCTGTCACATTCGGGGGCGGAATCATGATGGTGAATGTCGGGCGCGAGCTTCCCTCGGCTGGCGTGAAGATGCCCGAGGCATCCCATCGGGCGCGCATCACATCCTCGATAGAACCCGGGTCGTAACGAGAAGCCATCTCATCGAGGGGGCGGGCATCGGTGCGACTCATGTCGGATTTCTCGTGCTGCAATTTTCGGAAGCTGTCATGTCGTCCTGAGTCTTTCTGGTGACCCCATCCGAGTTGGGTTTGAGAAGCAGTTCCAGCAAGGAATAGCCGGGGTCCACGACGAGGTCGCCCTTGGCTGCGTCGGCCTCGGTGTACCGCACCTCGCGATGAGACGACACCCCCGGCCCCCACAACGCGAAGGGAACCAAGTCATGCATGCCCTCACTGCCCACGAGTGCTGACGTCATATGGTCCGTCGTCACCAGCAACCTCACATCGTCACGCCCACGTAAATCGGCCAGAGCAGGCCCTACGAGACGGCGATCCATCTCTTCCAGAGCGCGCTGCTTGAGACGCACATCAGTCTGATGGCAGGCCTCGTTGGCAGCGGCCACATGCACCAGGACCACATCGTGGCTCTCCAGAAGGTCAAAAGCTGCGGACAGCTTTTCCTCATAGGACGTCTCGAAGTCGCCAGTCGCTCCCGGAAGAGTGGGAACCGTCGCGCCCACCGCCCGCCCCAGCCCCCGGGCAAGCGGCACAGCGCCGACCACGCCCAGCCGACGCCCGGTCTTCACTTCGAAGGGTTCGATGACTGGCTGGCTTCCACCGCCCCACAGCCAGATGCGATCGGCTGGGTTCTCGTTCAAATCGAGGCGTACACGATTCACATCGTGCTCGCCAAGAACCTGCGCCGCCTGCTCCATGATGTGTGTCAAAAAGGGTCCATCCGGACCCTCTGGCTGGTGGTCTTGAACGGGCAACCCCTGCGCGCGCGCTGGCGGAACCGTCTTCGCATCCAGCGCTCCTCGGCCGTGAATCACCATGAGGTTTCGGTAGCCAAGCCCTCCATGGAACGAGAGGTGTTCACTTCCGAGTTGGGCGTTGAGTGCTGCGATCAGTACGGCCGCCTCCTCGGAACCAATGGGGCCTGCTTGAAAATCGACCAGATGCTCACGGAAGGTCGACGCAAAGTTCATGCGAAATGCGTAATCGTCGGAGGCCAGGTTCACCCCCAAGCCCAAGGCCTCCAGACCTGCGCGACTGACCTGCTCGCGGCGTGGGTCGTAGCCCAGCAGCGAGATCAGCGCGGCGTCACTAGAAATGGGCAGCCCCGCCGGAACCGGACGCACCGTGCCCAGACGCCCTTCCCGTGCAACCGTATCCAGATGCGGCGTCTCGGCCGCCGCGAGAGGCGTCTGACCCTCCAGGGACGGAACGGGCAGGTCTGACAGACCTGTCGGCAGAAGGATGAGGGCCTTCATCAACGATCAGGCGTCATCAGGAAGAATGACGCGGCCTTCGACTTGCGAGTAGTCCACGCTGCCCGAACCATCGTCTTCCACCCGGAAGTCGCCTCCGACCAGACGTACATCGATGCTGCCCGAACCATCGTCTTCCACGATGACATCGCCTCGGACATCTTCCACGAAGATGGATCCCGAGCCATCGTCCTCAATGGTCACCGAGCCCTCCACGCGACGCACTTCCATGTTTCCTGAGCCATCATCGATCCATACGCTTCCCGTCACACCCGTGAGGCTCAGGCTTCCCGAGCCATCGTCGATGCGCACATCACCATGAATGTCTGAGAGTTCGATAGACCCCGAGCCATCGTCGATCTCCACCCCAGCAACGCCCTGCATGCTGATGGCGCCTGAGCCGTTCTTAACACGCACAGGAATACCCGGAGGCATCTGAACGGTGAGGTCGAGTCCAAAGCCCACGTTGGAAATGTCAGGAAACACCGAGGCAAGCTTCAGCACACCATCTGCAGACTCGACCTTGAGCTGAACCAGAGGCAGTTGCTCGAGTTCCGAGGAGCAAGCCTCTCCTGTGATTTTCACCTCGGTGAGGTCCGGAACCACCTCCACCACCAAGTTTCCGGCTTCAAGGTCGATGTGCATCGACTCGCCAGCCGCGACCTGAGCCGTCTGAGGTTCGATCGGCTGCGTATGCGCGCATGGCGGGGTCCCAATCCCAAATTGCCCACAAGCCAACGGCAGGAGAGCGCTGAAGCTCACGACACATCTCCAGGCAATCATTTGCGACATGCTGTTTTCTCCGATCGAATCGCCGTGTGAAAAAGCTCGTGCGGGACCAAGGCTCTCCCAAGATTCAGTATCGCAAGAATAGAACTCAAAGAACGAATCCCGCCGGGGGGCCGGTGAGGCACTTACGGCCCTGTCTCACAACATACGACGCAACTCCAACTGCAAGCCCTGCTCGTCATGGAAGCGCAACAATCGCCCCTCCTCTCCGACCCAGAGAGACACGCTTCGGAGCTTTCCCCTCTCGGCCGTCTCGTATTCGAAGCGCCAGGCCTTCACACGCTGCCCCTCGATTTCCAGTTCCTCACATCCCGAGCAACGCACAGAACGCCCCTTTTCAACAGCAGGGTGGGCTCCGAGCGAGAGGAACGTCAGCTGCGTCTCCGAGCCAACCTCACGGGGCAACAAACCCGCGAGCCTCATGAGCCCTTGTCGGATGAGAAAGCGCTCCGGCACCTGGAGATCGACCTCACTTTCGAAGGTCGTGCCTCTCGCCCAACCCTCTGAGATTTCGACTCGCGAATTGGCCGGAGTGTCGGTCCGCGCCGGCAACTGCCCCTCGACCACCTGCGGAGTGAAGTGGTCATCCAGGCGGCAGCGCGAGATAAAGGCGTAATCCACCAGTTCAGCTTCGCCAGTCGGATCTACAACCCGCGCCGCGTCTTCCATGAGAACGAAACGCTCGCCTGCTTCCTCCTGAAGACTCTGCCGGAGGGTCATACGGCCCACAGGCTGCCCACGGTCCAAGACGGTGTAGGTGCTGACGGGCCAGGCCTCGAGCAGTTCGGCCACGCGACCCTGCCAATCAGGCTCGATCGGTTTATAGGTGTGAGAAGCGCATCCAGCGAGCCAACTCACGCATAAGACCTGCAGCAGCTGTCGTAGGGAGGGTCTTGGGCGCATGGACTGATAGGATACCGCCCAGCCCTCCCATGACCTCCATCTGCGCCTTTACGGCGCTCCCATCAGGATTCAGACAGCCATGCGCATCGGCTCACTCGACTTCGTGCCAGGCGGCCCCTTGCTGCTCATGGCGGGACCTTGCGTCCTCGAGGACGACAAGACGCCCTTCGAAATCGCGCGACAGCTGCGCGAGATGACGGGCGCCCTCGGCATGCCCTTTGTCTTCAAGGCCAGCTACGACAAGGCCAACCGCACGTCCAAGGACGCTTTTCGTGGGCCCGGCCCTGAGGAGGGGCTCGCTCTGTTGGCGGCAATTCGCGACGAGATCGGCGTGCCGGTGATGACCGACGTTCATGAACCGGAACATTGCGCCCTGGCCGTTGGCAAGGTGGACATGCTCCAGATCCCAGCTTTTCTCTGCAGGCAAACCGACCTCCTGGTCGCGGCAGGAAACTCGGGCCTCGCCGTGAACATCAAGAAAGGTCAGTTTCTCGCGCCGTGGGACATCGAACACTGTCTGGGCAAGGTGCGCAGCACGGGAAACGAACAGGTCTGCGTCACGGACCGCGGATACAGCTTCGGATACAACGCGCTCGTCAGCGACATGCGCGCCATTCCTCAGATGAAGCGCTTTGGGGTGCCCGTCGTTTTCGACGCGACACATAGCGTGCAACAGCCAGGGGGAGCCGGGTCTTCAACCTCCGGCGACCGAAGCATGGCGCCCATCTTGGCCCGCGCAGCGGTGGCGGCCGGCGCGGATGCCGTCTTCGCAGAAACGCATCCCGAGCCAGACAAGGCAAAATCAGACGGTCCCAACATGATCCCTCTGGGTGAGTTGTCCCAGCTCCTCGCCACCCTTCAACGCGTCCAGACCGCCATTCGCGAGGACTGACGCAGCTCACCCGCGAACAGCGTTGCTTACGGCCTCCATCAGAAGGTTCAGCGCGTGCCGGTGCATCGCCTCCGGCTCGCCGTAAGCCTCGACAAAGCGCTCTCGCA
>Ga0315339_1001993_pt1 | contig 16304 bp, 14 predicted proteins | sample ASW17metaG_FD_204514 | JGI IMG/M metagenome (GOLD analysis project Ga0315339, IMG submission 204514) | Ammonia-oxidizing marine archaeal communities from Pacific Ocean, United States - ASW #17 | ecosystem: Environmental > Aquatic > Marine > Oceanic | place: USA: California | collected 2016-12-05
CGGTTGCTTCCGGAACGGCATTTCTGGCGGCACAACTGCTCGATGTGTCGATCTTCGACCGCTTGCGCCGGTCAACATTGTGGTGGCGCGCGCCGCTAACGTCTTCGCTGTCTGCGTCAGCCCTTGATACCGCTCTATTTTTCTCTCTTGCGTTCGCTGGCACGGGTTTGCCTTGGATAACCTGGGGACTCGGTGATTTTGGGGTGAAAGTGGTGATGGCCGTGGCCTTACTAATTCCCTTTAGGGCATTGATGCGGTTCGTGTCGCCAACAGCGATGAATGCGGGTCAACATACGGCCTAGTGCGCGCACGCGGCCATCGATTGCCGCCAATCCAAGTCCGATCAAGCCCATACCCGCGAAATGGTGGCTGTCCAGTTGTTCGACCAGGATCAACGTGCCCAGCAATATGGCACTGACCGGTACGAGAAATGTGACCAAAAGCAAGTTTGTTGTGCCCGCCGTCGCTAGAATTCGAAAGTAGATTATGTACGCGAGTGCTGTAGAGAGCAGCGCCAGCGCCGCGACGGCGCTGAGTGTCCAGGCTCCGGGCATTGCTAATGTCCAGGGTCGATCAACAAGCGGGGCGACAGGAAGCAGAAGGATGGACGCTGCCGTAAGCTGGCCTGTCGCAGTCGTCATCGGGGACAGGCCCATGCGCGCGAACCGGCGGCCATAAATACCTGCCAGAGCGTACGACAGCGCGGCCCCCAAAACAGCGATCTGACCCACCACACCCTCATCAAATTGTTGGAGAATTTCAGGCCCAATCATCAAGATGACGCCCGCTAAGCCCATGACGACACCGAAAATGCGTCCGCCTGTCGCTTTCTCGTCTGTTGTCAGAACATGAGCCACGAGAACCGTGAACATGGGTGTCGTTGCATTGAGAATCGAGGCAAGGCCGCTGGCAATGTAAATCTGACCCCAGACGATGAGACTGAACGGAATGAGGTTGTTCAGAACACCCATTATCAGGAACGTTTTCCAAACGCTGGGCTGGGTCGGCATGGGAGTTCCGAATAGCCGAACAATGAAATTCAAAGCCACCGCGGCCAATCCAACCCGCAGAATTACGACAGTGAAGGGTGGCAACGAGGCGACGGCGACTTCTATGAAGAAGAATGACCCGCCTCACAGAATCGACAGGATCACAAGCAGCGCCCATTCGAGACGCCCCATGGCGGTGAGCTTGCCGACAGGCATTGGCTTTCAAATCCAGAAATTCGGCGTTATCACGAGCGCATCCTAGGTTGCTGTTTTACGCTCGCCATTCCGGTTCTTGCTGTCTTGCAGTCTCAGGGTGGCGGTCCGCGAGGAGCCGTGACATGGCGACGCGTCATTTGCTTTGGCATACTCAATCATTCACCCCCTTGCGGCGGATTTATCGGTCAATATGTTGAAATCTTGCGTCCCCATGGATTGGAATGTGCGTGCCGCGTGTTTGATAATGATGGAAAGATCCGTTCAGCACCCGAGAACGATGTTGACATCAAGGCGATCGGGAAGGGAACGAACAATGTATGCACGACGCGCCATCATCAAGGGAGTAGCCGGGTTGCCACTTGCCGCCGTTTGGCTGATCCGCTATTGGCACAGGCGGCAGCCGCGACCTTGAAATAGGTGTCATTGCGGACCGACGGCGGCCATGATGTCACGGCCACTCTTGCTGAACCCGCGGCAGCCAAGGCTCCAACGATCATGCTTGTTCATGAATGGTGGGGTCTAAACGATCAAATCAAATCGGTGGCGAGGGAGTTCGCGAACGAGGGCTACCTGGCGCGGGCGATCGACCTTTACGGTGGTAGGGTCGCTTCGGTCCCTGACGACGCGCGCAACTATATGAAGCAAGTGGATCCTCAGATTGCAACGGACACCGTTGCTTCATGGGTGGCCTGGCTGCGGAAGCAGGAACGCAGCAATGGCAAGGTGGCAACGATCGGCTGGTGTTTCGGCGGCGGTTGGTCGCTCAATGCGTCGTTGGCAGCGCCGGTTGATGCGACGGTTGTCTACTACGGGAACGTGGCCAAGAAGTCGGCTCAACTGACATCTTTGAAAGGGCCCGTCCTCGGTCATTTTGCGACCAAGGACAAGCGGATCAATCAGAAGTTGATCGATGGTTATGAAACAGCGATGGAGAGCGCTGGGAAAGAATACGAAACCCACTGGTATGAGGCCGACCATGCCTTCGCCAACCCGACTTAAGCCCCTTATGACAGCGCCGATGCCAAATTGGCGTGGCAGCGAACCCTGACCTTTCTGAAGAAGCACGTTTAGCAGATGTGTCGGGCGTGCGCGCGTGATATCGGCCGACGTATCATTGAAATAAGACCGTGGGCTTAGTGAAGACGCGTCGATCTACCGGGCACCGGGAGCAGTGGCTCTTCGTCGAACAATTCGGCGAGCTTGTCCATCATTGCGCCACCCAGTTGTTCCGCGTCGACAATCGTTACAGCGCGCCGGTAATAGCGTGTTACGTCGTGGCCAATGCCGATAGCGGTGAGTTCGACGGATGAGCGTGATTCGATCCAGTGAATGACCTGACGCAAATGCCGGTCCAGGTAATTTCCGGGATTAATTGACAGAGTCGAATCATCCACTGGCGCGCCATCTGAAATCACCATCAGAATCCGGCGTTGTTCGTGACGGCCCAATAGGCGGTGATGGGCCCACAGCAAGGCTTCCCCATCTATATTTTCCTTGAGGATGCCTTCCCTCAACATGAGCCCAAGGTTCCGACGCGCGCGCCGCCAAGGCTCATCCGCGGCCTTATAGACGATGTGCCGGAGATCATTGAGGCGGCCGGGATTCGGTGGTTTCCCCTGTGATAGCCAGAGTTCGCGTGCCTGACCACCTTTCCAGGCGCGGGTCGTGAAGCCCAATATTTCGACCTTCACGCCACATCGCTCCAATGTTCGGGCGAGAATATCAGCGCAGGTTGCCGCCACGCTGATCGGCCGCCCGCGCATAGAGCCCGAATTGTCGATCAGCAGCGTGACGACCGTATCTCGGAAGTCGGTTTCCTGCTCCTGCTTGTAAGACAGGGAGTGCATCGGATTGATGATCACACGCGCCAGTCGCGCGGCATCCAGCAAACCTTCATCGAGGTCGAATTTCCACGACCGCTGTTGTTTGGCGAGCAGGCGCCGTTGGAGGCGGTTGGCGAGCCGGCCGATAACGGTCTGAAGATGTTGGACCTGTCGGTCCAATTGTGCTCGAAGGCGTGCCAACTCCTCGGTGTCGCAAAGCTCAAAGGCTTCGACGATCTCATCGAACTGAGTAGCGTATGCTTGATAGGGCGGCTCGTTGGAATTGTCGCCGTAAAGTCCGTCCGGCCACCAGGGGTGTTCGGATTTTCCGGGATCTTCCTCGCCGTCTCCGAGCGGCTGCATTTGGTCGGATGCGACAAAATCGGTCTCGCCGTCACTCTCGCCGTCGGCAGCCTCTTCAGTCTCTGCAGACATGCCCTCGGGTGGCGAGCCATCTCCGTTTTCTTCCTGGTTCTCCTGATCCGTCTCTTCCTCATCGGACGATTGATCGAGTTCCTCATCCTCGCCGTCCCAGTCCTCCGCCAGATCGAGGTGAGCGATGAGCCGGCGTGCCACGGCGGCAAAGGACGCCTGATCTTCTATCGTTTCAGCAAGTTCACGGAAATCGGCGCCAGCTTTCTCCTCGATGGCGTCACGCCAGAGTTCGACGATGCGTTTGCCACTCTCCGGCGCTGATTTGCCGGTCAGCCGTTCGCGCAGCATGAGACGCACCGCATCCGCGAGCGGGGCCTGTTCCTTGTGTTCCATTTTTGCGAAGCCGCGTGCTTCGCATTCCTTCTCCAGCGCATCATCCAGGTTTTGGGATACGCCGACCATGCGCAACGCACCGATTGCCTCAATCCGGGCAAGCTCAACGGCGTTGAAGAGCGCCCGGGCATCCTGCCCTTTGGGGGCTCGGGAAGCATGCAATTGTTCGTCGTGATGGCGAAGTCGCAGAGCGATCGAGTCCGCCATCCCTCTAATTTGGCCCACTTCGTTTGTCGGAAGTTCGCGCGACGGAAGCGGGAGCCTGGCGCGGGATCCACTGATGCCGGCTCCTTCTGAGCCATAGGAAACCTCCAGATCATCGTCCTCCGCAATGGCGCGCATTGTCGCTGTAACGGCCCGCTTGAAGGGTTCGACAGGACTCTCTGGCTGGCTCATGGTTCCTCGACGGATGAGGCTGCTGACGCAGCTACATCAAAGTGACGTTGGCGGCAGACTCAGGCAGCTCTTCCCCGATGCAGCGCTGGTAGTATTCCGCCACGGTTGTCCGCTCCACTTCGTCGCACTTGTTCAGGAACGTCAGCCGGAAGGCGAATCCGACGTCGTTGAAGATACTCGCGTTTTCAGCCCAGGTGATCACGGTCCGGGGAGACATCACTGTAGATAGGTCACCATTGATAAATCCGGAGCGGGTGAGATCAGCGAGCGTGACCATGTTCGCGACGATCTTACGGCCTTCCGGTGTGTCGTAGGCGGGTGTCTTCGCGAGGACAATCTCAAGCTCTGCCTCGTGAGAGAGATAGTTGAGGGTGGCAACGATGTTCCAGCGATCCATTTGACCCTGATTAATCTGCTGGGTGCCATGGTAGAGACCCGTGGTATCGCCCAGGCCGATGGTGTTCGTCGTGGAAAAAAGCCGAAACGCTGGATGCGGGTGAATAACCTTATTCTGGTCCAATAGCGTCAACTTGCCCTCTGCTTCGAGTGCCCGCTGGATGACAAACATGACGTCCGGCCGTCCGGCGTCATACTCGTCGAAGACCAGGGCTGTCGCAGACTGCAGTGCCCACGGCAACATACCTTCGCGAAACTCCGTGATCTGCTTGCCGTCTCTGATAACGATCGCATCCTTCCCGATGAGATCGATCCGGCTGATATGGGAATCCAAATTGACGCGAATACAGGGCCAATTGAGACGGGCTGCAACCTGTTCGATGTGTGTCGATTTTCCAGTGCCGTGATAACCCTGAATCATGACGCGGCGGTTGTAGGCAAAGCCCGCGAGGATTGCGAGAGTGGTGTCGCGATCGAAGCAATATGCTTCGTCGATGTCGGGCACCAATTCGTGCGTTTGTGAAAATGCGGGTGCTTGAAGCTCTGTATCGAGGCCGAACACTTGGTTGACCGAGATTTTGATGTCGGGGACGCTGAGCAGTTGGTCAGTCCCTCCGGCCGCGGTATCCGTGGAATCCATAAAGCGAGTCCGTATTGTTGAGGGCTACGCATCAGGTGTAGCCGGAAGACAGCAAATGCCCGTACGCCTGATTGACCGCCTTCAGCCGTTCCTCGGCTTTAATGCTGCCACCATTGACGTCGGGGTGGAACTTTTTGACCAGTTCCTTGTACCGGTCCTTGATTTGTTGCAAGTCGGCGTCTGAGTCAAGGTTCAGTTCGGCCAAAGCGCGTCTTTCTTCTGTCGTTACCCGACGCCGCCGACGCCCGTCATCGTCGTCCGTGGCGGCACTTTCTCCCCATAAAACCCCAAAATCATCCCGGTAACCGTTGGAAAAGTCGCGTTCAGAAGAAGAGTCGATTTTGTTTGCGTCGCCGGAATCCGATGCAAAAGGCCAGGTCGGGCGATGCCAGGTGACGGCGCTTTTCTGAAATCTCTCGATTTCGTTCTGCGACATGCCATCGAAATAATTCCACGTGGCGTTGTAAGCGCGGACGTGGTCGAGACAAAACCAAAAAAAGGAATCAAGCTCGTGCGGCGACTGAGGCGCGCGAAACTCTCCTGCCGCGCCGCACTCGGGATGGTCGCAGAGGCGGACGGATTGTACCGGAGAGAAACTCTTGAGCTTTGACAGCGGCATGACTCAAGTATGGATTCAGGCATATGCGCTGACAACCGTTGGAGTTCACGTTGCCCAGAAATGGTTAAGCGGTAGAACTTTGGTTCTGCCCTCGACACCGGCGGGACTCAGCCTGCCTTGACAGGCTGATCTCCGCTGATCAACGTGCGTGGCACTGCAGGCCCGAGACAATCATTAATTGATAGAGCGGAATCACGCGCCGCAATGGAATTGCTCTATGTGGATGGGAATATGAGTGTCACAAATTTGATTCAAGCCAAGTTGACCGATGCGTTTTCTCCGAATCGTCTCAACATCGTCGATGAGTCCCACCTGCACGCGGGACATATTGGCGCGCGCCCAGAGGGAGAGACGCATTTCCGCGTCGAGATTGTCTCTGCGGCTTTCGAAGGAGCCTCCCGCGTGGAGCGCCAGCGGATGGTCTACCAGGTGCTTGCGGACGAGCTCGCTGACCGGGTCCATGCACTCGCGCTGCAGGTGCGGACAGTTGGCGAAGACTCATAAATCCAGCCAATCGGCCCTTGACCGAAGACGCAAGCTGTCGACTAGATCAAATTACAAAGGCGATCAGGAACGGCAGGGTCAGAAACGAGATCGTTGTGGAGATCACCACGCCGCCAGCAACGTCTGAAGGTCGGTTGTCGTACCGCTGGGCGAACAGGAAGTTGAAGACGGCGACGGGCATCGCGCACTGCAGAATGATTACCCCACGCGCAATGCCCTCGAATTCAAACAGATGGGCGAGTGCTAGGCCGATGGCGAAACCGAGAACCAGGCGCAGCACCCCGACCAAAACCGCACGCCCCAGGTTCTTCACCTGCATTTGAGCTAAAGCCACTCCGAGAGCGATGAGAATTGCGGGGATCGTGAAATTTCCGATCAACTGCGTTGTATTGGCCAGCCAGAGAGGTGGGTTGACGCCAGTGGCGAGAAACGCCACGCCCGCAACCGCGGCCCAGATGAGCGGCGTGCGGAACAGCCTCGACGGGGACATATCGCCTGACGCAAGCCATACACCGAGCGTGAAGTTTCCGACGGAGGTCACTGTGAAAAAGGCGATCCCGAGAGCTAGCCCCTCATCGCCAAAGGCAAACAGACAAAGCGGCAAGCCCATATTGCCAGCGTTCGGAAATAGTAATGAGGGAAGAAATGTTCTGACGGGCTGCCGGGTGAGATACAGGACACTGCCGCCGATCACCGAGATGATCACCAGTGACAGGAGTGACGCCAGCGCCATATTGCCGACCGTTTCGAGGTCAACGGTGAACTTTGTCAATGTGGAGAAGATCAGACATGGCGTGCCAATTATGAGAACCAAGGACGTCAATAGCTCGGTATTGAAGGGAGGGCCGAACCGCGCCCAACCGAACCCCAGAGCGGTGCCAAGAAGGACAGGTGCGACAATGGCGAAGATTTCCGCGGTCACAGCACGTACGCCAGTAACAGTGGGAGCGTCGCGATCGAGATGAAGGCGGAGACCACAACGATGGCCGCGATTTCTTGGGGTTCCTGGTCGTAGTACTGCGAGAGGAGATAGTTGATAATTCCGACTGACAGGGAACAGTTGATGATCAAGACGCCGCGTTCCACGCCCTCGAATCCAAACAGCCACGCTGCGATGACACCGACGCCGAACCCCATGCCCAGTCTGAGCATTGAGAGCAGTACCGCGCGTTTCAGGTTGGTCACCCGCAATGTTGCAAGGGATGCGCCGAGCATCACCAGTAACAACGGGATTGCCAAGCCTCCAATCAGCCCCGTGGTATTTGCAAGCCACTCGGGCGGTTTGGTTCCGCTTGCGAGGAAATAGACTGCGCCGAGTGCCGCATAGAGCAAGGGCGCCCGGATCAAATCCCGCCCCGTGAATTTGCCGGACGCCACCCAGACGCCTAGCGTTACCACCATCACCGAGTCGACCGTGAACCAGGCGATCGACAGTGCCAGGCCAAGTTCCCCATACGCGAACAGGCACAAAGGCAATCCGATATTACCCGCGTTCGGAAAGACCATGCCATTGAGGTAAACCGATAGCGGCAGGCGTGCGGCACGCAACACCAGGGCGCTGATCAAGACGAAGGCAAGGTGGGTCGCGAGAGATGCCCAGCTCATATCGACGAAGACCAGGGGATCAACATCCACCCGGGTCAGCGTCGAAAAAATCATGCAGGGCATGCCAACGTTGTGAATTAGATTAGCCAAAAATGGGACATCAAGTGCGCGCCCATGCCGCGCCCACGCATAGCCGATGGCGATGATGATCAAGACCGGTGCAACCACCGGAAACAATTGCGCGATGACGCCCAAGATCATGTGACGCCAGTATTTTGTTGGGCGACGGCTGAAATTGAATTGAAGTGCCGGTGCCGCAAGAGAGCAGCGCCGCACACGGCTGCTGTAGGCGTCACGAAGCCTCGGCCTGCTTCTTCTGAGCGGGTGTCACACGGAGGGATACGATCTGATTTCGTTGACGTCGCAGGACTTCGAACCTGAATTCAAAAAATGTGAAGATCTGGCCTACTTCAGGGATGACCTGCGCGTTGTAGATCACCAATCCTGCGACTGTCGCGGCTTCTTCATCGGGCAAGCTCCAATCGAATAGGCGGTTGAGGTCGCGGATTGTTGTGGCGCCATCCATAATGTAGGAACCGTCACCGAGTGCCCGGACGGTCGGCGCCGGAACGTCGTGCTCGTCCGCGATTTCCCCGACAATCTCTTCGAGAATATCTTCCAAGGTGACGAGCCCCATCAGAGTTCCGTATTCGTCAACAACGAGAGCGACATGCGCGCGACGGAGCCGAAATGCATTGAGCTGCTGGCGTAGTGACGTGGTCTCGGGAACAAACCATGGCTCTACAATCACCGATGCAACGTCGAGGTCGTCGAGTTGGCCCTGGTGAGAATAGAACGCTTTTAACAAATCCTTGACGTGAACGATGCCGGTGATGTTGTCGGCGTCGTCACGCCACACGGGGATGCGCGTGTAAGGGCTGGAGAGGATCTGCTCAACGAGACTTGATGTAGGATTGTCCGCATTGACTGCGAACATGTTCCTGCGGTGAACCATGACTTCACCAACTTCGACGTCGGTCAGGTCAAGGATGCTGCCAAGCATGTCGCGCTCGTGCTTGATCACCTCTCCGTCCATCGCATACAGGTCGATTGTGCTTCGAATCTCCTCGCTTGCGGTGGCGACCTCGGGGTTCCCTCGTCTGGCGCCCAGCAAATGCAATAATATGCCAACCACGAAATTCAGTGCCCGGGTGATGGGTGAAAAGCCGGCAACAAAAATACGAATGACTGGCGCAACACTCAGGGCAACGCGATCGGCGTTGGATAGGGCGTAGGTCTTAGGAAGAATCTCAGAGAAGATCAGGATCAGAACCGTCATGACGACGGTGGCGATCGCCACACCGAGATTACCAAAGTGGCTGATCAGAATACTGGTCGCGAGGGCAGAAGCAAGAATGTTCACCAGATTGTTGCCCAGCAAAATCGCCCCGATCAGATGCTCACGAGTTTCCATAAGTTGCGTCACAACGCGGGCGCGGCGATTCCCGTTCCGCAGAAGATGATGAATGCGGGCACGGTTCGATGCGGTAAGCGCGGTCTCCGAGCCGGAAAACAGTGCCGACAGCACGAGCAGTCCCGCTATTGCGATCAAGGAGAAGAGAAGTGTCAGTTCCAAGCTTTTTGGTCCATATCTGAAGGACTAAGTACGTCGTCTCCGGCCACTTTTTTCTGCCACGGCGAATCTACCGCATAACATTGTTGTGCAACGCGCCATCGGGACGTCACACTGATGCCGTGAGTTCCTCTCCAAGCATCGCAATGACCACCTGCTCATCGACATCAGAAGTGACAAAGGCTTGGCCGATCCCGCGGCATAGTATGAAGGTCAATCGCTTGTCGCGTACTTTTTTGTCTTGGCGCATGTGGTCGACCAATGTTTCTGCGCGAACGCTCTCCAGGCCGGGGACTGACGTGGCCGAGGTGGGAAGGCCGGTATCGGCAATATGGCGCCGGACGCGGGCGGCGTCTTCTCCGGGGCAGAGGCCCATGCGAACGGACAGATCGAACGCCATCACGATACCGATCGCCACCGCCTCGCCGTGCATCAGCCGGCCTTCGTAGGCGACCTCAGCTTCCAGCGCATGGGCGAACGTGTGACCGAGATTGAGCAGGGCGCGCGACCCGTTCTCCCGTTCGTCGGCTGACACAATCCGTGCCTTGGCTAGGCAACTCGTCATGACAGCGCGGCGCGTGGCTTCTGGATCTTTTGAGATTACGCGCGCGCCGTTGGCTTCCAACCAACTAAAGAAATTTGGTTGATCGATGAGTCCATACTTTAAGACCTCTGCATACCCTGCCCGCATGTCGCGTTCAGGCAATGTCATGAGCGTCTTCGTATCGGCCAGTACCAGCTTTGGCTGGTGAAACGTGCCAATGAGGTTCTTGCCAAAGCGGGTATTGATGGCGGTCTTACCGCCGACAGAGCTGTCGACTTGAGCGAGCAGAGTCGTTGGCGCCTGGATGACGTCGACGCCGCGCCGCAGAATACTGGCGGCAAATCCCGCCAAATCACCGATAACGCCGCCGCCGAGAGCGATGATTGCGTCGCCCCGCTCAATGCGCATCTCGAGAAGGCGGTCGAGCAGCATTTCGAGGTGCTGGAAGCTCTTGGCGTGTTCTCCGGCGGGGAGCGTGATCGAATCGTGCTCGAATCCTGACGACTCCAAGGAGTCCGCAAGACGTGCGTGGTGCAATGCGATCACATTTTCATCGGACACCACAACCACGCGTTTTTGCTGAAGCACCGGCTTAAGGAGCTTGCCGGCCTCTATCAAGATGTCTGACCCTACGTGAATTTGGTAACTTCGCTCACCAAGTGAGACCTCGACAGTATTGGGAGTGGCTTTCATTAATGTGTCAGTTATTATTGCGATTCTGCGGCGCCCGCCAATATAAAACCGCCTGCCGCCAGTTCATCCATAATATTGTCGACGACCGTTCGATGCGGCATATCACCGGTATCCACGATGATATTGGCCTCGCCGTAAATCGGATATCGTTGCTCAATCAAGCTTTCCAGTGTTTCACGCATATCACCGTTTTTGAGAAGTGGCCGATCATCGCGCCGCTCACAACGTCGGACCAGCACATCTAAATCTGCCCTCAGCCATATTGATATTCCCGATTCCTTGATCTTTTCACGGGTCTCTTCATTCATGAAGGCGCCGCCTCCCGTCGCCATGACTCCTGGCTGCCCCTCCAACAATCGTGCGATCACGCGCTTTTCTCCTTCGCGGAACGCTGCCTCACCGTGGACTTCGAACATATCTGCGATGGAGCACCCGGCAGCCCGCTCCACTTCGTCGTCGGCGTCGACGAATGGAACATCCAGTCGTACGGCGAGCCGGCGGCCAATTGTGGTTTTGCCTGAACCCATCAGTCCGATCAGGACGAGCATGCGATTCGGGGTGGTAGATGTTGCTGATGAATTTGATTTGGACATTGAATCACTAGCCACACGGCATGGTGGGTCTCCTGGGAAACCGCACGTCAGTTGAGAGTTAAGGATATTGAATCCCGATTCGCGAGCCGATAAACTGACTCAACTTCGCCACAATTGTACTTTAGCATACGTGGTCGAAGGCTGTCCTGATCCCCTGGCGCGCCTCTTCAAGGTTTATTTAGTTTGATGTCCAAGGCGCCTTACATCGTACTCGTTATCATGTTGCTGGCTGTCATTGGCGGGGCGGTATTCCTTGCGACGTGGGATATTCCCCCGCCCTCAGAACGAGTGGAAAAGGTTTTGCCGGATGAGAGATTCCCGCGCTGATCGCCTATCACGCGGGAGCTTCTGCCGATCAACGTTGGTCGGCGTGGCATATTTCGCATTGGTTGGCGTCGTCGCTCAAGCGCAGGTTGGGCCTCCAATAAAGCTCATCCCCGGCACGCCAACTCAACAGCGGGAAATCGTGGTTCCTGGTACAGATTTGGTTCCGAAGGAAAACACCAAGTCGAGCTCGTCAGCTGATCAGGCATCCAAAATTCGTTCAATCGTCCAGGGCGACGACGTTGTCGTGGGTCAAATCGCGACCGTCGATCCGTCTTCCGTCGGTCTTCTGACGGAGGAAGACGGTGGCTTTGGCACGGACATGTGGGCGGGAAGCGGTCGTGCCTTCATTGAGGCGTTGCTACCGCGCCTTCCGGTTCAAACCTTGTCACCTGTTATGCAGGATTTGACGCGTCGACTCCTGTTGTCGGAAGCACGAGTTCCGGCTGGCTCGCCGATCGCCCCGAGTTTTCTTGGGTTACGGGTGGAACGTTTGAGTGCGAGTGGCCAAACCGATCTCGTGACGGACCTCCTGCGGTTGGCGCCGTCGCGACTCCAGGACGCTGCGCTTGCCCGTGCGGAAGTGGACAGCATGCTCCTCTCAGAAAACCACGCCGGCGCCTGCACCAACATCGAAGCTCAACTTCGTGACAGCGACGACCCGTACTGGCTCAAGGGACTGACGTTCTGCAAGGCCCTCAGCGGAGAGAGCGCCGCCGCACAGCTCGGTGTCTCGTTGTTGCAAGAGCAGGGTGGCGGTGGAGATGATTCGTTTTTTGAATTGGTTGCATCGCTCGTTGGTGACTCAAAGAGCGCGCCAGGCAGTCTGATTGACCCGTCGCCACTGCATTTGGCGATGTTGCGCGCTGCGCGGCTGGATGTACCTGACGACGCCGTTCCCGGGGCAAGACCCGCTATTTTACGTTCCATTGCGACCTCTCCTAATGCTCCCTTGGCAACGCGGCTTTTGGCCGCGGAGCGGGCCGTGGCGGCGGGAGCCCTTTCGCCAGACGCGCTTGCTGCAATATACGCAAGCGTTGAAATTCCCCCGGATGACCACTCGAGTTGGGAAACCCTGGCTGTTGAGCAAGCGGGACCGCGGATCAACGCGCTTTTGTATCAAGTCGCTTCGATTGAGACAGAGGCCCAGGCTCGGGCTCATGTTGTCATCACCGCATTGTCCCGGGCACGCTTTGCTGGCGGGTTCAATACGACCGCCCGAGTCATGCGCGATATTTGTAGTGCCATAGATCCGGCGCCCAGCCTGGCTTGGGCGGCGTCTGAGATCGGACGTGCGCTTCTCACGGCAGGAGATGTGCCCTCGGCGCGTAGATGGTTCGATATGATGGCCCAGACTGCTTCAGATGAAGTTCCAGATGCCGCAATCGCCATCTTGGATCTTTGGCCTCTCATTCAGCTTATGGATGCGAATGGTTCCTTGGGATGGAATTCCGATGCACTCCAAAGCTGGTGGGAAGGTGAGCGCGGGCGCTCGGGAGACAGCGCCTATGAGCGGGCGGCAATTGTGCTGACGTTAATGGACGCGATTGGGTACGACGTGCCAGAGAGCTTGTGGCAAGAATTAATGGGCTCTTCCTTGACGGTGACCGCTTATCTGCCGTCTGTGCAGCTCTGGCGAGCCCTTGAAACCGCGTCCGAAAAACATCGCGTCGGAGAGACGGTCTTGTTATCGCTGTTGTCGTTGGGTGAAGTGGGTCCGGCAGGTGCCAATCCCACCACGCTGCACGCTGTCATATCTGCGCTCAAAGAAGTGGGTCTTGACGCTGACGCTCGGAAGCTGGCGCTCGAGTCGGCACTCGCGAAAGGTCTATAGCGGACGACCCCCGGGAATATCCGGAGGTCCTCGATGGCCAGGATCGGATGAATGTGACTGATACAAATGTTGAGCTGTTTCTCGAAATGATGTCTGCCGAGCGAGGTGCTGCTCAGGCGACATTGAAGAATTATCAGCGCGACCTCGGAGATTTTGCAAAGTTCGTGGGTGGTCAAGGAGCACGTATCTCGTTGGTCGACACCGGGGTTGTCCGGAATTATCTGGCATTCATGGCCGCCGACGGTCTCGCGGCGTCGACAGCTGCCCGTCGTCTCTCCGCGCTACGGCAGTTTTTTGGATTTCTCTACGCCGAAGGACTTCGGAGCGACGACCCATGTATCGCCGTCGATGGACCGAGACGCATCCGCCCCTTACCGAAAGTGCTGGCGGAGAATGAGGTTGAGCGTCTTCTTGCGGAAGCCCGGAAGAAATCCGGACCGGACGGTGCCCGCCTAGTCGCGCTCGTGGAAACCTTGTACGCCACCGGACTTCGCGTATCTGAACTCGTCAGTCTGCCCGTATCCGTGGCGACGTCCGACACCCGAATTCTCATGGTTCGAGGTAAAGGGGATAAGGAGCGAATTGTTCCGCTTAGTGAAGCCGCCCAAGAAGCGATAACTGACTATGTTGCTGTGCGCCCGGCGTTTCTCAAGAACGGCGCGGTTTCGCCCTGGTTGTTTCCCTCGCGAGCCTCAAGTGGCCATCTTACGGAGAGGCGCTTTGGCCAGATGATCAAAGCGCTTGCCTACGACGCGGAAATCGAATCCTCACGAGCCTCGCCACATGTCTTGAGGCATGCTTTCGCAAGCCATTTGTTGGCCCATGGCGCCGATCTACGGGCGGTGCAACAGATGCTGGGGCATGCGGATATATCCACGACGCAGATTTACACACACGTTCTGGAAGAGCGTCTGAGGGAGATTGTGACACGACATCATCCCCTGAGCAGCTCGGTCAGTTGAACAGCTATGGAAGGGCATCGCAGCATCGTTCCGTCCCAATTGCAGCCCCTTTTTGTTGACAGTCCACCGACCGGTTGACATCTTTGGCGGCCCCGCTCGCCAAGGAAGCCGTTCCGCGCCGAGCGATCCCTCCAAGAGGTCGATATGAGTTTCACAATCGTCGAGGCGATGACGCCACGGTTGAATCGATCGGAATTGTCCGTTCCTGCAATTTCAACGCGATTCCTGGAACGTGCGGCGACCAGTCCGGCGGATATTGTGCTGCTCGATTTGGAGGACTCCGTCGCACCAGACGATAAGTCTGTGGCTCGAAAAAACGCCATCGAGGCGCTCAATGATCTCGACTGGGGAGAGCGAACAATATCGGTGCGCATAAACGGTCTCGACACACCTTACATGTATCGGGACGTCGTAGATGTCGTTGAACAGGCTGGCGCGCGGCTCGATCTCATCATGATTCCCAAGGTCGGGACAGCGGCGGACATTTATGCAGTCGATATGCTGGTCTCGCAGATTGAACAGGCCATGGGCTTGAGCAAGAGAATCGGTTTGGAGTTGCTGGTCGAAACTGCGCTCGGGATGCAGAACATTGATGAGATTGCCGCATCAAGCAGGCGGGCCGAGTCGCTTCATTTCGGCGTTGCGGACTATGCCGCATCGACAGGCGCCCGGACGACCAATATTGGAGGTCCGAATCCCTACTACCACACCTTGACCGATCCAGATATTGCAGGACGACGAGAAAAGCATTGGGGTGACGTCTGGCACTATCCCTTGTCGCGCGTGGTTGTTGCGGCGCGCGCAAATGGTTTGCGGCCCGTCGACGGACCATACGGCAACATTCCGGATTCCGAAGGATTCCGATCTCAGGTGTTGCGGGCGGCTTCGTTGGGTTGCGAAGGTAAGTGGGCCATACACCCGAGCCAGATAGAGCCGGCTAATCTCCTCTTTAGCCCATCTAAAGACGAAGTAGCCCGTGCGCGACGTATACTGGCGGCGATGCGCGATGCTGAACGGGAAGGTCGGGCGGCGGTTTCACTGGATGGCCGAATGATCGATATCGCGTCAGTTCGACAAGCCCAGGTCATGGTCAAAAAAGCCCGCCAAATTGGATCTCGTACTCGAACGCGTGGCAAGGGTGTCGAAGCCGGCACATCGGTTGGGCGTAAGAAAACGGGTTAGAACGCAGCGGCCACATGGAATCATTTCTCGATTTTGAAAAGCCCATCGCTGAACTGGAAAGCAAGATCAGGGAGTTGCGCCGCCTTGCCGAATCTGGCGACGCCGATATCGGCGATGAAGTGATCCGGCTGGAAGCCAAGGCCAGCACTTTGCTCATTGAGACGTACGCGAACTTGACGCCCTGGCAAAAGACTCAGGTGGCGCGCCATCCCAACCGGCCACACTTCTCCGACTACGTCACCAGGTTGATCGAGGGCTTCACGCCTTTGGCCGGTGATCGGGCGTACGGCGACGACCCGGCAATTCGAGGGGGGTTGGGCCGTTTTCGCGGCCGGCCTGTGATGGTGATCGGACACGAAAAGGGTAGCGGCACCGACGGTCGGGTCCGGCACAATTTTGGCATGGCCCAGCCCGAGGGCTATCGGAAGGCGGTTCGCCTGATGAAGCTCGCCAACCGGTTCAACATCGCCATCATTACCTTCGTCGACACGCCAGGTGCCTATCCTGGAATCGGCGCCGAGGAGCGGGGGCAATCAGAAGCCATCGCCCGCTCCATCGAGACCTGTCTTTCACTGAATGTTCCGCTTATTTCAGTGGTGATCGGCGAAGGAGGATCCGGTGGCGCGATAGCGCTCGCGACCGG
>Ga0315339_1001994_pt1 | contig 16291 bp, 17 predicted proteins | sample ASW17metaG_FD_204514 | JGI IMG/M metagenome (GOLD analysis project Ga0315339, IMG submission 204514) | Ammonia-oxidizing marine archaeal communities from Pacific Ocean, United States - ASW #17 | ecosystem: Environmental > Aquatic > Marine > Oceanic | place: USA: California | collected 2016-12-05
TAATTATTCTTAAATCTTTAAAAGTTTTTGCTGGAACAGGGGAACCACAAAGAGCAGACATGACGTTAGATGTTTATGGAGAGATAAAACAAGCTTCTGAAACTGGTGATGGACCAGTAGATGCTACCTTTAAATGTATAAAAAAATTATATCCTCATGATGTTAAGCTTCAGTTGTATCAAGTGCATGCAGTAACTGAAGGAACAGATGCGCAAGCAACTGTTAGTGTTAGAATTGAAGAAAATGGGAAAACAACAGTAGGACAAGCTGCAGATACTGATACATTGGTTGCATCGGCAAATGCTTATATAAATGCACTAAATAAAATGATTATAAAAAGAAAGAGAAACTTTGCTCCTGAAAATGCAGAGAAAAAACAGAATTTAAAAAATGAAAAAATGAAAGGAATATAGATGGTAAAAATATTTGAAACGCTAACAAAAATTTGGAGCCAAGATATGGCGATTGATCTTGGCACTGCTAATACACTTGTTGTATTAAAAGGCCAAGGTGTTGTGTTAAATGAACCATCCGTAGTTGCCGTTGTAGACAACAAAGGAAAAAAATCTGTTCTTGCTGTTGGTGATGAAGCAAAAACCATGCTTGGAAGAACACCTGGAAATATTAGTGCCATTAGACCCTTAAAAAATGGTGTAATTGCAGACTTTATAGTGACTGAGGAAATGATTAAACATTTCATTAAAAAAGTTCATAAAAAAAGAACATTTGCTAATCCAAGAATTTTGATTTGTGTGCCAACTGGATCAACACCGGTTGAAAGAAAAGCAATTCAAGATAGCGCACTTGCAGCTGGAGCTAGAAGAGTTCAACTAATTGAAGAACCGATTGCAGCAGCAATTGGTGCTGGCCTACCTATATCAGAAGCAACTGGTTCAATGGTTGTTGATATTGGTGGTGGTACAACTGAAGTAGCAGTTTTGTCTTTAGGTGGTGTAGTTTATTCTAAATCACTTAGAATTGCAGGCGATGCAATGGATCATGCATTACAAAGTTATATGAGAAAAGAATATAATTTGATGATTGGCGATAGTACTGCAGAAAAAATTAAAAAAGAAATTGGAACTGCTGTAGCAAGTAGCAATAATACTTATCCAGTCAAAGGTAGAGACATAAGATCTGGAACACCTAAAGAAGTTAATATTACAGAAGAAGATTCAGCAGAAGCTTTAGATATTATTTTAACAGAAATAGTAAATGGAATCAAAGATGCGTTAGAAAATACACCTCCTGAATTATCAGCAGACTTAGTTGATATGGGTTTAACTTTGACCGGTGGAGGAGCTTTATTAAAAAATATAGATAAAAGATTTTCTAGAGAAACAGGTTTGCCAGTTCATATTGCTGATGATCCTTTAGCATGTGTTGCGATAGGTACTGGTAAAGCATTAGACCAAGAAGAAACCTTTTCTACGATGTTATTTGATTATTAGAATAAAATGGAAGTTGGTAGTAGAGACGATTTTATAATAGCTATCCGTTCGGCATTTTTAAAAAAAGAAACTAAACAAAGGTTTTCATTACTTTTATTAATTTTTTTTTCATTAATATTATTAGTTCTAGGAAGACAGAATTTTAAACCAATCGACTATATAAAAATTTCAATTAAAGAAATAATTTATCGATCCACTTTTATTGTTTCTGTTCCAGAAAATTATATTAAAAAAACTTACTTGACAATTGAAGATCATTTCAATCTTTATAACGAATATTCAAAAGTTAAATCAGAATTAAAAAAACTTAAAGCACAAGACGTCATAAATGATTTTATTATTTCTGAGAATAAAAGGTTAAAGCAAGTGGTAGATGATTATATTGTTGAATCAGAGGAAATAATTGCAAAAATTTTAATTGATAAAAAAAGTCCTTTCTTAAGATCAATAGCTGTCAACAAAGGAAGCGCAGAGGGTATAAAATTAGGAATGGCAGTTTTAGATAACAATTATCTTATTGGCAAAGTGGTTGAAGTTAATTTTTCAACAGCAAGAGTATTATTGTTGTCCGATTTAAATAGCAAGATACCAATAACTATTGAACCTGGAGGCATTGAAGCTATTTTATCTGGCACGGGTCAACATAGTGGCATTATTCAATATACAAAGGATAAATACATTGTAGATAAAGAAAGTGTAGTTTATACATCAGGTTCAGGTGGCCTTTTTAAATCAGGTATTCCAATTGGTATAATTAAAAATATTGATTTAGATACCGAACAAAAGGTTAGTTTCTTCTCTGATTTTTCTCAATTAAGATTTGTGAAAATTGTATCATATGAAGCAGAGGTTAATTAAATGACTAAGATTGAGTTTTCAAAAGTAAAAATTTTTGGTAGTTTACTTCGTAATGTTCCTATATTGCTACTTTTAATTTCAGTTTTAAATGAATTTGATTTTAATTATTTGGAAGTTACCTCCTTTTCTTTTAATTTTCCTTACATTTTAATTTTTTATTGGAGTTTGAAAAAAACTGAAAGCTTAGGTTATGGATTGATTTTTATTGCAGGTTTAATTAATGATGTGGTAGTAGGTTTTCCTATTGGCATAAGTAGTTTGACATATCTATTAATTTGTGGTTTTGCAGCCTATCTTAGAAATATAACTTTACGACCAAACTTATTTAAAGATTGGATGTTTTTTTTATTAACTATTTTAGTAGTTAATTCTTTTATATACTCATTATTAACTTTGTTTTTTTTATTTAAAATAAATTATATGAGTTTGTTAATAAATTTAACTTTTACGTTTTTATTATATTTTGTGTTTGCACATATATTTCAATTTTATCAAAGAAAAGTTTTTGAAGATAGTAATGCTTAACAGAACTGGCGATACAAGCGTAAAAAAATTAAACATAATAAACAGAAGAATGTTTATTATTTCAGCCGCTAAAGTAGTTATATTTACTGGTATAATAGCTAGACTTTTTTCATTACAAATAAGTGAAAATAAAAAATATTTAACTTTATCAGATAAAAATCGTTTAAGAGAATGGAGATTGCCACCTGTAAGGGGTGAGTTTTTAGATTTTTTTAATAATACAATAGCAGGAAATTTAAAAGTTTATCAATTACATGTAGTTCCTGAGCAAGTTGAAGATTTTAAATATCTAATGATAAGACTAAAAGAAATTTTACAATTAAATGATCAGCAATTTTCAAAAATTATTAAAAAGAAAAAAAGCCAGAAACCGTGGGAAACCGTGATCATTTCAGAGAATTTAAGTTGGGATCAATTTTCAAAAGTAAATTTTTTTTTACATGAACTTGTAGGTGCTAAACCTGTTTTGTCAGTTGCAAGAAGTTATCCATATAAAGATAATTATACACATATTTTAGGTTATGTTGCTCAAGCGAGTGAAAACGATCTATTAAACAATGAAGTGATTAAAAAAAGTCATGTTCCAGGACTAAGAGTAGGCAAAATAGGATTAGAAAAAACATTTGAAAATGATTTAATAGGAACTAACGGTGTACAGAGATATGAAGTAAATGCTTATGGTAAAAGAATTAATCAAATAGACCATAAAGATGGAGAAAAAGGAAAAAATATAAAATTAACTATAGACACAGAAATTCAAAAAATTTCTAATCAATTATTAACAGATAAGGCTGGTTCAATTAGCGTAATGGATATTTACACTGGAGAAATTGTTGCCATGCATTCTTCACCATCTTTTGATCCTAGCTTGTTTTTATACGGAATAACTTCAAAAGATTGGAAGCAAATAAGAGAAAATCCTTTAAAACCTTTGATAAATAAAACTATTTCTGGTTTGTATTCTCCGGGATCAACTATAAAGCCATTAGTGGCATTGTCAGCATTGGAAAATGATGTGATTACACCGAATTTTACTGTGGAATGTACTGGTAAAATGGAAATGTACGGACAAGCATATCACTGCTGGAAAGAAAAAGGACACGGATTTATGAAGCTAAGAAATGCTATTAAACAATCATGTGATACTTATTTTTATGAAACTGCAAGAAAACTAGGAGTTGATCGTTTAAGCATTACAGCTTTAAAGTTTGGATTAGGAAAAGAAGTTTTAAAAGAGTATTTTCCTAATGAAAAAAAAGGCCTTATTCCAAATACACAATGGAAAAGAAATGCTCTCGGTACAGGTTGGGTTTTGGGAGAAACATTAATTACAGGAATAGGCCAAGGATACATACAAACTACTCCCCTCCAATTATGTTTAATGACAGCCCAACTAGCAAATGGTGGATTTAAAATTTATCCAAAAATAGTTGTAGATGAAAATCAAGATACTTTAGAAAATATAAAAAAAAAAATAGAATTAAACGCTATAAAAGAAAAAAAAGACAAAATACTACCCACAATAAAAGCTGTTGAAGAACTATTTAATATTAAAGATGAAAAATATATACGATTATTTAGAAATTCTGAAAATGTTAAATTTGTATTGGAAGCAATGTTTGCTTCTACAAATGAGTTATATGGTACTTCTTATTCATCAAGAATAGACGACCCTAAATATCAATTTGCAGGCAAAACTGGTACAGCTCAAGTAAAAAGAATAACTGAAGAAGCAAGAGAACTTGATTTAGATATAAGTCAAATTCCATATAATGATAGAGACCATGCTTTATATATTGCTTATGGTCCCTACAAAAATCCTAGATACGCTGTTAGTATTATTGTTGAACATGGCGGATCAGGAAGTTCTATTGCAGCACCTATAGCAAAAAAATTATTTAAATTCATTATAGATAGGCATGAATTAAGAGAACAAACAAGAAAACAAAATTTAGCAACTACTTAAATGTTTGAACAATCTTCATACAGTGAACAAATAAGTTTTTTTCAAAAATTGAGATCATTTGATTATATTTTATTAATTTGTATTATATTTATTGGAATTATAAGTATGTTTTCAATGTACTCCACTGATGGTGGAGAATTATTACATCATAGTAAAAGTCATATTATAAGATTTGTGATTTTTTTTTCTATGATGATTGTTTTATCTTTTTTGAATATTAGGTTTTGGCATTCTACTGGATATTTATTTTATATTACTGTTTTAGGTTTTTTGGTTTGGGCATCATTTTATGGAATAACCGCATCAGGATCACAAAGATGGATTAGTTTATATTTTGTCAATCTACAGCCATCAGAATTAATGAAAATTGCAATAATAGTTTGTTTTTCAAAATATTTTCACCGAATTCAAATCTACAATGTGAATAATTTTAAAAATTTATTAATACCAATAGTAATATTGATATTGCCAATTTTTTTAGTCTTAAGCCAACCCGATTTAGGCACTTCTATTTTGATTGCTCTTAGTGGGCTTATTGTATTATGGCTTGCAGGTATAAATGTTAAATATTTTATTTATTCTTTCTTGTTTTTTCTTATTTCAACTCCGTTTATAATTGCCCTTTTAGAACCCTATCAAAAATTAAGAATATTATCTTTTTTTGACCCAGACAAAGATCCTTTAGGCGCAGGATATCAAATTATTCAATCTAAAATTGCCGTAGGTTCAGGAGGTCTTTCAGGTAAAGGATTTTTAAAAGGAACCCAAAGTTATTTAGAGTTTTTACCAGAAAAACATACTGACTTTATATTTACTTTATTTTCTGAAGAGCATGGTTTTATTGGTGCAGTTTTATTTTTATTAATTTATGTAATTGTGATTTTTAGAATTATAAGAATTGGAACAATTTGTAGAAGTTATTTTGCAAAACTTTTTTGCTATAGTTTTGCTTCATCAATTTTCCTTTATATTACAGTTAACATGAGTATGGTTTTAGGTTTGGTGCCTATAGTGGGCTCTCCTTTGCCTATCATGTCTTATGGAGGTTCCTCAATGCTAGCAACTATGATTGGCTTTAGTATTGTGATGAGTGCTAAAATACATCATAGACAATTAATTTCGTAATCTACAATCGTTTTTGTCTAAACAATATGTCACTGTAATAATTTAAAATTAATCTTTATAATGTATATAAATGGATAAAAATTTAAGGATTGGAATAATAGGTGCGGGAATACAAGGTATTTGCTGTGGATTATTTTTAATTAAAAAAGGATTTGAAGTAACACTTTTTGATAAAGATGAACCTGGTAATCCATCAGCATCATATGGAAATGCGGGGCACTTTTCTCCTTATGCATCCATTCCATTAAATAGACCTGATATTTTACTTGATATACCCGCAATGCTTTTAAGTTCTACTGGACCTTTGGCTCTAAAATGGAATTACGTTCCAAAAATGATTCCATGGTTTTTAAAATTTATAAAAAATTGTAGTACAAAAAATATGATGCACACCACCAAATATATGCATCAAATATTAGATATAGCTTTACCTGCCTACGATGAATTATTTGAAGAAATCGACATCTCTGGATTGGTAGAAAAAAAAGGCATTATGTATATTTGGAATGACCAAAATCTTAAAAGTAGAGAATTAGAAATAAATGTAAGAGATAAAATAGGAGCAGAACAACAACTACTTAATAAACAAGAAATTCATGATTTAGAGCCAAACATTAAAAAAATTTATCATGCTGGTGTATTTTATAAAAAAGCAAGGCATGCAAGAAATCCAAAAAAAATTTTACTAAAACTTTTTGATTTGTTTATAAAAAAAGGGGGAAAATTTAAAAAAAATAATATTGAAATAATTAATTTTTCAAATGAAAAACCAATAATTAAATCAACTGAAAATTCTTTTAATTTTGATAAAATATTAATTACATGTGGTGCATTTTCAAAAAAATTGACAGATCAAGTGGATGAAAAAATTCCTCTAGACACAGAAAGAGGATATCATATTCATTTTAAAGGTTATGATCATTTAATTTCAAGACCGGTTGTGTTCTTAAATAGAGGTTTTGGAATAACGCCAATGGAACAAGGGCTAAGAGTAGTTGGAACTGTGGAATTTGGAGGATTGGATAATCCTATATCCAAAAATAGAATAAAGAACTTAGTAAACAATGCTAAATTTATGTTAGATGGTTTACCACAACATGAAGATGAATGGTTAGGATTTAGACCCACTTTACCAGATTATTTACCAATTATAGGTCCTTCAAAAAATTATAAAAATGTTTTTTATAATTTTGGCCATCATCATTTAGGATGGACTTTAGGAGCAATTTCAGGGAAGATCATTTCTACAATGATTGCTAATGAAAATACCAACTTAAATTTAGAACCTTATAGCTCTAAAAGATTTCAGTAGTTTAGTGACAAACAAAAATAACTTAGCTTATCTATTATTATTTTTGACAACGCTTTTTTGGTCTGGAAATTTTATTGTTGGAAAAGCGGCAAGCATGTATGAAATTCCACCCTTTTCTCTAAATTTTTATAGATGGCTTTTTGCTTGGTTAATTTTATTTCCATTTACATATAAAGAATTAATAAAGAAAAAAGATTATATTTTAAATAATATTGGTTTTTTTGTAATTTTAGGTATTACAAGCATAACTATCTTTAATTCAATTGTTTATTATTCTCTAAACTTCACCCAAGTAATTAGTGGAGTTTTGATGATTTCAACAATTCCAGTAATGATTATATTTATTTCATTTTTGTTAAAAATTGAAAAAACAAATATTTTCCAAATTTTAGGAGTTGTACTTTCTTTAACGGGCGTTCTGTTTATTATAACAAAAGCTGACATCGAAGTATTAAAAAATCTAGATTTTAATAAAGGAGATTTAACAATGGTGCTTGCCATGATTTCTTGGGCAACTTACTCAGTTTTATTAAAAAAAAAAAAATATGAATTAACACAAATATCTCTTTTACAGACTGTCATTACTTTTGGCTTGATTTTTTTAATTCCTATATATTTTATTGAAATGTATATGGGCTATTTAATTAAATTAGAAAAACCCTTTTATTTAACTCTAGCTTACGTTGTTTTGTTTCCAGGTCTTGCTTCTTTCTTTTTTTGGATTAAAGGTATTGCATTAATTGGAGCAAATCGTGCGGGAGTATTTTTACACTTAATGCCAATTTTTGGAGCAGTTATGGCCATGATAGTATTTGATGAAAGATTTATGTTTTATCATTTTTTAGGAGCTATATTTATTTTCAGTGGGATAATTTTATCAAATAAAAAAATACAAAATGCTTAAAGTTGCAATATTAGATGATTATCAAAATGTTTCACATGAGTTTATTAATTTAAAAAAATTATCTAAAAAATATGAATTTAAGATATTCAGCGAACCTTTTATAAATGAAGATCACGCTATCGAGCAATTAGCAGAATTTGAAGCTTTATTAATAATGAGAGAACGTACACCAATTACAAAAAATTTAATTGATAATCTTAAAAAATTAAAGTTTATTATAACTAGTGGCATGAGAAACAATGCGATAGATTTTGAGGCTGCAAAAAAAAGAAAAATTATAGTCTCAGGCACTGAAATAAATGTTAATCCTACTGCTGAGTTAACTTGGGCTTTAATTCTAGGATTAGCTAGAAATATTAAACTAGAAACAGACAATATGTTTCAAGGGTATTGGCAAACAACAATCGGTGTTGAACTCAAAGGTAAAATTTTGGGGCTAATTGGTCTTGGTCGAGTTGGTTCTCAAGTTGCAAAAATTGGTAAAGTTTTTGGTATGCAAGTTATGGCATGGAGCGAAAATTTAAATTTGGATAAATGCAAGGAATTGGATGTTTTACCATCAGGTAAAGAAGATTTGCTAAACAATTCGGATTTTATTTCTATTCATGTTCAAGGAGGAGAACGTTACAAGGAATTAATTAGGTTAAAGGAATTTGATATGATGAAAAAAACAGCTTTTATTGTTAACACTTCCAGAGGTTCCATTATCAACGAAGATGATTTAATTATTGCATTATCAACAAATGTAATTGCTGGCGCAGGACTAGATGTTTATGACAAAGAACCTTTACCAGAAAATAATAAGTTAAGATTTTTGCCAAATGCATTATTATTGCCTCATATAGGCTATGTAACAGCAGAAAATTATTCTATTTTTTATACACAAATGATTGAAAATTTAGAAGCTTGTGTTAATGGAAAATCTATCAGAGTTATAAATAATGATCAAAAATAAAAATTTATCTTCTGAACAAAAAATAGTTTTATTTGAAGAAGGGACTGAACCATCGGGTTCAAGTAAATTAAATCATGAAAAACGCGAAGGAAGTTTTCATTGTACAAATTGTGGAGTAAAACTATTTGAATCTAACACTAAATATGAAAGTGGATCAGGTTGGCCGTCTTTTTTTCAATCGTTACCCAATGTATTTGAAACAAAAACAGATCATCTTTTAGGGTACGCAAGGACAGAATACCATTGCAAGAATTGCGGAGGTCATCATGGACATATTTTTGATGATGGTCCAGAACCTACAGGCAAAAGATATTGTAATAACGGTGTTTGTTTAGTTTTTAAAGAAAAAGATTGAGCTTTATTATTTTAGTAAATTTTCTAATTTATTTTCTTTTTCTAATGCTCTTAATTCTTCATAACCGCCAACATGAGTATCATCAAAGAAAATTTGTGGAATAGTTTTTTTACCATTAGACTTACTTAACATTTCATCCATTTTACCTTCTTCGATTGCAATATTTATTTCTTTGTATGGAATATTATTTCTATTTAATAATCTTTTTGCTCCATCACAAAAGGCACACATTGGACCCATATAAACGGTAACATTTTTCATAAGCTATATATAATCATTTTTTTTAATTTTGCTCTTAATTTCTTTTCTTAAATATTCAAATTTTTTTCTATGTTTAATGCTTTTTTGTTTTGTTCTTTTTCGCCAAAGTTTAAAAGACGAATATTTAATTGACCTTCTCATAATTTTAATTACTTTAGATTCTGCTATTCCAGTTTTTTTTTCTATTTCTTCAAAAGTGACCCGATCTGCCCAAGCTGCCCATATGACCCAATCCGGGTCATTTATATTTGGTTCAGGATTTTTGACTTTTGTTACTGGGGTGTGACCTTTTTTTTTCATAAAATCCTTATATTTGAAAAAAATCCTTAATGCATTTATTTTGAGGCTATGATAATATTCTTTTTAGATAGTCCTATCTAGCCATCTTTAGCTCCCGGTTTTTTAGGACTATCCTTCAGAATGCTTCCCTTAAATTATTTTCTTTTTCTTCAAATAGTTTTATTTTTATTTATCACTCCCGGAACACCAAGAATTGTCATTATTTCATATTCAATGAATTATGGAGTTCAAAAATGTATTTGGACCGCATTAGGAGATGTAACCGCAAATTTTATTCAAGGAACTCTTGTTATTTTTGTTCTTGGTTCTTTTTTTTTAGATAATCCAAATTTTTTAAATACTTTTAAATGGATTGGAATAATTTATTTAATGTATTTGGCTTATGATATTTATAAAAGTAAACCAAAAGATATAAATTCAAATGATTATTCTGAAAAAAGTATTTTTTCTTTCTTTAAAGATGGTTTTTTAGTTGCAGGAACAAGTCCTAAAGCTTGGTTGTTTTTTCCTTTAATATTTCCACAGTTTATAGACTTTAGTTCTAATTATGTTGTTCAATTTTTTATTTTGATAACAACATATGTTGTCTTAGATTTTTTATCTCTTGTTGCTTATGCAGTTCTTGCAAGACAATTAATTGTTTGGATAAAAGCAAATCCCAAAACTATTAATACAATTTCGGCGTGTGTTTTGTTAATTATTGCAATGATCATTGCTTTTACTTAATAATATTAATGTACCTTTCTAGAGCTTATTGTTACTTGCAAAATATTTATTTTCTATATTTAATACGCAAATAATTAATAAACAGGGGGAAATAAATGAAAATTAAAAACTTAATTATTACATTTGTTTCTGCAATTGTGCTTTTAATTTCAACTTCAACTATATCTTTTGCGAAGGTTGTTGGAGACAAAATTATTTTAGGTGCAGCAGTTTCATTAACTGGAAAATATTCATCTAATGGTGTCCATACTCAAAATGGTTACAATTTAGCTGTTGATAGAATTAATAGCATGGGTGGAGTTAAAGTTGGTGGAAAATCTTACAAATTTGAAATTATATATTACGATGATGAGTCAAATTCGGGAAGAGCTGCTCAACTTGCAGAAAGATTAATCAAACAAGATGGTGTTCAGTTTATGCTTGGACCATACAGTTCAGGTTTAACTAAAGCGATGGCACCAGTTACTGAAAAATATCAAGTTCCAATGGTAGAAGCTAATGGTGCGTCTAGATCGTTATTTACTAAAGGTTATAAATATTTATTTGCAGTGCTTGCACCAGCAAATTTATATCTTGATGTAGCTATTACAACTGCTGTCGAATTAAATGGTGGAAAACCAGTTAAGATTGCAATGGCATTTGAACAAGATGCTTTCTCACAAGATGTGAGATTAGGTATTGTTGATGCAGCTGAAAGAACAGGTTCTAAAATCATAATCGACGATAAGCTGCCAAAAGAACTAAATGATATGGCTGCTACTTTATCTAAAGTAAAAGCTACTAAGCCAGATGTGCTAGTTGTATCGGGTCACACAAAAGGCGCATTAACTGCAATCAGACAAATATCTGAAATGAAAGTTGATGTTCCAATGTTAGCAATGACTCACTGTGATGCTGCTAAGTTATCTAAGCAACATGGTAAAGCTGCTGAGTTTGCATTATGTGCATCTCAATGGCACAAGTCACTATCATACAAAGATAAGTATTTTGGTGGTGGAATGGAATATGCTGCAGACTTTAACAGCATGTTTGGATATGAGCCTCCTTATCAAGCCGCAGAATCTTCTGCTGCTTTACTAGTTTATAAAGATGCGTTTGAAAGAGCGAATTCTTTTGATACTAAAAAAGTAAGAGATGCTTTAGCCGCAACTGACATGCAAACATTTTATGGAAACATAAAATTTGCTGAAGGTGGTCAAAACGTTTCAAAACCAATGGTTCTTTTTCAAGTAATCTGTGATGATGATGGAAAATGTGAAAACAAAGTTGTAGCTCCACTTAAATGGGCTTCAGCTGAATTAGTTCACCCAATTCCTTCTTGGTCTAATAGATAATAAATAATATTTAAATGCCCCCTAGTAAAATAGGGGGCATTTTTTTTAAAAATTTTATGGATTTTTTAATTTTCCAAGTACCAATGTTAATGGTCCAAGCTTCATTGGATGGAATTCTTTTGGGAATTTTATTTGGTTTGATAGCTTATGGAATGGCTTTGCAATGGGGAGTAATGAATATAATAAACATTGCTCAAGGAGAATTAGTTATAATGGGTGGATACATTGCATACTTTATGTATCTTTCAGGAATTCATCCAGCTTTTGGAGTAATTGTTTCACCAATCATTATGTATTTTGTTGGATGGGGGATGTACAAATTAGTAATAAATAAAGTAGTAGATAGAGATTTATTCATATCAATTCTAGCAACATTTGGAATTAGTATTTTAGCACAACAATTAATGAACTTTGCTTTTGGTGCAGATGTTGTTGTCGCTCAATCAAATTTTGGAACAACAATGATTTTTGACAACATGGTTACTATTCCTAACGCTAAAATATTTTCTGGAGCTGTTTGTATAATTTCAGCAATAATTCTTGTTATCTACATGAAAAAATCAAAATTAGGCAGAGCAATCCGGGCTACAGCCCAGAATGCAAGAGCTGCAAAGATTTTAGGTGTTGATACTGAAAAAGTTTATGCAGCTACATTCGGATTGAATGCAGCTTTATGTGGAATAGCAGGGGCATGTATTGCAATTACTTTTACATTACACCCTTATACAGGTTTACCTTATACAGTTAGATCATTCATGATTGTAATTATTGCAGGACTTGGAAATTTACCTGGTGTTGCAATATCTGGAATGGGTCTTGGTATATTTGAAGAATGGGCTGATTATTTGCTTGGAACAGAATTTAGAATTGCAGCAGTATTTTCGTTACTGGTTTTAATATTAGTTTACAGAAGATTTAAGTTATCAAGAAAAAGAGAATATTTAAAATAATGAATAAAAATACCTTATTGTATGCTGGTTTATTAACTTTTGGTTTATTAGGAGCATTTTTATTTCCAGCATATAAACTTCAACTATCATTTCTTTATATCTTAATTGTTTTAGCTATGACCTGGGACGTTCAAGGTGGTCAAATGGGATACAATACTTTTGGCAATATTCTATTTTTTGGCATTGGAATGTATGTTGCTTCAAGTACTCAAATAGCAATGTTCTTCTCTTTAGCTGAATGGACAGACGCAGGAGGCGAAAAAACTTTTGTTCATACAATTCCACAATTTTTTCAAGGTTTTGCTTTTGGAATATTGTTATCAGGAATTATTCCAATGTTGGTTGCTGGGATAATTGGATATGGAATTTTAGGTTTAAGAGGACATTACTTTGCAATTTGTACATTAGCTTTAGGAATTGCAGCTGGAGAAATCGCAGGAGGAATAGAAATTATTGGAGCAGGGCAAGGAATGACAGTCCCTGTTTGGCCAAAAGGATTTGGTTCAAATGAGTTATCATCTCAATTTCTTTACTATTTAAGTTTTATTTTAGCGGTAGTTACTTTTATTTTTTTAAAATGGGCATACAGCACAAGATTTGGATTAGTTTTAAATGCAATAAGAGATAATGAAGATAAAGCAGAAGCAATGGGAATTTATACAATGAGGTATAAAATTATCGGTTGGATGGTGTCCGCATTTTTTGTTGGAATTGCTGGCGGATTAATGGGACACATTAACGGATATATTGAGCCAACGGAAATAGCATTTGCTGGACCAACGTTTGGTGTGTTTATGGTTTTAATGGCAATTCTTGGAGGTAAAGGAACTTTATGGGGACCACTTGTTGGTGCAACTATATTTCATTTATTTAAAGAAGGTTTTTGGACCTACTTTTTAGGTTGGCAATATGTTGCTCTTGGAGTTTTAATTGTTGTAATTGTAGTTTATTTTCCCGAAGGATTAATGGGCTGGTTGAGAGAAAAATACCCAGAAAAATTTGGAGAAGTTGTTGATGAGGTGGATCGAAAGGCACAGGTAGAATTAAAGTAATGTCAATTTTAGAAGTAACAACAGTTAGTAAATCATTTGGTGGAGTTAAAGCCAACGTTAATATTTCAATATCTGTTGAGCAAGGTTCAATTGTTGGGTTAATTGGTCCAAATGGATCTGGAAAAACAACTTTATTTAATTCTATTGTTGGGACCTATCCTATAGATAAAGGATCTATCAGGTTTGATGGAATAGAAGTTTCTGAATTGCCTGTTCCTGTTGTGGCAAAATTAGGTTTGTTAAGAACTTTTCAGCAAACAAGAATTTATGGCAAATTAAACTGTATTGAAAATATGTTAATTAGCAACAAATCAAAAGAAAAAGGTTTATTAAGTGTTTTTTCTAAAATACCTCCAGAATTAACCGAAAAGTCAGAAAATTTATTAAACTTTGTTGGTTTATATCAAAAAAGAAAATTAAGGGCCGGAGATTTATCTTTTGGTCAACAAAAACTTTTAGAATTAGCAATGGCTTTGATGAATGAACCAAAAATGCTTTTACTTGATGAGCCAACAGCAGGAATTAACCCTACGTTAATCAATGGAATTATAGATCGATTGATTAAAGTAAATAAAGAATTTGGAATTACGCTTCTAGTTATAGAACATAATATGAGAGTAATTATGCAATTGGCACAAAAAATATTTTGTTTAGCACACGGCGAAATGTTGGCTGAAGGAACACCGGATCAAATTAAAAAAGACAAGCGAGTAATTGATGCTTATTTAGGAGCGCAATAATGTCAGACCAATATGCTGTTTTAGGTAAAGCACCAGGAATTGATGAATTAAAAAATCTTTCTCCTGAAAATACCCATTTATCAATTAGTAAATTAAGTGCGGGTTATGGAAAAATGGAAATTCTTCATGATTTTGATTTAACGATTAGCAAGGCTCAATCATTATGTTTAATAGGACCTAATGGTGCGGGCAAGTCAACAATCCTTCATTCTATTTATGGATTTACAAATATTTTTTCAGGCAAAATAGAGATGAATGGAAAAGAAATAACCAAGTTAACTCCATCTGAAAAACTCAAATCAGTGGGGATTGCTTATATCTTGCAAGATAATTCAGTTTTTCCAGACATGACGGTAGAAGAAAATTTACTTATGGGAGGATATATAAAAGACAAAACAGAAGAATCTTATCAAGAAGCAGAAAAGATTTTTGAAAAATATGAAAGATTAAGAAATAGAAGAAATCAACCTGCAAAAGTTTTATCAGGAGGGGAAAGAAGATTACTTGAAATTTCTAGAGCATTAGTAATGAAGCCAAGTATATTACTAGTAGATGAACCTTCGATTGGCTTAGAACCAAAATACATAGATATGGTTTTTGAAATTTTAGGTGATTTACAAAAAAATGAAAAAAAAACAATTATTCTTGTAGAACAAAATGCCAAAAAAGGTTTAGAATTTGCAGATTTAGGCTATGTTTTAGTATCAGGTGAAACAGCAATTGCCGGCAAAGGAGATGAGCTATTAAAAAATCCAGATGTCGGCAGACTTTTTCTTGGTGGTTAATGATTAATTCAAAATATTTTTTTAAAGGGTTTAATTCAATTAAAAAAATGGACAGTCCAGCTATTGCTCTTGGCTGTTGTTTTGTAGCAATAGGAGCCTTACTAAAAAACCTTGGTTTCAATATTCAAGAAAGTATTTTTTCTACTTTATTAATTTATGCTTTACCAGGCTCTCTTGTTATGGCTGAGTCTTTATTGGTAGGTGTATCTTTGCTAAATATTTTTTTAGCAGTTTGGTTAGTTAATGCACGCCTTTATCCTATGACAGTTTCTCTGATGCCTTTATTAATGCACAAGAGTCAACCAAGATGGAAATATTATTTATCTTGTCATTTTATTGCTGTATCAGCCTGGTTAATTATGAAGAGCAGATATCAATCAGTTGAAAAAAAACATAGAATTGATTTTTGGATTGGTATTGGGACTGCAACGTGGTCAGTTGCCATTCTTGGAACATTGATAGGTTTTCTCTCAGCTGATTTTTTGAATAAAGATATGATGATTGGTTTAGCGATAGTAAATCCAGTTTATTTTATGTGCATGATGGTCGGAGCAATGAAAACTATACAAGTTTCTTTGTCAGTTATTTTGGGCACTATCCTTGGTCCATTGTTTTTTTTTATTTCACCTGAATGGTCAATTTTATACGGAGGATTTTCAGCCGGATCAATTGCTTTTTTTATTGGAGAGTTA
>Ga0315339_1001995_pt1 | contig 16271 bp, 10 predicted proteins | sample ASW17metaG_FD_204514 | JGI IMG/M metagenome (GOLD analysis project Ga0315339, IMG submission 204514) | Ammonia-oxidizing marine archaeal communities from Pacific Ocean, United States - ASW #17 | ecosystem: Environmental > Aquatic > Marine > Oceanic | place: USA: California | collected 2016-12-05
AAGCAGCTGCCGAAACTCTTGGCGGAACTCGCCAAGCTCAACACGCCGCCTCCGGCTCAGGCCCGGGCGGCGTAAACTACAACCTGCGGAGAGCCGCTCGTTTCAACGGAAATCCGGATATCCTCGCAACTGCTGGCTCAACCGGTCAACGCAACACCCACGTTAAGTCCTTTACCTGGAGTATCCGAAAGCCGAGAGGGACAAGTGGCTTACCAGTCATCCGAAGCCCCAACCGCAACCACCTAACTTCTTGTACTTCAACAGGATCCAGAGGGAGGCGCTGTATCCTCATCGTTACCCTTTTAGTTTCTTAGGCTTACACTTCACCTTTCCTTCCAGGAAAGGTGTTGCATCGACCCATTGAGATCACCACCGATGTCACTTGCTATCAGCTCAGATTCGAGATCGCCACCTGAGCAGGCTCGGCTTGAGGCCGCTTCACATCGCACGACTGCAGGCTCTGACGGCCGATCTCTCGATGAGAAATCATTTCTCGACATCAATCCCGACGAATAGGCGCAAACAGGCCCCAAGCCCCTTCACTCCAGAATCGCGATCACGGAACCAGAAAATCTTTATCACCCATAGTCCCAACCACTTCGATCCAAGCCACCCCGCTAACCCGCCACCCCAGGTGCATACTATTGCCGGGGAGGCCGCGTTCCAAAACTCCTCTCCAACCCAGGCCGAAGGTGCGCCCGCCAAAGCAACGGAGCGGCACATGCAAATGTGTCGGCCCGCGCCAAAAGGCGCGGAAATCTTCGGCCCTCTAAACCAACGACGAGCACCACCATGGCAACAGCAGCACAAAAAAGAGCCAACAAACAGAACGCCCAACACTCCACCGGTCCTCGCACCGACGAAGGCAAACAGCGTTCATCCCTAAACGCCCTCAAACACGGTTTCCGAGCCAAGGGCCCGCTCATCCCCGGCGAAGACCGCGACGAGTTCGACCGCCACAGCGTCGATCTCGAAACCGAGCTCCGGCCGGTGAGTTACCTGGAGCTAAACCTCGTCGAGCAAATCATCGACATCACCTGGCGGATCAAACGCTTCGCGCGCATAGAAGCCGTCGTCATCAACGAACTCTACGACAGCGCCGCCGAACATCCGCGGAACCACGACAAAGACGGCGATCAACTACTCAGCAAGGCCCTCGCCCAAAGCAACGTGCTCAACCGCCTCAGCCGTTACGAGGCCCAACTCGCGCGCCGCTACCAAAACACCATGAAAGAGCTACGCGAACTCCCTAAGCGCCGCCGCGCGAGCGCCTTTCTCAGCAGCCTCGCCGCCGGCAGCAAAGCCCAGGCGGTCGAACCGACCCAATCCATCGCAAGTCCTTTGGAATCAACCTCCCAAATAAACGTGTCGACAAGCACCCCGGACCGCGAACACAACCCAAGCCGCATCGACGTCGCCCAGTTCCATCGAACGAACCCGCAAGACCCGGCGCGGACGGGCAATCAGGAGGCCGCTACGTAGCCCCACAACCCCACTCCCACACCACGAACCACCCCACCCCCAAACACCGTACAGCCAACCTGCGCCCAATCGCCCGGAAGACCAGCGCCCACCCGAAATCGTCGAGGGAGCGGGATCTCACGATACGGATCGAATCTCGACGATGCGGAACGTCGTGACGGTTCGATATTCGGGATGCTGAAACTCCAGATGCATCCCTCGCCCGATGTAGGCGACCTTCAACATCGAGCCGCCCCAACTCGACCCTTGGATATTGACCAGGATCGGTTGCGGACAGAATGTCGGGTGACCTGAAATCAACACCTTGCCGTCGGCGGCCATCGTCAGGTGATAGTCCCGATTCTCCGTCGTGACTTCGATGCGAGAGCCATCGGGAAGATCTTTGAGGTAGACGCCTCCTTCGACCTCCGACTGAACAATCTTGCGATTGATCTCGTCGCTGAATACCCGTAGCGGTTGGAACAGATTGGGATTCGTCTTGGATGAACCGGTTGCCATCGGACGCTCCCTCATTTTATGCCAAGTCCTAGCCTGCATATTTCACCACGTGAGGGGGGCGCACCGCTGCCGAGAGAGACCTCTCCCCGAGCCTGATGTCCGATTCTGTTCGTTTGGCCGAGGTCAGCGCCCGCGGCTTAGCCGGCGGAAATACTCCGCGACGGCCTCGCGGTACTCTTCCGGGACGGGTTCGGAGACCGAAGTACGGACCTGGCCTCCTTGTTCTTCCTCGACCTTGCGGCGCACCTGAAGCTCAAGCTGCTCCAGTAGGGAGAGCAATCGGCGGTATTCCTGAGCGAGTAACTTGGGGTTGCCGGCGAAGGCGGAGTTCGGCAGACCTTGCGCGAAGCGGCGGATCTCTTCGAGGTCTTCCTTGTAGATGCCGTCGCTCTGCAGGTTGCGAGCTAAGCGCGGAACCACACGCACACCCTCGCGGATAGCCTGCTCCATGTCACGGCGCGACTGCTCGTTCCAGACTCCGATGCCGCCTGGCTCGCCGGGCCGCCGCGGGCTCCCGAAATTTGATGCACCGCCGATTGAGCGCTGCGGTCCGCCACGCGTGCCGCCTTGCGCCGACTGGGAAGGACCACCCTGTTGAGCCTGCCCACTTTGCTGACCCTGGCCTTGCTGAGCTCTTTGGCTGCCTTGTTGGCCTTGCCCTTGTTGCCCTTGTTGGCCCTGCTGGCCTTGCTGGCCCTGTCGATCGCCCTCGGCGGCTCGCTCGAGCTGTCGCCGCATGTTTTCGAGTTGCGCCAAGGACTGCTCCAGGCCACGCTCGGACCCGGATCCGCCGGCCTGCGCCAATCGCTCGGCGTCCTTCAAGTTGTCACGCAAGCGTTCAAGCGAGCGCGTTACCATGTCTTCGCCTTGCGCGGCGTGTGGAGCCATTCCACGGCGGATGTATTCGGCCACGACTCGCAAGCGCGTGCCGATCTCGTCCTGCTGCACATCACCGAGGGCTTCCCGCAGGGTGCGTGAAGCTTCGCGCTGTGAATCGTCGAGTCGCCGGATGGCGCCTTGCATCTCGCGCTCAATCGATTCGAGCTCTTGCTGCATCGCCTTCTTGCGATCGGCGAGATCCAGCGCCTCGGTTGGCGAGAGACTGCTGCTCAGGCGTCCCCTCGTCCCCGTTGCCGCTTCCTCTTTCTGCTGAGCGGCGATCGCCTGCCGCAGATCCTGCTTGAGCCGGTTGCCGATTTCCCGCTGGGCATCCGCCAGTTTCTCCGAGCGCTGCGCGAGTTCCGAGAGCGCCGAGGCGTTCTGCCCCCGCCGCTCCTTCGTCAACTGTTGCAGCGCTTCCTGCAAGCGCTCTTGGGCTCGTTGGGCAGACGCTGCATCGCCGCCCCGTTGCCGGCCCGAGTTGTTGGCGCTCGATGGGTTCGTCTCCATGTCGCGGGTGGCTTGATCGAGCCGCTCGATGATTTGCTGCAGGTTCTGAGGGCCTGACTGACCGCCCGACGCCCGTTGCTGCTGGTTCCGCTGACCGGACCGCGGTTGACCCGACTGCTGCTGACCGGACTGCCCCGACTGGCCGGATTGGGATTGAGACTGCGATTGCGATTGGGACTGCCCGGACTGCTGTTGGGACTGCTGACCGGACTGCGATGCTTGCTGCTCGCGTTTCTGCCGCTGCAACTGTTCGAGCTTTCGCTTCAGTTCCAGCGCCTCACGCCGCAGCATCTCCTGCTGCCAGCGCTGCGCAAAGGTCATTTCCTTTTCCTGTTTGCGCCGCTCGGCCAGCTTCTGTTGCCGCTGCGCCAGCTCGCGCAGCTTCTCCATCAGTTGATCGGCTTCCTGCTCCATCTGCTGCTGCGAAGAACCGCCGCCGGTCTCGTACTGGTTCTTCGTGAGATCCATTTCGAGCTCGAACATTTCCGCCAAGTCGAGCTGCGCCTGACCGCCACCCTGCCCCTGGCCTTGGCCGCGTGTGATCTGAAGTTCGCGGAAAATGGCCTCCGCCCGCAGGACATACTGGAGCGCCTTCTGCTCGGGCGCCACCGCTTCTGTCAGCTTCACGTCATGCAGCTTGTCGGAAGCGGGCTCCATGTATTCGGCGGCCTTCTCGATGTTCTCAATGAACCGCCCGATCTTCTCGTCCCCGCCGGTCAGTTGCCGCGCCTTCGTCCGTTCGACCAGTGTTCGAGCCTGATCACGCAGCGTGAGCTGAATGTCTGACAGAACTAGCGCGTTGTCGCGTATTTCCGAGCGCGCCGATGACTTTGGATCCTCGGATTCGCGGATCAGATTCCAGGTCGCCGAGATGATTTCCTTCTGGCGCTTTGAAATCTCGTTCTGTTGCTGCTGGGCACCCCCCATGCCGCCATCGCCTTGCTGGCCCTGGCGGAAGATCAAATCAAACGGCCGAACTTCCACGAAATACATGTCGGTCTTGACCGCCATATTGTGATCGCGCGCAACACCGTAGTAGCTGATCAGGTCGCCGGGCATCAGGTTGGCGAACTTGAGCTCCTGCTCTTCACCGTCCTCGGCGATAACCTTCAGCGAGGCCCTGCTCTCGCCCATCTCTTCGAGGTAGAAGGTGTGGCTTCCGCGGGCCTGCTTAAAGCCTCGGCGCTTTACCGCGGCCTTCTTCATCTCCGCGCCGTTCACCGAGTAGTAGAGGTCCAACGAACCGATACCGAAATCGTCCTCGGCCTTCATCTCAAGAGCAACTTCTTCGATGTTGGTGGCCTGATAGTCGCGGCCCGGCCGGGTGATCTCAAGCGTCGGCTTGCGGTCGGGAATCACGGTGATGAAGAACTCATCGCTGATACGAATCGCTTCGCCCTTATAGAGCGCGGCGATGTTGTAGAGGCCGTCGCTCTCGACAGTGATGCGGCCGACACTCTTGAGCCCGTCGGATTCGGTGTTAGCCACCTGCTTGCCATCCACGAGAATCACACCGTATTCGAGCGGCTTGTCGGTTTCGACCTCGATCTCAATTTCCGTCCCTACGACGGCATTGATGTCCCCGCCGGGATCCTCCACGATGTTCTTCAGGCCCGTCCATTTCGGGTAGTGATAGCTGAGTTTGAGTCCGCGGACGACAGGTATTGCGACGACTTCAACCCCAAACTCCTCGCTGCGAATGCCGCCCGCGGAAACGTAGTAGCTGAAGGGGTCCCGCACGCCCGCGAAGAGAAACTCGAAGCCGGCGCCCTCCAACTGACGACGCATAGGCGCTTCTTCCCACTCGACGCTGTCGGCATACTTGACATACACTTGCGCGGACGGGCTCTCGAAACCGACAACCTCGGCGGTCATCGTCAGGTCGGCGCCAAGCCGCACCGTCGCGTCGCCGGGCTCGATGTGCAATTCGTAAAAGAGAGACTCCTGCGACTCGAGCCAGCCGCTCCAAAGGCGTGATGTACCGTAGCCCCAGTAGCCGGGCCCGGACGTCCCCAGCCAGATCAACGCAAAGAAGCTCGCCCCGGCCAGGGCCATGAACGCGAGCATCCGCTGCCAGCCGACGACATGCTCGACCGGCGCGGTTTCGGCAACCTGCAGCGTATCTTCGGCGAGCAGATCGAGCATCGGATTGGCCGGCGCTCCCTCACCCGCGCCCCGCGATTGATCGATGAACGTTTCGATGCGTCCGTCGAACGCCGGCACTTCTTGCTCGGCATGCCCGGCGGCTTTCTTGATGCCCAGATTCCGTAGCGGCCGCCAAAGAGCCAGAACGATCACGGCGATGATCGATCCGAACAGAATCATCCGGCCACCGATCACGCTGCCGTCGGAGAATGCCAATTCGTTCGCGATCGCAACGCAGAGAACGGTCAGCGCCAGGGCGACGCCGATGGTGAGTCCGATTCCGCGCGAGGCCGTCCTAGCTTGGAGCCGCCACTGCACGCGGCGTACATATTCCTGAAGCGACCAGGTCGGCGACAACGGAGCCGGATACACGTGTTATGCCTCCCGCTGAACTTTGAGGTGATAGTTCCCGAATACTGATTCTACCAACGCGATCAAGACCAAAAGCAGCAGCAATAGCTTCCAGAGCTTCAATGGAGGGGGCGCAATGAGAGATTCCTCACCTTCCGTCGGTGTCGTGTCCTGATTTCGGCCTGTCGCCTCCCACATTGAGACCATGTCGGCTTCCATCGGGCGCAGGTTCGACTCGCGCGGATCGGGATTCACCGCGACCAGTTCGGTCGCGCCGGCGCGGCGCAGCTCGTAGAAGCCCGACTCAGTCAACCGAAGGTCCTCACCCGCGACGGAGTCCGCAAGACTCAGTGCGCGCTCCCCTGACGGGCCGAAAACCTGTACGCCGGAACCGCCTCGGCCTCCCAGCTCAAGTATCGAATCGATGCTCTTCTGCTGCATCCCGCGGTCGAGCCCTGACAGGTAACGCGCGGTCTCGAGCACGAACGGGACGAATACGGGATTCACCGGCAAGTCGTTCCAGATGTTTCCTAGCGATGACGCGAGGATCAACATGCGCCCATCGCCCACCCGCCGTTCAACGAGCAATGGCGAACCGTCCGACAGGCGCGCCAACACGTCGTCGTATTCTCCAACAGGCAGCTTGGCGTAACGATAGAACTTCACGCCCTGGAAACTCTTGACCTGGTTGAGCACCGGATGGGACTCGTCCATCGGCCCGGCGAACTGAAAGCGTTGTTGCTCACGCCCGGTGTAACTCGACTCCTCAATACCATCTTCGAGAAGCGTGGATCGGGCAGCCAGTGTCGCTCTCGATCCAACCACGACCAGGACCGCGCCGCCCTCCCTCATGTAGGACTCGAAACGGTCGGCCGCCGCCTGCGAAAGCCGCGGAACATCGGAGAGAATCACCAACGCATGTTGATCGAGGCGGCTCTGTTCGGCTTGTGTTACCGTGGCGCCTTCCACGCGAAACATCGCTTGCGACGAGGCATCCAGCGCCGCGCTGAAAAACGTGAGGTCGCGCCTACGCGGGTCGCTGTGGACGAACAGGATCGTCGACGGCTCGGCGTTGCTGACCGCGACCAGACGCCGGTCGTCAAGCGGCAGGTCATCGGCCGGCTCTATGACCACTTCCGCCTTGTTGTTGCCAATCGGCGCGTCAAATCCTTCGAATACGACCGATGCGCGCCCGATAGCCGGCACGTCTACCGATTGGCGCGCCACCTGCTTGCCGTTCAGCATCAGCGTTACCGTCTTGCGCGTCTTCGGCGTGCCAAAGCCCGCCACGATCGCTTCAAGATGAGTCTCTCGTCCCCCGAAGACGCGCGTGGTTCCCCTCACACTTTCCACCGTCCAATTAGGGGACTCCGGCTCGGCCATATCGTGGACTTCAAGCATCGCCATGGTCGGAAGGGCGACGTCGGAGAACCGTCCGGGCATCGCCGACTGTTGGAAGTCGGAAAAAACGTGTACCGTGACCGGCACATCGGCATCGGGCGCGAGGGTTCGGACGGCCTCGGCCAAGTCGCCGTAGGAGTTGCGCGATGCCGTCGGTTCGAGCGTCCCGAGCGCCACTCGTAATTCCTCACGGCTGCCCACAGGCTGGGTGATGACTCGGACACCGGGACCAACAGCGAGAATCTGCGCACGGTCCGCTGGCTCAAGAGCATCGATCACGTCTTCGGCTTCCGCGACGGCGCGGTCCCAGCGGTCGCCGTAATTCATACTGAGCGATGTATCGAGCACCAGGATATGCAGGCCCGGCGCATCACCCACACCCGCCCCGGCTGCTAGTTCCCATACAGGCTTGGCGAACAGCAGGGCAAGCAGCAGAAAAAACGCGATCCGCAGCGCCATGAGAACGCGGTAGCGAAACCGCTTTTCATTCAACGAGCTTTGCCGGCGACGCTCGAAGAACATCAGCGAGCTGAAGGGCAGGCGGGTCGGATTCTCACGCTCCAACAGGTGCAGCCACAGCGGCAGGCCGACCGCGAGGCCGCCCAACAAGAACCATGGTGCTAGTAACGACATCGATTCGTTCTCTTAACTATGACGCCCAACATGCTCGCTTCGTTCACTCATCGAGCCTCAACGACGGCGCTGACGAAACAGAAGGTACTCCCTTAGTGACAAGTCGAGGGGCTTTGATGTATCCAACAGTACGTAGTCCGCCCCGATCCCCTGGGTCTCGTTGCGCAGTTGTTCGATGTGACTGTCCATGCGCCGGCGGTATTCGCGCCGCGCAAAATCTGGTGAAACCTCCATCTGATCACCGGTTTCCATGTCTTCGAGTAGAATCGAGCGATCAAAGTCAGGCTTCAACTCCACAGGGTCAAGCACATGAAAAAACACGATATTCTGCCCCTGGTAGGCCAGCGGGCGGACCGCCTTCACCACGGCGGCTGGATCCATGTAGAAATCCGAAATCACCGCGACCAGGCTGCGCATCGTAGTGTACTGGCGGAAATGGTCGAACGGCAGATCGAGATTTGTGCCCGTTGCCGGCTCGGCTCGTTGGATCATGTGCAATAGGCTCAGCAAGTTCCCCGACCGGGTCGAAGGTGGCCGATAGTCCCGTACCTTTTCATCGAAGACAATCAGCCCTGCCGCGTCGTGCTGGCGAATCGACAGATACGACAGCGAAGCCGCCAGAAAGCGCGCATACTGCATCTTAGTGACGCTGTTTGACGCGAATCCCATTGACGCGCTCGCGTCGAGCAGCATCATCAAGTGCGTATTCGTCTCGCCAAGGTAGCGCTTGAGATAGGTGCGGTCGGTTCGCGAGAAGACGTTCCAATCGATGAAGCGCGGATCGTCGCCCGGTGTATAGGGGCGGTATTCGGCGAACTCCAGGCTGAAGCCAAACACGGGTGAGCGATGCAACCCGGTGAGGAAGCCGTCGACGACCGTCCGAGCAACCAGTTCGATATTCGAAAGGCGTGCGAGAATCTTCGGATCGAGAAGCGTTTGAACCGCCATCAGGGATTCAAGCGCGCGGCGCGGGCTTTTCCTCGATCAGGTTTTTGAGGATGTCATCCGTTGTCAAGCCGTCTGATTCGGCGTGGAAGTTCGCCAGCACGCGGTGGCGCAACACGGGCAGCGCAAGGGACTGCAGATCTTCGATCGTGACGTGATAGCGGCCTTCGAGCAGCGCCAGCGCTTTCGCAGCCATTACGAGAAATTGCGTGGCGCGCACACTCGCCCCGTAGTTCACGTACTTCTTCACCATCTCGGTAGCTTCGGGATCTTTGGGTCGCGTCGCGCGGACGAAGTTCACCGCATACCGAACTGTGTCTTCCGCCACCGGCACCTGCCGCACCAACTGCTGGAACTGTAGAATCTCTTCCACCGTCGTGCAAGCTTCGACTTCCGGCAGCGCGCCCGTCGTGTTGCGATTTATGACATCCATTTCCTGCTCAGTCGTCAGATAATCGAGCACCACGTTGAATAGGAAGCGGTCAAGCTGGGCTTCCGGCAAAGTGTAGGTCCCCTCCAACTCGATCGGATTCTGCGTCGCGAGCACAAAGAACGGCGGCGATAGTTGATACGTCGTGCCGCGAACTGTCACACTCAATTCCTGCATGGCCTCGAGCAGTGCCGCCTGGGTCTTCGGGGGCGTGCGGTTGATCTCGTCGGCCAGCATCACGTTCGTGAAAATGGGCCCTTCGACGAAGGTCCATTTGCGGTGCCCTGTCGTGATGTCTTCATCAATGATGTCGGTACCGGTGACGTCAGTTGGCATCAAGTCGGGCGTGAACTGAATCCGCTTGAAGGTGAGCCCCAAGGCGGTGGCGAGCGTACGCACCAGCAGCGTCTTCGCAGTGCCGGGCATGCCGGTGATCAGGCAGTGCCCGCCGACAAGCAACGTCAGCAGCAGATGCTCAACCACATCGTCTTGGCCGACGATCACCTTCCGAATTTGGTCGCGAATGCGCTGTTGCGCATCACGAAAAGTCTCGACAAGTTGCCGGGTGTCCGCCGTCTCGACGGTGGAAGCGGAAGGAACAGTCATAAAGGAAAGATCCGATCTCTAGTCGACAATCTCCAGTAGGAGTTTCTGCGCGGGGCGATAGCTTGGGGCCACTTCCAGCACGGATAACAAGTGTTTCCGGGTGTTTTCGGAGTCCTCCATCTTATGATACGCACGGGCCAGGTTAAAGTGCGCACCGGCCTGATCCAGCGGATCCGACGCCAGATGGGTCTGGAACTCCCGTACTGCGTCGGCATAGCGATCCTCTTCAAGCAACCACTCACCGAGTTGAACGTGCACCTCAGCGTCACCGGGCGTGATGTAGATGAGGCCTTCGAGCGCTTCAATCGCCTCCGGCCGGCGGTCCAGTCCCTCCAACCACCCAGCAACCTTCTTGATCTGACGGGGGTTCTTCCCGCCACGAGCCTGATACTGCTTCAACTGATCCACCGCGGCCACCTTGTCGCCCAACTCGTTGTAGGCCGTTGCCAGAACAACGTATGGGTTCGCCGCTGCAACGAAGTCAGGATAGATATCCTGCGCTTCGGCCGCTGGGCCCAGCACCGTATCCCAATCCTTCGCTTTCGCGGCAACCAGCGCGCGCTTCATCGCCTTGCGAAAGTCGGGCAGCTTCTCGATGACCTTGCCGAAGCGCCCTTCCAAGTATTCGTTGAAACGCTCGTCGAACTCCTCGGCGGGGATTCCCAAAACAGCTTCGATATTCTCAGCCGTCGTTGTCCGCGTTGCAAAGCCATTGAGTAGTTCGACCAGCTTTGGGAAGTCCCATTCGTCGGCGATCAACTGGCAAACAAGTCCCGCCTGGAAATACGACACCGCGACTTGGCTCGGATAACGCGGCCGCACAAACCCCTTGTCCAGGTCGGCGACCGGCAGAAGCTTGTCGTCCTTCATGGCGTCGAGGAAGTCGGTGGAGATCCTCTCACCCCATCCGGGATGAGCCTGCCACTCCTCGTACATCGAAATGCCTTCGCTATACCAGCGCGGTACCAGATGGTCCGTCGCCTCCAGCGTGAAGACGTGGGCCAACTCATGCCACAACGTCGTGCCCCAGTGGAAGCTGCCCGGTGGCCGCCCCGACGGGCTGTCCATCGCGACCACATAGCCGAACGTGACACCGAGTAGTCCCAGGCCCGGCAAGCCCATCGTCCGCACGGCGAAGTCGTCATGGTCGGGATAGAGCTCAACCCTAATCGGCCGCTTGGGCTGGAACTTGTACTTCTTGGTGAAGACTGCGACGCTTTGCTCGGCGAGTGCCATCACGTAGGGCCGCAGGATGTCCGCTTCCTTGTTGTGCAGTTGCACAATGATCTCAGGCTTGCCCGCGGCGGCTTCGACTTCTTCCGGTGTCTTGAGCAGAATGTCGTCTTTGTTGGACGTCGTTTCGAAGTTGCCGAAGCTATCGAGCAGCCGCAGCCAGTTCGTCGTCTTGGGATTAAAGGCGTCGCCTTCATAGGCGATCTCGAAGTGCTTGCGCCCTTCTTCCTCCATGCCCTGGCGCATCAGATTGACACCGAGGTCCGCGTGGGCGGACCACAGTTGGGGATCAACCGCGATCGCCTTGCGCAACAAACCAGTCGCCTCGCGATAGCGGCGCGTAATCACATAGAAATGCGCCTGGTCGGCGTAGATTCTGCCGTAGGCGGGATTGTGCTCCAGCGCCTTGGTGGTCCACTCGCTGTCTTCCTTGCCCTGGAGCAGGTCGAGCGACGCCCGAAGCGTGTAGAACTCCAGAGGCGACTCGCCAAGCTCTTCGGCAACCTCCAAGCCCTTCGCGATATGCTCTTCGGCCTCGTCGTAGTCCTCTTCTTCGATCGACATACCAGCCAGCAGCACATACGCGTCGATCATCTTCGGCTCGGCCTCGAGAGCCTCTTCGACGAGGTCGTGCGCTTTGCCTTCGAATCGTTTGGCGAGCACCGTCGCGGCGCCGACCTTCGCCGGTGCGTAGCTCTCGTCGATCGCCAACGCCTCGTTGAACAGGTTGGCCGCCTCGGCGGGTGAATGCGTATCGAGGTACAAGTAGCCCCAGCGGACGCGCACATAGGGGTCTTTCGGACGCTGGGCTACTACATCTCGAAACAGATCGTTGGCGCGATACATGTCTTGCAGCACCCACGCCGCTTCGGCCTTCACGAGAGTACTTCCCGGACCGTTGAGTAGGCGGCTGTAACAGTCGCGCGCCTCGCCGCGCCGGCCCCTATCCATCGCCTCGTCGCAGGGCTTGAGCGTCGTATCGCGGCCCTCGGTGACGGTTGCGGGTGTCTCTGTCTCTTGAGCCACGAGCGAGCCGACCACCAGCAGGCCGAACCAGATTGCCGTGGCGGGTCTCATGGCTCCTGCACCCCGGCGGCTTCGTCGATCTCGTTCTGCGTCCGCGCCAGCTCGATCAGCAGTGTTTGCAAAGCGGACAAATAGACCGCTTCTTCCATCTGGTCCTTGCGGCCCTTCAGTTCCGCGATGTGCCGCTCCACGTCGTCGCGTTTCTCGAATAGCGGACGCAACTTCGGGTCCGACAACGCATCGAGATTAGTACCGAGCCGAGCCAACGTGAAGTTCGCCGCCAACTCACCCTCGATTCGCGCGTGCTCGGTCGCGAGCTTCTTCTCAGCCTTGTACGACTCCTGTACCTTCGTGTCGGCGTAGGTGAAGGCTTCGAGCGCGGTGATCTTCTCGTCCTTATTCGTATCCGCTTCGGGGTCCCGCAAGGCTTCGACCCAGTGTTTGGCGAATTCCGTGACCGTTCGTTCCGAGCCGCTCTTGGTCGCGGTGATGACAATCCGCCGCTCCGCCTTTAGAAGTTCCATCGACGCGCCGCTCGAACTCGTCGTAATCGCGATGAGCTGGTCCTTTACCGGCAGCCCGTCAAGTAGTTCCTTGAGCCGCCCGGCCGTGATGTCCCGCCCAGGGATATTGAACTTGTACTCGTGACCGTCGAAGCTGCCGTGACCGATCAGAAAGACCGCCACGATGTCGTTCGCCTCGGTCTCGCGGCCTAGTTCGGCAAACACAGCCTCAATCGCTTCCTTCGTCGCCGCGGAGTCCTTAACGGCATGAACGAGCGATTCATCTCCCGCCGCCTTTGCGCAGGTCTCTTCCAGGCTGTCGACGTATTCCGCCCATTGTTGGGAGTACCGCGGCTCACCGCCCAGGCCGCCCACGATCACGAAGTGCGACTTCGCCATCGCGACAACGGGCAGGGCCAGCAGTAACGCACACCAAAGCGCTTGTCGCAGTCTCATACGACACCCCATCGCCGCCGCAGCAGCCACTCGCCGCCGCGCATGGCCAGCAGCAGCAGGAAGAAGACCGGCATGTCCCACAGGTCTAACGTCTCGCGCGCCGTGATACCGGCCTCGGAAAAACGAATCTCCTTGGGCAGCGCGTCGACATTGTCGAGCGTCCAGTAGCTTCCACCCGTCTGCTCAGCGAGGGTTTCGAGCAACTCGCGATTCTGCTCGGGATGAAAGTCCTCCGCCAATCCGTCTTCGCGCCGGAAATGAACGACATCGGAACCCAGTGACTCGTCGCCCATGTGCGCCCGTACTTCGGCTCGATAGGTATCGGTCTGCCCGGCGGTCAGGTCGGCCTCGAATACGCCGGTTTCATCCGCCGACGGACGCATCTCGACCGTCGTTGGATCACCGCTCTCTGATGAGATCGTTACCGTCACCGTCGCATTGCCGGCCGGCATGAACTCAGCATTCCTGACCTCGGCCCGCAACTTCACCCGTTTCTCGTCCGCGTACAGGCTGCGGTCACTCGACAGTGCCAACTGATTTGGTGAGTGTACGGCCAAACTCCTCAACAACTGCTGCCAGAACATGTGATGACGCGTATCGTCGTGCGGAAGTTGCATCTTCCAGCGCCACGTCCCGGCCGTCGCCAGGATCATCGCACGCCCGCGCCCGTAATATTGCTGGACGAGAAGTGGGAACGAATCGTTGCCGACTTTGCCGTTAATCAGCGTAATCGCCGCCGGTTTGAGAGCACCAATGGTCTGGTAGTCCGCTATTTGCGGCAGGCCACTCCAAGCTTTGAGGTTCTCTACCGGGTCTTCGTCCAGGCGGCAAATCAATGAATCCAGCCCTTGCTTTGTGAGTTCGACGGTGGCCCTGCTGCGTGAGAACGTATCCTGCGAACTCTCGGGAAGTTGCGCCGGCAGCGCCTCGGCGACCCTCGACACGCCCCAGCCGCCATCGCCCAACCCGCGGCGTCCTCCGAGCAGCAGCAAGGTCCCGCCGCGGCGGCTCACGAACTCACGAATCAAGTCCTGCTGCTTGGCACTGAAGAACGCGGCCTCGATACTCCCGAGAATCAGCGCGTCGTAGCGGAACAGTTCCTCGCCGGTAACAGGGAACCCGTTTACGAGTTCGGTGCGGTCGTTCACGCCTTGGCGATAGAACTTGTTCGGTGTCGTCCGCAGCATCGTCACGAGGCGCACATTCTCGTCCTTACCAATGGCGCGGCGAATGAACTTGTATTCCCAGCGCGGCTCGCCCTCGACGTAGAGGATGCTGCGTTGGCCCCGCGGCACATCCACCACGCGCATTTGCGCGTTGTTGCCGAGAATCGTTTCGTTCTCAATCGGGTCGAGCGAGAACCGTAAGTTCCGCACGCCCGCGTCCCCCGTATTGAAATCAATCTCTTCGGTTTGCACCGTCTCACCGCGCCGCAAGGTGATCGTTTTCGATGCGAGGATGCTGGAATCATCCCGCACGGTGAGCCGCGTATCCGTCTGTTTGCTTCCGTGGTGCCGCACCGTCACATGAGCGCTGACTTGGGAATGCGGCATCGTCCGATTCGCTACCCGGATATCGCCCAACTCGATATCCTCCGGCATGTCGGTCCGGCCGACGCCGACCGTATGCACCGGGACCCTGCGCTGCCGGATCTCCGTCATCAGTTCCCGATTGAACGCGCCGGTGTTGTCCGAGCCATCGCTCACAACAACGACGGCTCCGAGCGGTAGCACGGTCGATTCGCCCAACAACCCCGCGACCGATTCACCGATCCGAGTGCTTCCGCCGTTCGGACCGATCGATTCGAGTGACTGCACTCTCTCCAGTCTGCTCGAAAACGTGTACAGGCGGACTCGGAATTTCTCTTCCAACTGTCCCAGGAACCCTTTGCCCAAGGCCGCCCGGACATGATCGAGGCGAGGCCGCCCGTCCTCTTGAATCGCCATGCTACGCGACGTATCGACGAGCACCGACACGACGTTCTGCTGCGAACGCAGGGATTGAATACTCACCGCGGGCTGCCACAACATCAGCAGCGCCAGAGCGGCCGTGAGAATTTGCAATGCGCCAACGCCTTGCTGCGCACGCCCTTCGAGACGCCCTGGGTTCTGCCTCAGATGCCAGGCAAGCCCGCCGCCCGCCGCCAGGATGGCGAGGACCAGCAACCAGCCCGGCCAGCCGGCCGCGAAGATGAATTCGCCTTTGCGAAAGACCGTTTGCGGATACTTGAAGAGAAATTCAAACACTGCGGCACATCAAGGGTCGAGAAGATTCAATGCGTCATCGCGTAGACGATGTAGTTGATACCGAAACGGTAGGCAAGAGCTGTCATGGGCTCAGGGTACTCGGGCCAGTCGGCGTGTTCCCAGGCGTCCCCGAGATCCATATTGAAGTTAATCGCCACCATCAGGCGTCCTTCATCATCATAGATGCCGCGCCAGTGGGGGACGATACCGTCTCGCTCATAGGTTCTTCCTCTCCTTATCACTTGACGTCCGGGGATCTGGATTCGTTGGTCTAAAGAGTAAAGAACGTGCAGAATCGGCGCGTCCTCTTCGATCTCGAGAATCGGCCGCTCCGGGAAGACCCGTTGCATGCTTTCGAGGAAGCCGGCCCATTCGTAGGTGCCGTGAAAGTCATCGACCATCAGGAAGCCGCCCCGCAGTAGATACTCACGGATGTGGTCGGCCTCTTCCTGCGTGAGATACCAGCGGCCCACTTCGACCGCATACAACCAGGGGTACTCGAAGATCTCGTCTTCGAGCGGCCGAATCAGCTTCCCCTCGCCGGCCGCGTCAATATTCGTGAGCCGCTGCACCCCCCTTCATGAAGTGGTACTCGGATTCGGGGTAATCCGTAGCCCAACCGCCGCGCCAACCCCAGCGGCCCATGCCACCGTCGTAGACGAGACGCGTGAAGTAAAACTCCGAGCCGTCCTGATCCGGCGGTGGTGCATAGGTGACGATGGGATCACGTAGCAGAAAGCCTCGGCCATAGCGCTGAAGGGCTAACAGGACGGGCGCGGCGACAAGGAGTAGCAGGGCTGCTGCGGCCCAAAGAGCCGTGGACCGTCCCGTTCGTCACACTCCCGGTACGTCGTCACTGAATGGCATACTAGTGGACTGTCGCAGAGATAGTTTTACCATGGCGGATGCGGCGTGAAGGTTTCGAAT
>Ga0315339_1001996_pt1 | contig 16262 bp, 17 predicted proteins | sample ASW17metaG_FD_204514 | JGI IMG/M metagenome (GOLD analysis project Ga0315339, IMG submission 204514) | Ammonia-oxidizing marine archaeal communities from Pacific Ocean, United States - ASW #17 | ecosystem: Environmental > Aquatic > Marine > Oceanic | place: USA: California | collected 2016-12-05
CTACTTTAGCAGTAACCTTGGCAGAAAATTCGGTATCTGAATCTTTATTGAGTTCTTCACAACCATCGATGCATAATTTTAGTACATCTACGTCATTTAGGGCCTCCCAAACTTTATCACGTGATGCAGGAACTTTGTATTCGCCCGAGAAATCCATAAATTATTATCTCCATGTTCTTGTTTGAATGGGTTATTATTTTTTAAGTTACTAGTTAGTTGAGCGCTGTCCAGTCATAATAATTGGCAAATTCAATTTATAGCGTCAGAGTAACCTGCTGATTAACTTGTTTAATTTTAACAGACAAAAGTATAGCACGGGTAGCAACCAACCTCGGAAACATGAACAACCAAAGCTCTATAATAAAACAAAATATTAAGAAATGTTAAGGTTTAGTATAAAAACCAACTTGGAAATCAGCATGGCAAAAAATCCTGTAAAATGTTGGTTCCCTTAATTTGGTGTATTCATTGAGGAGCGTTTAGTTCAATTTAAACTAGTGCCCTAAACCAAAAATAATTATAGTAAATGTTGTCAAATAGAATCATTAAATGGATGAAAATATAACCAATTCTCAGAAGTTGGTTCAAGCTGTCTTCAGGTGAGAGCCGTTTGCGCCAGGGTTTTCAAATACCGTCCATAAAAACTTTCCGAATAGCCATTGGCCAAATGTTTGAACTTGTCTACATCGATATAACCCAATCGCCAGGCGATTTCTTCTAGGCAGGCGATTTTCAGTCCCTGGCGCGTTTCAATTGTTTCAATGTAATGGGCCGCCTGCAACATGGTTTCATGAGTGCCCGTATCGAGCCAAGCATAGCCCCGACCCAGCCATTTCACTTTCAGCGCACGCCTGTTCAGGTAGTCCCTGAGGACATCTACGATTTCAAGCTCGCCACGGGCCGATGGCTTAATGGTTGCGGCGATATCGGCAACTTTACTGTCAAAATAATACAAGCCCGTCACCGCCCAATTGGAAGGCGGTGTTTCAGGTTTCTCAACGATGCCGGAAATTTTTCCATCTCTATCTAAAACCAGCACCCCGTAGCGTTGCGGGTCAGCAACCTGATAGGCAAAAATACTACAGCCACTCGTGCGCCCAGCCGCCTGCAATAACTGCTCTGATAGGCCGTGACCATAGAAAATATTATCACCCAATATCAAGGTAATCTGATCATCACTGATAAAATCTCGGCCAATAATAAAAGCTTCAGCCAGACCGTTGGGCCGATCCTGAACGGCGTATGTAAGGGTTATGCCCAAATCGGAACCATCACCAAGCAAGGATTTGAATGCGGCCTCGGCCTCCGCAGTGGTGATGATCAGGATATCGCGTATGCCACCCAGCATAAGGGTCGAAAGCGGGTAAAAGATCATCGGTTTGTCGTAAATGGGCAGCAAATGTTTGTTGACAGTCAGGGTGACCGGATGCAACCGACTGCCTCTTCCCCCAGCCAAAATGATGCCCTTCATGTTCTACCCTCTTCATTTGTTAACCCCAGGCGTCCTCCGTCATATCTTTCCATGGCAACTCTTCGCCACCAGTCCTGATTATCCGTGTACCACTGGACGGTCTCCTTGAGACCTGTTTCAAAATCGAATTGCGGAGACCAGTCTAACTCTTCACGGATTAAGTCGTCGTCGATGGCGTAACGGAAATCATGTCCTGGACGATCTTCGACAAAAGTGATCAGGTTTTCATGGGCATAATTTGACGGCGTCGGGGCCAGTTCGTCCAAAAGCCTGCAGACCATCCGCACGACATCGATATTGGTGTATTCGGCATTACCTCCGACCAGATATGTTGCACCCGGTCTGCCTTTGCCGACAATGGCAGTAAGGGCGGCGGCATGATCATCTACATGCAGCCAGTCACGGGTGTTCAAGCCACTACCGTAAACCGGCAGCGGGTGTCTTTGTAGGCCCGAGATAATCATCAGCGGAATCAGTTTTTCGGTGAACTGCCAAGGGCCGTAATTATTGGAACAATTGCTCAATACCACCGGCAACCCGTAAGTATGGTACCAAGACCGTACCAGATGATCCGACGCTGCCTTCGATGCCGAGTAAGGTGAGCGTGGATCATAAGGATGATCGACCGTAAACGGCCGATCATCCTTACTCAAACTACCAAACACTTCGTCTGTTGAAATGTGGTGCATACGAAAATGGTCACGTTTTTTCGGGCTTAGGGTCCGCCAGTATTCGCTGGTTGCTTGCAGAACCTGAAAAGTACCGACAATATTAGTCTGGATGAATTCTGCCGGGCCTTCGATGGAACGGTCGACGTGGGTCTCGGCGGCCAAATGCATGATCGCGTCTGGTGCAAAACGAGAAAAGGCTTTCTTAAGGGCGCTTGAGTCACATACATCAGCCTGAACAAAATGATAGGCCGGGTTATTCTCAATCACCTTAAGACTTTCCAGATTGGCGGCGTAGGTCAGTTTGTCGAAATTGATAACCTCGGCCCCGTCCTTGAGCAGATACCGCACCAACGCCGATCCGATAAAGCCTGCCCCGCCTGTTACCAAAATGCGCATCGCTTATAAACCCTTAATCAAATACTGGCCCCAAATCGCGAAGACAAGGATTGGCGCGGTCTTTGTCTGAAATAATCCCCTCTGCCGGGTCAAGCGGCCAGTCAATGCCAAGGTCAGCATCATCTAGCTGGATACCGCCGGCCTTGTCATGAGCGTAATGATCTCCCAGCTTATAAGCAACGTGGCAATCATCCACAAGGGTACAAAACCCGTGTGTGTGTCCCTTGGGCAAATAGAGCATGCGCCAGTCTTCGGCGTTTAAGATAACGCTGACATGTTGGCCAAACGTGGGCGAACCCGCCCTAATGTCCACGGTGACACCAAAAATAGACCCGCGCACTACCCTGACAAAAGTGGTTTGGGCGTGAGGCGGTTTTTGGAAATGCAGACTACGAAAAGTGCCTTTCGTGGCCGACACGGAAGTTGCGTCCTGAACGAAGGTATTTGCAAGACCAAGATTCCGAATGACCCGGGTGTCAAAGGTTTCGACGAACATTCCCCTGCTATCGCTATACGAGTTTAGGTGGATGACCTTGACACCCGCTATGGCAGTGTCTTCGATCTTCATGGAAGTTCTTTCCTAACCTGTCGTGGGCTTGCGTCAAATTTCTATATAGTGCCCCCCGAAAGGGAAGAGGAATGGTTTGAAAACAGCTGATTTTAACACGGATCTTGCCTGCCTGGAAATCGGCAGCGGAATCGGAAGCTTCCTGTCTTATCTGGCCTATAAGGGACGACAGGAATTTCAAGGGATTGATCACGATGACGCCCTCGTGGACGTACAACCAACCGAGGTTGCAGGTCATTTAGATTGTGCTGATGTCTGGCAGTACCTTGAAGACTGTGGCGGTAAAACTTATGATCGCGTTGTATTTTTGGATGTGCTTGAACACTTTTCAACCGAAGAAGGGTTTTATTTACTCACCAGAATCAAGAGCGTTCTAGGCGATCAAGGTAAAATAATTGTTCGGGTTCCAAATGCCTCCTCGCCCTGGGGGCTCAGTTATCAGTTTAGCGACCTCACCCATAAGACGCCTTATAATCCAGAGAGTCTGCGCCAATTGGAAATTGCTTGTGGGCTGGGTAATTGCTCCATTTATGAACAACGTCAGGGGTCACGCAGATCCATGATTACAGATGCTATTATCAATAAATTTCTTAGCTGGATACTTTTAACGCCACCATCTTTGTGGGGCGCCAATATTTATGGTGTTCTGTCAAAAACGGGAATTTCTTAAATTAGTTAGTATTTAAGAAGTTGGCGCGGGTTTTTTACCAAGTAGAAACGACACAGCACCATGGGTTGCAGCAAAATCTCTGATAAATCTCTTTTTTCCAAATGTTAATAGATAAAATAACGACTTTAGCCCTTTGTCCCTAATCATTTTCCAAGCCGCTTTTTTGGCAGCATCGTGCCCCGAATACTTATTTAAAATATATAAATGCCCCCAGGCGAAATTCCAATCTTTACGCCAATGCAGTTTATCGGTCTGTGGTGCAGAAGCGCTGTTAATATGAAAAGCCACTAATGCCGCAATGTAGATCAAACTGTAACCGGCCCGATGCATTCTCAAACAAAGATCTACATCTTCATTATAGAGAAAAATATTATCATCGAATCCGCCAATTTCAAGCATCGCCGATGTACGATAAAGGCAGACGGCTCCCGCAACAAACCAAGAGCAAAATGGTCCTTCTGGCACAAATTCAGCCCGCTGGTGGTTCAACTCATTCGGCCCCATGACCCAAGTCTCGACTCCCATTCGAGGGACATCAAGCAAAGGGGCAATGATCCCAACTTCAGGATAGGTTTCAGCAGCATGATGCAAGCTTTCAAGGTCCGCCATTGAGAAGCGAGCATCGGGGTTAATGGTTAGGACATATTTGGTTTTTACCAAAGCCAAGCCGACATTAAATCCTCGGCCATATCCAAGGTTTTCTTTGTTCTCAATCAATGGAATATCTGGAAAATCCACCTTAATAAAGTCAATGGATTTTTTGTCACTGCCATTGTCGACTATATAAATATTTTCCAAAGCACGGAGCGGCTCAATGCAATCTGTAATCACCGCTTCTGAATTATAATTTACAATAACGACGGAAATATCGTCGACAAATGACATGGCTAAAGTCCTGAAAAGGAATGAATGAGGTGTTTTAAGTTCAACTAAATGGGTATTTACAACTGAATGTGATTCAACATGAAAACCTGCTTCAGTTAGGCAATATATCATTGAAAAGAAAAATAAAAAGATCGTTTTAAATCCGCTTTGGTTCTGATTTCTACGAAGCTTTATTCTCATCAACTATTCGGGCCAGATAACGACCGTATTCACTCGCTGACATCGCCTGGGCGAGGGAGGTAAATTGCGCTCTATCAATGAACGACATATGCAGAGCAATTTCTTCCGGACAACAGATACTAAGCCCCTGACGTTCCTCAATTGTTTGCACAAAAGTTGTCGCCTGCAGCAAGGATTGCGGTGTACCGGTATCCAACCAGGAAAAACCGCGGCCAAATTTCTCAACCTCCAAGGAACCGCGGACCAAGTAATCCTGAATAACATCTATTATCTCAAGCTCACCCCGGGCGGAAGGTTTCACGCCTTTGGCAATTTCTGCGACTTTGTTGTCAAAGAAATCAAGCTCGGTGACGGCCCAGCTTGATTTTAGCACTTTCGGCTTCTCCACCAAGCTCTCAATTTCACCTTTGCTGTTAAACCCAACCACACCATAACGTCGTTCCGGATCCTATACTCAACGCTCCCATGCGTGGTGGTCGGCTCTCACTGAAGAAGAAGGTTTTTCTATCAATCCCTAGCGGCAAGAAGTAAAATGGATGCTGCTGATGTCACCCGGCTACTACCGCTGGCATTTCTAGCTCCAAATATTGTTGAAACCATTTTAGATGATCGCCAGCCGATCGATCTAAATGTTGAGAAAATAAAGAAACTCAGCCCTATACCCGCTGACTGGAACGACCAGAAGCTTATTCTAGGAATCTCGGACTAACCACCTCGCTCTACCTTCTCTACTGTTACCAACAAACTGGACGTCGAAATGGGTCTCTAGAGACGATCTGCCAATTTAGCCATATTAGCCTTTAGAAAACGTCTCGACCGCTTCAAAGACGTATCTATACCTCGCAAAAGACCTAGAACTGCGGGTTTTATTAGACAAAAAACTGGACGTCGGTTTACGTAGGAAAGAATGGTGGGCCCGACAGGACCAAATCAAGCTAATAAAATCAAAGTTTTAGCTCAAAGTTTGGGGGAGAATTGTTGCACCAGGGCGCATAGGGTTGCATAGAGTTTCCCCAAACCTTTTATAGATACTAATATGTTCAAATCAAGGGCTGGCATAAAATCAGACCCAACTCGCCAAAATTGGCGGCAAATTTCTAATTTTGATGTCGGCTTTACCCCGGCAGTCTAAATTGATCGACGCAACACTTTATCGTAACAAGAAAGGTGGAGTGTATGATTATGGTTCAAAGATATCGACGCGGTTTTACGACTGCGGAGCGAACAGAGATGTGGGCATTGTCAGAGAAAAATAACAATTATTACAAAATATGGTTGCCGGTTTAGTTCGAAGATTCCATACCTTTAGGTGTTCAAGACATATACTCTTTTCGAATAGGGGCGATTTTCCCTAAAGCGAACGGATAGATGGTGGTTAAAGATATGAAATCGGCGTTGGTGACAGGGGCTGGGAGTTTTAGTGGCTATGAGATGGTTCGCCGTTTAACGAGCCTGGCAATTCCGACCCATGTTTTGATTCGACCAATTTCTGATAACGGCAGGCTTGAAGCGCCCCCAAATCCACCGCAAATACACGTTACCAACGGATCAGGGGAATCGCTCGTCGATATTTTTGATCAAGTAGCCCCGGAGATGGTTTTTCATTTTGCAGGTGTCTATGTGCGTGAAGAATCTTCAGCCGTTGTTCCCAATCTAATACAGTCAAATATCCAAATTGCCTCGCAGATGCTTGATGCAATTTGCCGGGTGAACAAGGGGTCGGACAAAATTAAAGGCGTCGTGAATACCGGCTCCTATTTCCAATATTTTGATCAAGCGAAGGACGTGCTGAATTTATACGCTGCAACGAAAGGCGCATTCGAGCAAATTGCAGCCTATCACAACGATCGATTTGGGTTGGCTTTTACGACATTGGCCCTCTTTGATATTTATGGTCCGAGGGATTGGCGCATAAAGCTGTTTCCAGCAATCTGCGATGCCCAATTCTTAGGGGCAGTATTGGACTTGCCTAAAAACGATTTGTTTATTAATTTTGTCCACTCGGACGATGCTGTCGATTGTTTTCTGTGTGCGGTTGAGGAATTGATTGCCAATCCTCAAGATGTAAATATGAAAAACTATGCCGTTCGTGCCACCGCCGATATTCGGATTAGTGAAATTGTCCGGTTGTTTGAAAAAATCTGTGAACTTCCCATTGAAACAAATTGGGGTAAATGGGCAGCGCCTGACCGAGAAATAGAACTGCCATGGCAGGGACCGGCTTTCCCGGGCTGGCAACCGAAAATTTCTTTAGACGATGGAATTCGGCAATTAATTGAGAGCAAGTTATATGAAGGTTGAGGACACAAACATTCCTGGCGTGAAGGTTCTTAAATTAGACGCCTATGAAGACCAGCGAGGCTGGTTCGTTCAGGCGTTTGAAAAATCCCAAATGGCAGATGCCGGCATAAACGATGATTTCATCCAAGATGCAGTATCCGTATCGACGTTTAAGAATACGGTTCGCGGTCTGCACTTTCAAAAGCCACCTTATGAGCAAAGCAAATTGGTGAACTGTGAACGCGGGGCATTTTTTGACGTTGCCGTTGATCTTCGCCAAAGCTCGCCGACCTATGGCCAGCATTTTTCGATTGAGTTAACCGACACGTCGTGGACGGCGATGTATCTGCCTGTTGGCATAGCGCATGGCATTTGCACATTGCAAGATGACACCCACCTTGTTTATAAATTAGCAGGTAAATACTCTCCTGAAGATGCCGGCGGGCTTTTATGGAATGACCCTGGCCTTGCCATAGATTGGCCTGCCAAAGCAGAAGATGTATTGATTAACGAGCGCGATATGGATTTGCCATCTTTTGATCCGGCGACGCTTTATTTTTCGTGAAAAAGATTAGGACTTAGATGAAACCACTAATAACAGGCGGTGCAGGATTTATCGGTTCTGCTTTGGTGCGTATGGCATCTGAGGGCGGACATACCGTCATCAACGTCGACAAACTTACTTACGCGTCCAACCTTGAGAACTTGAATACTATTTCCGATACTACCCCGACTAAACAGGGCAAATCTTCTCCCTGCGCCCACGTCCCGATTCGTCCCTATGAAGACTTTGTCGCCGACCATCCTCACTACACAGTTGTGTTTACCTGGAACCACATCCAGGAGATCATGGAAAAGGAGCAAGCCTATAAGGCCGTTGGCGGCAAATGGATCAATTTTGTACCAAAGGTTGATATTCAGGAATGATGTTTGCAAGCTTCCCGAAAGCCCAATATCAAGCTTACCGGTCGGAAATCGATAGCGCCATTGCCCGCGTACTTGATAGCGGCAGCTATATCATGGGCGCGGAAGTCAAAGCCTTTGAAGAAGAATTTGCCACTCATATCGACCTTAAGCACGCAATAGGTGTTGGCAGCGGTACGGACGCATTGACCTTGGCCTTAATGGCTTTGGATATTGGCGCCGGCGATGACGTGATTTCCGTTTCCCATACTGCGGTGGCAACGACAGCGGCAATAAGGCTCACCGGAGCGAACCCTGTTCTAGTAGATATTGAAGCGGATTATTTCACCCTTGATCCGGCATGCCTGAAGGCTGCCATAACGAAAAAAACAAAAGCCGTGGTTGTCGTCCATCTTTATGGTCAGGCTGCTGATCTGGACGCCATCTGTGCCATTGCCGCAGACCACGGTCTTAAAGTCGTTGAAGATTGCGCGCAGGCCGTCGGCGGCACACATAGGGCTGGCAAATTGGGTAGTATTGGTGACATCGGCTGTTTCAGTTTCTTCCCGACCAAGAATTTGGGTGCAATTGGTGATGGTGGGGCAGTGCTGACCAATAACGACGCTGTTGCAAAGAGTTTAAGGGGCCTACGTCAATATGGCTGGCAGGATGACCGGATCAGTCATGTCACTGGTATGAATTCCCGTCTCGATGAGCTGCAAGCGGCAATTTTAAGAGTTAAGTTGCGTCATCTTGATACCGATACAAAACGCCGACGTGCCATCGCCGAACAATACGGTGAGCTGCTGGACGAGCTGGAAGTAGATGTTCCTAAGGTGCGCCCCGGCACAAACCATGCCTTTCACCTCTACGCCCTGCAATGCCGAAACCGCGACGACATGCTGACCCATTTAAAGACGGAAGGGATTAGGGCTGGCGTTCATTATCCGGTACCAGTTCATTTGCAGCCTGCTTACGCACATCAGACAACACTACCACGCTCCGAGCAAGCAGCTCTTGAAACCTTGTCTCTACCAATGTATCCGGAACTAACAACGGGTGATATCGTACAAATCGCCGCAGCCGTTTGCTCTTTTTCAAAGGCATAAGTGATGAGTAGCGCGCCCCTTCAAGAAGCTTACAATGGCAAAATAATCCTGATTACCGGGGCCATGGGTTATATCGGTAGCGCCCTGGTCCAGCGCCCGTCAGGTTATCAATGCCGCATTATCATGTCGTCGCTGCTGGGCGACCTGCGGGCTGTAACTTTGCGGCTGGCCAATGTTTACGGACCCGGAATCAGTGTCGGCATTCCAAATCGGAGCATTTTAAAAAAGTCATTGCGGGCGCTCTGGACGGCAAACCCGTCTCCCTCTTCGGTGAAAGCCACTCTACCCGCGATTACATTTACATTGATGCCTTTGTCTACGCTGGGGCTCGTGTGGAAAAAGTAAATGGACAGCATTATTATCTGAGTACCGAAACCGGACACTCAGTCAAAGAGGCCTTCACCTTGGCTGTTGCCCAGGCGACGGCGGCAAGAGTCAGGAAAGTAGATATTTCCCACGTTTCTTGGCCCGATGGTTTGTCAGAAATCGAGTGGCGAAGCTTCGTAGCCGATATTAATAACTTTCGCAAAGCTACTGGCTGGTGCCCGAAGGTTGATCCGGCCGAAGGAATAAAGAGAACCATTGCTACGTTTTTAGCCGGAGGGACAGCATGAGCAAACGCATCGACCTACAGTCTTTCATTGACGATGATGGATCACTGATAATCGGCGAAGTAGGCAAGCACATCCCGTTCCCTATCAAACGGTTTTTCGCCTTCATTAATGTAAAAGCCGGAAATATTCGGGGCCAGCACGCCCATAAAAAACTTAATCAGGTTCTAGTTTGCCTGTCGGGTGCGGTAAAGGTCAACTTGAATGATGGCCGGCGTTCCTGGAGCGAAACACTCGATCAACCGGGCATCGCTCTGCATATTCCGCCAATGATCTGGGCCCAAGAGACTTACGGTTACCCCAACACAGTACTGCTGGTATTTTGTGATGAAAAATATCAGGAGAGCGATTATCTGCACAATTTTGAAGAATTTAGTAATGCCATCTCAAGCAGTGATGTGAGCATATGAAAATTATCTTGACTGGCGTCCTGGACACCATCCGTGCCCATGTTCCAAATTTGCAGATCAGATTTGTCGACACCCAAATCATGAACCAGCTGTCCTATGGAGTGGTCGCCGACAAAATCGCCGACCGCGGGTTTACGCCCAAGGGCGATATGATCCAAAGCATCGAAGCCACTATCAAACTGTTGAGACAGGCAGGAGGGATAGTTGAATTGAAACTACACAAACTTCATTACTTCTTACTCTTGTATCTTTATTATTCTAGCAATGTTTCTCTAGGTTTCATGAATTAAACCACTCAAAGTCGTTGTTTACAATTGGATGCCAATGGGCAAAAAACATTCAATTCCAGCGCAAACGTAAAGAAAGCACAACCAACATGAAATTCGGATTGTTTGACCATGTCGATGTGAATGATCGTCCGCTGGCGCAACAACTAGACGAACGTATCAGATATGTATCCGCAGCCGAAGAAGCAGGATTTTATAGCTATCATGTCGCCGAACACCATGCGACCCCTCTTAACATGGTCCCCGTACCCGGCGTCTATCTAGGTGCAGTTGCCCGTGCGACATCGCTTATTCGACTAGGACCTTTAGGTTATCTATTACCACTTTACTCACCGTTAAGGCTCATTGAGGAAATATGCATCCTCGATCACCTCTGTAATGGTCGCCTCGATGTTGGTGTCGGTCGAGGCGTGTCCCCGTTCGAGCTAAAATATCATGACGTTAGCCCAGAAACATCAAAGGGTATTTTTCTCGAAACACTTGAAACGATTATATCTGGCCTGGAAAATGAACAACTCACCCATAAGGGTGAAAATTATTCCTATGTTGACGTTCCAATGGAACTAAGGCCCCTTCAGAAGCCCCATCCACCTATTTGGTATCCCACCACAAGTTCCGAAGGAGCCAATTTTGGTGGCAATAATGGATATCACTTTGTCACTTTAGGAGGCGTCAATTTTGCGAAGCCAGCAGTGGAAGCTTACAAGGAGGCGTTTTCCAAACGAGGCCGACCCGGCGATGGTGCTAATAATGATTTCACTGGGGGATCTGCGATAGGTATTATGCGACACATTGTACTCGCTGAAACTGATGCAGAAGGGATCAAAATCGCTGGTCCAGCCTACCAGGCTTGGGAGGCAAGTCTCACCAAACTTTGGCGGGCAAACAACGTACCCGGCCCCAAAATTTCGGAGTTTATACCGCCGACGCTGGAAGAAGCTATTCAGCGAGGATCTGTTGTAGTGGGATCAGCAACGACTGTTCAGGAAAAACTGGCTGAACATATACAAGCCCTCGGTTTAAACTACATGATTATTGGATTTTACTTCGGCAACATCAGTCATGACCACGCGCTAAACTCAATGCAGATTTTTGCCGATAAAATTATGCCTCTTTTCAATCCCAAAGGGTAACATTGATGTCGGTGCCCGAAACTCAAAATTAGATCGATGAAACAATTATCAAGACGTTGAAAAGCGATCCGTTCACCCCATTGTTATTCTGACATGATCAACGAGAGAAAGGTTTTTCCATATTCCTTAAGCTTTTGTGGACCAACACCATTAATGTCTAAAAACTGAGATTCACTTTGAGGCCTTTTTGCTGCCATTTCAGTTAACGACCGATCTGAAAAAATGACAAAAGCTGGAACCCTTTTCTCTCTCGCAAGGTCGAGTCTTTTCACTTTTAATTTTGCTAATAGTTCCTCATTAACTCCAATAATCTTCGGCAGTGACTTCTGGGATTTCCCGCTTGGAAGCAAACTTTTTGAGTTAATAATTTTGTAGTTAAATACGGTGTCGCCAGATAAGATTTTTTGACCTGTATCACTGATACGAAGTGCACCGTATCTTTGAATATCAACCGAAATATGACCTGCAGCTAAAAGCTGACGGATAAGGGCTTGCCAAAATTCTTTCGGGCGTTCTTTTCCAACACCAAAGTTAGACAATTCATTGTGACGCCTTTGTAATACTTTTTCAGTAAGGGTTCCACGAACCAAGTTAACGATATGTACAGTTCCAAAATATTCTCCCGTCGTGGATATAACAGATAGCGCCATTTGCGCCAATTCTGTCCCATCGATCAATGTAGGTGGATTAAGGCAATTATCACAGTTTCCACATTCAACATAAACATCATCAAAATAGGTCAGCAAAACTTTTCTGCGACAGGTAGCAGCTTCACAATACGCCACCAGCGTATCCAGGCGTTTATGCTCACGTAGTTTATATTGTTCATCACCCTCACCCTGGGTTATCATGCGACGCCGTTTGAACAGGTCATCAAGACCATAAAAAATTATGGTGTCTGCCGAGGCTCCATCACGCCCAGCCCGACCAATTTCCTGATAAAATGCCTCCATACTACTTGGTAGGTTTGCGTGCACAACAAACCGAATATCTGGTTTATCTATCCCCATTCCGAAAGCAATGGTGGCAACCATAATGAGACCCTCCTCCGTCATAAACCGGCCTTGGCTATTTCGACGAATGGTCGCATCTTGCCCCGCATGATAGGGAAGAGCGTTAAAGCCATTTTCACTCAAATAAGCTGCCAATGTCTCAGTATTTTTTCGAGATAAGCAGTAAATAATGCCAGATTCTCGACGTTTTGAGTGTAAGAACTCTAGCAGCCGTCGTTTCCAATTTGTTTTTTGAAGCACTGTCAGAGATAGATTTGGGCGGTCAAAGCCACGCACAAAAATAGAAGCGTTTCCTGATGTAAGATTTTGAACAATATCATTACGCGTCGCCTCATCAGCAGTAGCGGTAAAAGCAGCTATGACCGCGCTAGGAAATAGATACTGTAATCTGGATAATTCATTATAATCTGGACGAAATCCTGCACCCCATTTGGAGATACAATGTGCTTCATCAATGACAAACATACCGATACCAAGACCATTGAGCGAAGCCACCATACGGTCAGTCATGAGACGCTCCGGAGATACATAAAGAATTTTTGCCTCGCCTTGACTAAACGACCGCCAAGCAGCTCCATTTTCCTCAAAAGTACAATTCGAATGGATCTTCTCGGCAGGAAGCTTATTGCTTTTGAGGCTAGCGACCTGGTCATCCATGAGAGAAACCAAGGGTGAGACGATTATGGTTTTATAATCGCTGAGCATCGCAGGCAGCTGGTAACAGATTGATTTACCCGCTCCTGTCGGCATAACGGATAGTAAATTCTTATTGGCTAATAGCGCCTGAATAATCTCCTTTTGACCAGGACGAAAATCTGAAAATCCGAAATATTGTTTGAGCCATCTTTCCATCACATACCAATAACTCGCTGAATGGGAAATGTGATAAACATAAATGTGGTCCGATATAGTCGCGACGAAAAAAATACATTTTCAAACAACTTGTAGACCTCGTTTTGGCTAAATGGGCAAGTTTTTAACTTACGACTTACAGGTTATAAGTCCAGTTAAACTAGCACATTTCATAATCCGCCTTGCGTGTTAGATACATAAAAATTGGTTTAACAAATTAGGAATTTTGGTCACTAGCGTGGCAACTGATCTTGAAAGTGATTTAACCACTGAATTTTTCTTACAAGACACGTTAAAACAGTTTTATAGTCTCCAGAATTTCAACGTATTAGACCCCCTACAAGAATTTAGGAGACATCAGGTGAATTTAGATCTTTCAGGAAAAAGAGCATTGGTGACAGGATCCACCCTGGGAATTGGCCGAGCAACTGCGGAGGCTTTATTAAAGGAAGGCGTGTCGGTAGTGATCAATGGACGAAATGAAAATCGTGTTTCACGAGTTGCTGATGAACTAGCCCATTTGGGTGAAGTACAGGGTATCATCGCCGATATGTCGACGACTGAAGGGACAGAATCTCTCATCGCAAAAATCGACGGCACCGTCGATATCCTTGTGAACAATGTCGGTAGATTCGAAGTTAAATCGTTTTTTGAGATTAGCGATCAAGACTGGTCATCGATGTTCGAACTTAACGTCATGAATGGCATCCGTTTATCCCGTACTTTAGCGAAACAAATGCTGGAGCAGGATTGGGGACGAATAATTTTCATCGGGTCAGATCAGAGCTCTAAACCTAACCCAGAAATGGCCCATTACGCGATGACTAAAACTGCACAAGTTTCTATTGCCCGATGTTTGGCTGAGTTGACCCGCGGTACCAATGTGACAGTTAACACCGTACTCGCAGCACCAACCTGGACCCATGGGGTAGAGACGTTCATGAAGCAAATGGCGGAAATTGAAGAAACTACGCCTGAAGAAATGAGTAGTGGTTATTTCGCGAATGGTGAAGGTCAAACTTCATTACTAGAACGCTGGGCAACCCCCGAAGAAATAGCTGTTTTTGTCACATTCCTGTGTTCACCCATTGCTTCAGCTATAAATGGCGCTGCGCTCAGGGCCGATGGGGGTATGATTACGTCGTTATTTTAAGAAAAACGAAGTTATAAATTAAATTTAGATCAAAAATTTTCTAATTAGTAATTTAACGATTGAGTTTGATCACGCCTGAATTCATTGCCCGCTCCTGGAGGTCAAATAGTCCCATTTAAGGTCCAATTTATAACCACCACTGAAGAACATAATCGTAAGGGCCTTCACGATTAACTAGATCAGCCCGCTGCAGCGCAATTAGGTATCCGCTATCAGTATGTTTTAGATAATGCCTATATTTTCCAGTAAAATTGCGCACTTCGTAGCGCAGATATTCTGCGCAATGAAAGCGCGATCGGACAATTATATCCCCATTTTCGTCTTCATTTTCCACGATCACGTTTGATACAACGTGGCAGAGGCGATTCTCAGGGGCCTGGCTGTGTGCCTGGGGATGATTGTTGCGAGCGATACGCATCCTCATCAGGTCAAGATTTTCCCAGAAGATATTGGGTAACCCCTCCCCGTCTGACTGATCTTCTGCCGCTGGCATCCAGTAACGGCCATCATCAGAAAAAAGCGCCAGCCAATCATCCCACTGTTTCTCATCCAAAAACTCGGCCTGCTGATGGAGAAAACGTTCAACCGACAACTGGGTCGCAATGCTTACCTCCGCCACCTGGAAATGGTTTGAATTGGCAAGTATTTTTGCAAATTCGCCCACGTTCATTTCCCGCCGTCGTTAGAGGCCATATAGTTTTTCCAAGCCTGCATCATGTGACGCATAGGCATTTCGCTCATAGACCCTGGTGTCGATTTCCGAACGTCATCCTCTACCACGTCAAAACCGGCATTGCGATGAAAACTCACCCAGTCGCTAGCGTTCGAATTCAATCCATGCTGGACTTTCCACCAGTTAAACAGATCGTCAGCGTTAACCATGGTTGAAGGGGAATTAACCAAATAATAGTACCCCAATGCACGCTGATAAATAGCCTCCGGCGCATCTTTCAGTCGAAAATGCCAAATCTCTGTCAAGGTGCGGTCTGGGCCCAACGGGCGCACAGCGCGCAACTGCTGCAAGGGGGGTTGCACAGAGAGACACGGATAAACCAACACATGGTGCAAGTTCACTCCAAGAATTTCTTCGGCTTGTTCCTCGCCGTAAGCTTCGTACATGAGCCTGACATATTCGTTAGTGTCTTCGTCGTCGGGGCGCAATCCCATATAACCTTCAAGGGTACAATGCCCCTGGGGATGGCCAACAGTGCCGAATTTACCCCAGCCATCGATGCCGAGGCGGGCAAAGTCTGAGAGAAAACCATAGGCTACCGGAGGTTCGTTACCTACTCCTCTCATTTCGCGTTCGACCGTCATGGCGGCAACACCGGTTGACTCATGGGTGGCTCCTGGGTGTGAGGCGTCCAATTGGTTCTCCAGAAAGATCTTCCAGTTGGACTGCTGGATCATATGAAAACACTCCCCGACCACCTCTGTCTCACCACCTGGTGCCCGGTCGATCAACTGATCAAAGGCAGTTTTTGCATAACCTAAATGGGATTCAAGATCGGGGCCTTCCTCGGCCAATGAAGCAAACCAAAAGCCTCGGTAATTATCAGCACGGGGTGCCCTTTGCACCTGAAACTCCGGAGCATCCATCTTAAGATCGGTCCCATCATAACCCTCCGATGCCGGAATGCGATCAAGGCTGCCATCTAGATTAAACATCC
>Ga0315339_1001997_pt1 | contig 16251 bp, 11 predicted proteins | sample ASW17metaG_FD_204514 | JGI IMG/M metagenome (GOLD analysis project Ga0315339, IMG submission 204514) | Ammonia-oxidizing marine archaeal communities from Pacific Ocean, United States - ASW #17 | ecosystem: Environmental > Aquatic > Marine > Oceanic | place: USA: California | collected 2016-12-05
CGGGCGGCGGCAAGCGCGAAAAATCCATCATCATGATTTACCTGCCCGGCGGCCCGCCGCATCAGGACATGTACGACCTGAAGATGGACGCGCCGAGGGAGATTCGCGGCGAGTTCAAGCCGATCCGTACCGCTGTGCCGGGCATTCACATCAGCGAGATGCTGCCACTGATCGCCAGGCAAATGCACCGGGCGACGCCGATCCGCTCCATCGTCGGCGCGCGTGACGAACACTCGAACCACATCTGTTTCACCGGCCACACGCTCGGTTCGCAAAAACCGGCGGGAGGCTGGCCCACCTTTGGCGCGGTGATCTCCAAGCTGCAGGGGGCGCGGAACCCGTCGCTGCCGCCGTTCGTCGGGCTCGAGCCGAGGATGAAGCATCGCCCGTACAATGCCGCCAAGCCCGGTTTTTGTGGCGTGGCGCACAAGTCGTTCCGGCCCGAGGGCGACGGCAAGGCGGACATGACGCTCAAGGGCATCAGTCTCGACAGGCTGAAGGACCGGATGGGGTTGCTGCAGAGTTTTGACCAGTTTCGCCGCGACGTCGATGCTGCCGGATTGATGGAGGGGATGGATGCCTTCAACCAGCAGGCGTTCGGCATCCTGACCTCGAGCCGCCTGGCCGAGGCGCTTGACCATACCCGCGAACCCAGGCGCACGATCGAGATGTACGGCAAGGGTGACACCGGCATCCGCGGCGATGCCGCGCCACGCATCCTCGAGCAATTCCTCGTCGCACGCCGCTTGGTCGAGGCCGGCGTGCGGGTGGTCACCGTGGCGTTCAGTTTTTGGGATTGGCACGGCAACAACTACGGCAACGCCCGCAGCGACATGCCGATGTTCGACCAGGGCGTCTCGGCGCTCATCCGGGATTTGCATGATCGCGGCCTCGACAAAGACGTGGCCGTCTGCGTGTGGGGTGAGTTCGGTCGCACGCCGAAAATCAACAAGGACGGCGGCCGCGACCATTGGCCGCGCGTCTCGTGCGCGCTGCTGTCCGGCGGCGGCATGAAACACGGCCAAGTGATTGGCGCGACCGACCGCTTGGGCGGCGAAGCCTCCGAGCGACCGGTGCATTTTATGGAGGTGCTGGCCACGCTGTACCATCACGTCGGCATCGACACCAACACAGCGACGCTGCCCGACCTCACCGGCCGGCCGCACTATATCACCGACGGCCACAAGCCGATCCGCGAACTGATCTGACTCTGCTTGGCCAAGGTCACCACCATCTGTAACTGGGATCCGGTTTCGGGCCAGTGTAGTTCCAGTTGTACGCCTCCTTGGGAAACTCGAAAAACTCGGTGTGACCGTCGCCGAGCAGCACGTTGAATCGATACTGGTCGTGGTAGTTGTGCCACTGGCTCCGGAGGTGCGTTTTTTTTCTGTCTGCCCACCACGGCCAGTCGCCGGTCACCAGCTTGTTCGACGGGCTGCGGCTCATCTCGGACGACTTCATCGGGCGCCGCGAACTGCGCAAGTCGTGGTTGGAATCGCCGGTGACATGCTGGATGCGCAGCGTCTCCACCGACCACACGGTCAGGTAACTGTTGCCCCAGCCGTCGTAGCAGCTCCGGATTTTTTTCGGGAACTTGCTGGTGTGCAGCGAGTCGCCCTTGTCGGCCGGGCAGTGGAACACGCCGAACGAAGGCGCGTAGGCGTTGAGCGGCCGCTTCTCCGGTTTCACCAAGCCGCCGTGCAGGGTCATCTCGCCCTTTTTGCCGCCGAGCGTGCCCCACTGCGAATAGGCCGGGTAGTAGTCCTCGTTGTCATCGACATACATGGCAAACGCCAGCGCATGCTGGTGTAGGTTGCTGTTGCAGCGGGCGGCCTTGCTTTTCTCCTTGGCCCGGCCAAGCGCGGGCAGGAGCAGCGAGGCGAGGATGGCAATGATCGCGATCACGACCAGCAACTCGATCAGCGTGAAGCCATTCCGTCGTGGAGCAATTGTTCCCATTGAGACGAACCGAAAATCTACCGGGCTGCCGGGTGCGCGGCAAGCGGCAAACCGGCTGCGCTTGGCGAAGCGAAACCCGCCGATTGACATTGCGCGGTTCTCCACGGACATTACCCGGCTTTTGGAGATGCAAACCAAGGTGAATCGATTGCTGTTAACCGGAGCCGCGCTGGCTTCGCTGGGTGGCTTGGCCAAGGCCGAGGTGTCGTTCAGGAAACAGGTCCAGCCGGTACTCGCGTCGGCCTGCCTGAGCTGTCACGGCGAGAAAAATGACAAGGGCGAGCTTCGACTCCACACCCATGAAGGGCTGCTGGAGGGCAGCGAGTACGGCAAGGTCGTCGTGCCCGGCAAGCCGGAGAAAAGCTCGCTTTACACCTCCACCGTCCTGCTGCCGGACGACGACGACATCATGCCGCCCAAGGGCGAACTGCTCACGAGCGACCAAGCCAACGTGCTCAAGGAATGGATCGCCGCCGGGGCCAAGTGGCCGGAGGGGCTGGTCATCCAGCAGGTGCGCCGGATCGATTTTGCCAAGGATATCAAACCGATTTTGGAGTCGTCCTGCGTGAGTTGCCACCGCGAGGGGCACGACAAGGGCGACTTGCGGCTCGACGAGCGCGAGCACGCCTTCGAGGCCGGCGAATACGGCACGGCGGTCGTGCCATTTGACCTGGAGAAAAGCACGCTTTACCAGAGTGTGACGCTGCCGGCCAACCACGACGACCTGATGCCGCCATCCAACAAGGGCGGCCCGCTGCCGCAGGAGCAGCTCGACCTGTTGCGCGACTGGATCGTGCAGGGCGCCGCCTGGCCCGAGGGGCTGAAACTCGAGCAGACCCGCCGCGACACCGGCAAACAACCCGTCGCTGGCGGAAGCCTCGCCGCCGCGCCCAAGGTTGTCATCGACATACGCACGAAGGCGATCGAGAAGCTCATCAGGCAACTCGAGCCAACCATGAAGCCGTACGAGGAGGAGATTCCCGGGACCGGCGTCAAGTTTGAGATGGTGCCCATCCCGAGTGGCGAATTCGTGATGGGCAGTCCCGCCGATGAACCCGGCCGGAAGGCAACCGAGGGGCCGACGCACACGGTGAAGATTGCGCCGTTCTGGATGGGCAAGACCGAGACCACGTGGAACACCTACACGCTGTTCATCTACGAGGAGGAGGAACGAATGGTGATGAAGATTCGCGGCTACAAGCCGGAACTCAACGCCGTCTCCGATGCCGTCGCTCGGCCAACCACGCCGTACGTCGAGATGAGCTTCGGGATGGGCACCGACGATTTCCCGGCGATCAGCATGACCCAGCACGCCGCCAACACCTACTGCAAATGGCTTACCGCCAAGACCGGCCACTACTACCGCCTGCCGACCGAGGCCGAGTGGGAGTACGCCTGCCGCGCCGGCACCACCACGATGTACAGTTTCGGTGACGATCCCGCATTGCTCGGCGAGCACGCCTGGCACGAGGGCAACAGCGACTTCAAGTACCAAAAAGTCGGCACGAAAAAACCCAACCCGTGGGGCCTGCACGACATGCACGGCAACGTGTCCGAGTGGGCGCTCGACCAGTTCGTCCCGGGAATTTACGCAACATTCAAGGAGGCCGTCTCCAACCCGTTCGAATACGGCAAGTCGCTCTACCCCCGCGTCGCCCGCGGTGGCTCATGGATGGACAAGCCGCAGGGGCTGCGCAGCGCCGGCCGTATCGCGTCCTCGGCCGACTGGAAGTTCCAGGATCCGCAGTTGCCCAAGAGCATCTGGTACCACACCGACGCCCAATTCCTCGGGTTTCGCGTGATTCGGCCGCTGATCGTCCCCTCGGCCGAGGATATGCATAAGTATTGGACAACCGAGGGTGAGCCGGATTAAGCTGCCCGCCGGTTCCTTTCCAATTTTGAACAAAAACCGTCTAATGAAACACAACAAGAATAGCCAAAAAAACGACTCACGGCTGGATCGCCGTGGTTTCCTCAAGTCCAGTTCAGCGATCGCCGGCAGTGCGGTGGCGTTGGGCAGCCTGTCCATCGAGCGCGGCGCGTTCGCGCAGTCCAGTGACACGATCAAGGTGGCGCTGGTCGGCTGCGGCGGCCGTGGCTCCGGAGCGGCCAACCAGGCACTCAGCACCGCAGGCGACGTCAAGCTCGTCGCCATGGCCGATGCCTTCAAGGATCGCATGGACGGCAGCCTCAAGGGATTACAAAAAAATCACGGCCTGAAAGCGGACGTGAAAGAGGAGAATAAGTTCATCGGTTTCGATGCCTACAAAAAAGCCATCAGCATGGCCGACATGGTGATCCTGGCAACGCCCCCGGGCTTTCGGCCGATCCACTTTGCCGAGGCGATCAAGCAAGGCAAGAACGTCTTCATGGAGAAGCCGGTGGCCGTCGACGGCAAGGGCGTCCGCCAAGTGTTGGCTGCCGCCGCAGAGGCCAAGAAGAAAAACCTCAAGGTCGGCGTTGGCCTGCAGCGCCATCATCAGCTTGGCTATCAGGAAGTCATCAAGCGCATTCAGGACGGTGCCATCGGCGATATCGTCTCCGCACGCGCCTACTGGAACGGCGGCGGCGTCTGGGTGCGTGACCGCAAGGGCTTTGAGCAGAGAGCTGAACGCAAGCTCACCGAGATGGAATACCAGATGCGCAACTGGTACTACTTCGTCTGGCTGTGCGGCGACCACATCGATGAGCAGCACATCCACAATCTTGACGTCATCAACTGGGTTAAGGGCACCCATCCGGCGAGTTGCCAGGGACTGGGCGGCCGCGAGGTTCGTACCGGCATCGACCACGGCGAGATTTTTGACCACCACGCCGTCGAGTACAAATACCCGGATGGCAGCTACATGTTCAGCCAATGCCGCCACATCCGCAACTGCTGGAACAGCGTGTCCGAGCACGTGCAGGGTACCAAGGGCCGGGCGACCGTGAGCGGCCCGCATGCATTGTCCGGCAATGACGGGAAACAAACCTGGCGCTTCCCCGGTGGCGGCAAAAATCCGTACCAGCAGGAGCACGACGACCTGTTTGACGCCATCCGAAACGACAAGCCGTACAACGAGGCATTCTACGGCGCACACAGCACGCTGACTTCCGTGATGGGCCGCATGGCCACCTATTCCGGCAAAATGGTCACCGCTGATGAGGCGTTGAACTCCCAGGAAAACACCATGCCGGAAGTGCTTGGCTGGGAGGCGGCTCCGCCGACCCTGCCGGACGAAGACGGCCGCTACTCCATCCCCGTCCCGGGCAGAACCAAATTCGCCTAGGCTAAACGCAGAGCAAATTATTTCAGATCAAAAGCCCGTCCGAACAGGACGGGCTTTTTTGATTGGCTAAACCGAGCGCTTGGCCAAGCCCGCAGCTAACCGGCCACCGGCAGCAGGATGCTGAATGTGGTGCCGGGGGTGCTTGGCTTGATCTTGATGCGGCCGGCGTGGGACTCGACAATGCGCCCGACGATGGCCAGGCCAAGGCCGGTTCCGCCCGGCTTGCTGGTGTTGAGCAACGAAGTGAAGGCGCGCTCGCGCGTCTCGGCGTCCATCCCGCAGCCGGTGTCGGTGAACTCGATGCGGATGTGAGTTGGCTCCGGCGCCGACTTCGGCAGGTGGATGGCCCGCGTCTCGATGGCTAGGCGGCCGCCATCCGGCATGGCCTCCAGCGCGTTGAGGGTGAGATTTAAAAACACCTGACTCAGCTGCGGCGCATCGGCACGGATCTGCGGCAGGGCCTTTGCCAAGCGCGTTTCCAACTCGACTTTTTGCTGCGCGATTTTTCGGCGCACGAGGATGCGCAGGTCGTTGATGAGCTTGTTGACGTCGGTGGGCTGGAGTTGCGGCTCGGCGTTGCGGGCGAAGGTGAGGATCTGCTCGACGATGGTGTTCAGGTGATCCATTTTTTCGCCTATGATCCGCACGTCCTCGGCGCGCGGGTCGTCTGCCGGAAACTCGAGACCAAGCGAGTGGTACAGCATCTTGAGGACGGTGAGCGGGTTGCGGATCTCGTGCGCCACCTCGCCGGCGAGCAGGCCAAGCGCGGAGAGTTTTTCGTTTTGTCGAAGCAATTCCTCCGACTCGACGATGCGGTCGAGCAGCCGCGCCTTCTCGATGGCGATGGCGGACAACTCGGCCAGTGCCATGGCGATGCGGATTTCGTCGTTGGAGAAAACGTAGGCGTCGGCCTTGTAAATGTTGAGCGTGCCGATGGCGCTCCCACCGAAAACCAGCGGCACGCTCAGCAGGGCGACGAGCCCCTCCTCGCGCGCCATGTTCTGCTGCTGGTAGGCGTTGGAGGTCTGGATATTCTCGATCTGCAGCGGCTTCATGCGGTACACCACCGCGCCGAGAAAGCTGTCGGACACGACGACGTCCGGCTTGTTGAGGTAGGCTTCCCCGGCGCCGTGCGAGGCACCGAGGGCCAACAGGTCGCCGCTCTCGTCGAGGAGTTGCAGTGCGCTGGTCCGGGCGCTCATCAGGCTGCACGCCTCGCGGGTGATGGCGGTCAGCGCATCGTCGAGATCAACGGCGGAGTTGATCGCCTGGCCGACGGTGATGAGCGACTCGAACAGGTCGGCCCGGATGCGAGACCGCTCGTAAAGGAAGGCGTTGTGAATGACTGTCGCCGCTTGGCTGGCCAACTCAGTCAGTAGCGCCTGGTCGGTTTCGGAAAAGGCGTTTAGCTGGTCAGAATCCACATTGATCACGCCGCGAATGGAGCCGTTGACCTCTAGTGGCACGGCCAACTCGGAACGGGTGTGACCGTGAATCTGGACGTAGCGGGCGTCCTCTCGCACATCCGGCACGAGAGCCGTTTTGCCCTGTTGGGCCACCCAGCCGGTGATGCCTTCGCCGATGCGCAGCTTCAATCTCGAGGAGCCGTCCGGCAGCCCGTGCGCGGCCTGTATCTCGAGTAACCTGTCGGTGGGGTTGATGAGCACGACCGAGCCGGTGGTGGCACCTACGAGGTCAACCGCCTCGCGCACGATGAGCCCAAGCGCCTCCTGTTGGTCGAGGGCCGAGTGGATGACCTTGCTTACCTGATAAAGCCGCTGGAGTTGGGCAGGATCAATGGCCGGATGGATTTTGGTGTGGTCGTTCACCGCTTGGCCAATGATGGAAGCTCGGCAGCCATTTCACAAGGCTACGTCGTTGACACGGTCGGAGGCATGGTGTAGATCCCTCCGGTCAGCTTGTGTTTGATGATTAACTGTCGGCTGGCGGATCAACTAACGAAAATGAACACTCAATCCATACTATTCACTATGGTGGCCGCGTTGGTCACTGTCGGCTGCGGACATCACAGTCATCACCGGGATGATGAGAGCCTTACAGGTAAAGTGATCAAGTATCCCTTTCGGATGACCGGTTACGCCATTGGAGCCCCGTTTCACCCGTTCAAATCCGCCCGCAAGGCATTTGACGCCACGGTAGACATTCCCGAAAAAGTGGTGTCGTCGACCTCTGGCGCATTGTTTGGCCATGACCATGATCACGATGGTGATCGCCACCACGATGACCGAGACCGGGACCGTGATGACCGAGACCGTGATGACCGGGACGGTGATGACCGGGACCGTGATGACCGGGACCGTGATGACCGGGACCGTGATGACCGGGACCGTGATGACCGGGACCGTGATGACCGGGACCGTGATGACCGGGACCGTGATGACCGAGACCGTGATGACCGAGACCGGGATGACCGAGACCGGGATGACCGAGATGACCGAGACCGAGATGAGCGGGACCGCGAGGACGATGAACGGGAGTCCAAGCGTAAGCGGGATTAATAGGGCAAGAAAGCCTTAGGAGTTCATCGGAATGTAAAAGGCCAATGCGGATTGGAGCAGCTTCGCCAAGCGCATGTCTACTCGTAACGAAGCGCCTCAATGGGATTCAATTGGGAAGCTTTGTAAGCTGGGAATAAACCAGCAATCATCCCCGTAAGGATACTGAATGTGAGTCCTATTAACAGGGCTGCTGATGTGATGACAGGCACGTTCTGCTGAGGAATCAATTGAGTGAGCAGCCAAATCGATCCGAACGAAGTGGGTAGGCCCGCCAATCCACCCATAATGGCAAGAGTAGAACTTTCCATCATAATTTGAAAAAAAATAGAGAGGTTAGTAGCACCTAGGGCTTTGAAAGTGCCGATCTCACGGATTCGTTCGTTGATGCTGGCAAGCATGATATTCATGATCCCGATACCGCCAACGAATAGGCTCAACGCTGAGATAATGAGCCCAATCAGGTTTGCATTTTTTATGCGTTTCTCAGCACTGGCAATGCGACTGGCATAAGTGGAGAATTCAAAATCCTCAACTCCTCTGTGAGTATGCAGGAGGATATTGCGGGCCTGATCCAGAGCTTTCTCCATGTGGTTCAAGTCCGCCACCTTGATATCGATATCTGTCAAGTTGGGTTCTGGGGTATTATCGGTTCCACTGGAGACTTTGAATCTCATCCACATGGTGTTGATCGGGATATAAACCACATTATTCTTGTGATGAAAGCCGTCTCGACGGGAACGGTATCCGGTATGACGTTTGGGTCCGGTCCGGTCTTTGCGTTTCTGTCTCTCGAGTTCCCTTCGTTTCCGCTCGGCATCGGTCATATACTCGGTGAACATTCCGATCACGGTGAACGGCTGCCGGTTGATATGGATGATCTTGCCCACCGGATTGATCTCTTGATCGGTTAAATTCGGATCCCCGAACAGTCGGTTGCGGATATGGGCGCCGATAACACAAACCGATTTTGCCCCTCGCTCGTCCAGTTCGTTAAAAAACCGTCCGTACTGAAGAGTATGTTGATTCATTTCCAGCACGACTGGCCAGGCCCCGATGAACTCGGAAGGATAGCAGCTGCGCCGTTGGTATGTGATGCGGGCACGGTGCCCCATCTCCGGGGAAACATGAGAAAGCAGTGTAGTCCCTCGTTTGAGCGCATAGACGTCATTGAGTGTCTTGCCAGGTGAGGTGTCGGCAATGTGCTCCTGATAGTCTGGCGGATCGCTATCGCGAATGAGTACTTTGTTCAGGCCACCATAAATAATAATATTGTCCCGCATGCTTTTTTCGAGCCCTTCCACGATGGCTGACATGGTTACCACGCTGGCTACGCCGAGGATGACTCCGAGCATGGTTAGCACTGATCGAAACCAGTGCGTGTAGACTTCCCGAAAGCCGAGAATGAACAGGTTAAAATAAGTCATTAAACGGCTGCAACCGGTGGCGAGGCAGGATCTTAAAACACTGTGAAAGATTGCCCTGTGACCATCCCTGTGAAATGGCCGCTACTCGTATCGGAGAGCTTCAATAGGATCCAGTCTAGAGGCCTTGAAGGCGGGGAAAAGTCCAGCCATGAGACCAACGCAAGCACTGAAAGCGATGCCCATGGCGAGCACTTCGGCGGTTATTTGAGGAGTATTCTCTGTGGGGACCATTTGGGTCAGCAGCCAAACTGAACCATATGAAGCTGGGATACCAAACAATCCACCGAGGAGGGCCAGCGATAGACTTTCCATAATAATCTGTAGAAACACGACAGACCCCGTAGCGCCCATGGCCTTGAATGTGCCGATTTCCCGAATGCGTTCATTGATGCTGGCAAGCATGATGTTCATGATGCCGATTCCTCCTACTATCAGGCTTAGTGCGGCAATAATACCCCTGATAATTTGGGCGCTGTTCAAGCGTTTGTTGATATTGATTAATACACTTTCCTGTGTCCGAAAGGAGAAATCTTCAATTCCATTATGGGAGCGAACCATTACATTTCGAATTTGCCCCATGGCTTTGTCCAGGACATCCACATTTAGTGCTTTAACATCGAAATCGCTGAGTTTGGGATCTGGGGCAAAGACTTCGGGTTCTGAGGATTGGCTGGTGGAAAACCTACCCTTAATGGAACCGGAAGCACTGGAGGTCGCCATACGAAACTTCATCCACATTGTATTCAATGGAATATGTGCCACGTTGTTTCTATGCCAAAAACGGTCGCGGCTGGAATGGCGACCAGACGATCTGCCGCGGGCTGGGCCGCTGCGGGATTGTTGTTGCTGTAACTGGTATTCCCGTTTTTTGCGGTCTGCTTCACTTTCAAGTTTTTTGTACATACCGACAATCTGGAACGGTATATAGTTGATGTTGATCTTTTTACCAACCGGGTCAAGTGGTGTGCCATCCGGATTAGTGGGTCCGAATAATCGATCGCGAATATCGGCTCCGATTACGCAAACATTCTTTGCAATATGATCCTCATAGGAACTGAAAAAACGGCCATGTTCAATTTCATAACCTTCCATTTCCATAATATCCGGCCAGACACCCACAAAAGAGGAAAGATAGGTCCGTTTACCCTGGTAGCTTGCGCGCCCATATGACCGGTGCATCTCTGGAGAAATGCATTGAAGCAGCGTGGCATTTTTCTTTAGTGCATAGGCATCCTGGACAGTGATGCCCGGGGAGTAATCTTGTTTGTGTTCCTGGTAACTGGGTGGCTCATCCTCGTCGATGTTGATCTTATCCGCTCCGCCATAAACGACCATTTGTTCCTTCATCGCATTCTCCATTCCCTTTACAATTGCGGACATGGTCACCAGGCTGACGATCCCGAGCACCACCCCAAGGATTGTCAACGTGGAGCGAAACCAGTGGGATCCGATTTCCCTCAGTCCAATCATGAGTGTGTTTAAAAAGATCATTCTTTGGGTGGATCAGTCGTATCGTAATGCCTGGATAGGATCAAGTTTCGCTGCCTTGATGGCAGGGAAAAGACCGGCCAGACTGCCGGTGATGACACTGAAGCCGAAGGCGATTGCTATTGCAAAGGTCGTCATCACAGGGGGTGTTGTGTCGTCGGCAAAGCTGGCCAGTGTGTTGACCAGAATTGGAGAGAGCATTATCCCAGCCAACCCGCCAGCTACGGCAATGACAATACTTTCCGTCAAAATCTGCAGAAAAACATCCATATTCGTTGCTCCTATAGATTTTCGGATGCCAATTTCCCGGACGCGTTCTGAGATACTGGAAAGCATGATGTTAATAATGCCAATACCGCCAACCAGCAGGCAGATGCCAGCTATGAACATCCCACTGATTCGTTCATTTTGGATCGACAGGTTAATGTCGCCAGCGAAACCCTCCTGCGTTTCAAACTCAAAGTCCTCCAACCCTCTGTGGGTTTGCATCAGAACATTGCGAACCTGTTGCAGTGATTTCTCGAGCGTCGATACGTCGTAAATATTCATTGCCACCTTGGACAAGGAACGGTCCATGTTGCTTCCCCTGTCATAAGCTGAATCAAGCTTCGAAACCAATGTGTTGATGGGAATCATAACGCTTGAATTCTTCATGCTGTAAATTCTCATCGCTGTGCCAGATTGGCGGTCGCCGGACATGTAAGCTGCTCTAAAATCACGTTGTGCCACCGTTTGGCCAGCGGCGCGGGCTTCTTCTTTCTTTTTTCGGTCCTCCTCGCTCATGTATTGCTTGAACATCCCTATGATCTTGAATGGAATATAATTGATCATGATATTTTCCCCAATGGGAATGATTTCCTCCCCCTGGTTGTCATATTCCCCAAAGAGATCATTTCGAATTTGAGTTCCAATGATGCAGACCGGATTGGCTAGCAGATCGTCCATGTCCGAGAAAACGCGTCCGTGTTCCAGTTCGTGCTCTTCAATTTCCAGCAGACTTGGCCAGGTTCCCTTAACTGATGCGTAGCGGACTCTTTTACCTTTTCTGCTGACACGAAGCGATCCGCGGTAGCTTCTTTTTTCAATCACGGGGGTTACGTTATAAACTAGGGGCGCATTTTTTTGTAAGGCATAAACATCTTTTAATGTCATTCCATTAGCTTCGTCTTCAAGATGTTTTTGGTAATCAGGCAGATCATCGTTGTCATCCACAATGATTCGTTCCAGCCCTCCGGATTCGGCCAGAGAATCCTTAAGTAGATTTTCCTTTCCTTTAACAAAGGCGGACATGGTCACCAGGCTGGCTACACCCAGGATAATCCCGAACATCGTGAGCAGCGACCGGAACCAGTGAGCCCATATTTCCTTGAATCCACTTTCGATAATCGAATCCAAATTCATGAAGTCATATCACGGGTTTCGTGGGATTTGATTTCTTTGATCTGGTCAAATTTAGGGATATCTCCAGCCAGTTTCGGGTCAATTTCGTTGGCTATCTTTCCATCACGAATCTCGATCCGGCGCGGCGTGACTGCCGCAATTTCAGGATCATGCGTTACGAGCATGACAGTGCGTCCCTCCTGGTGCAGTTTGTCAAACATCTCAAGGATCAACTCGCCGGTGTTTGAGTCAAGGTTTCCCGTCGGTTCGTCAGCAAATATGATTCGAGGATCATTCACCAAAGCACGGGCGATGGCCGCCCGTTGCTGTTGTCCTCCGGACAACTGGGAGGGACGATGCTTGCTTCGGTCTTCCATATTGACCGAACTCAGTGAATTCATTGCTCTCTCTCTGCGTTCTTTGCCGCTGAGTCCACTGTAAATCATCGGCAGTTCCACGTTTTGGCGAACGGTCAGCTTGGGCAAAAGATTGAAAAACTGAAAAACAAAACCAATTTTTTTGTTTCGGATGGCTGCCAACTGACGTGGAGAGGCATCATGAATCATCATTCCATCGAGGTTAATGGTTCCAGATGTGGGCGTGTCCAAACATCCCAGGATATGCATCAATGTGGATTTGCCGCTGCCAGATGGCCCAATAATGGAGATAAATTCACCAGAATCTATGTCTAGAGATACTCCATCCAGAGCACGAATGGTTTCGCCTCCCAGATAATAGGTTTTGTGAATGTCCTTGAGTTCCAGAAGGGGCATGGATAATCCTCTAATTTGCGTTCTGCACTTAAAAAACTAGGGACGCCTTTTACTGCCGCCACCTGACCCTCGACCTTTGCCGCTTCCACCACCAGGCCCACGGCCTCCAAAACGCTCACGCATTTTATCCATCATTTTTGTTCTTTCTTCATCTGACATTTTCGTGAACGCCGCCGTTCTTTCCTCTCGACTTAATTTGCCGTCGCCGTCTGTATCGTATTTGGCAACCATGGGGTCGGCCTTCTCTTCCTCCTTGGCCTTGGTTTCTCCAGTAAGGGTGACGGTTTCCCCGATCAGTTCGTCATCTGGTTTTTCCAAGGCAACCTCATCATCGACACTTAGCCCCTTCAATACTTCAACGAAGTCAAGGTCGTTAACGCCCACATCAACCATCTGTTTGACATATTTTTTTTCCTCCTTCTTGACGTAAGCATAGGTTTCGGTTCGTTGTTCGACATCGTTCCTTTCCGTGAAAATGGAAGCCAGCGGTGCTGCTACGACATCCATGGAATTGGCGACAGGAATGTTGATGGTCGCTGTCATACCTGGAATGATGGACGGGTCAGCGTTCAGCAATCTGATACGGGTTGAAAAACCCTTGATGCCACTTCTAATTGTTGCCTGCGGGGCAATTCTTTCAACAATACCATCTATAATAAGGTCGGCTACCGCTTCAATTTCAATCTTCACCTGCTGATTTTTACCCATACGCGAGACATCGGCCTGATTGACATGGGATAAGATGATCAGGTTTTTCAAATCTGCAATCTCCATCACTTCGGTGCCGCTACTTTGGCCGCCCGTGCCAGAAACTGCCTGGCCAATCGATACCGGTCGGGACAGAACCGTGCAGTCAAAAGGGGCTAGAACGCTGGTCTTCGAGAGTTTCTCCTGAGAGAGGTCAAAATCGTTCTGGGCACGATCACGTGAAATTTGAGCCACCTCGTATCTGGTTCTGGTATTTTGGTAGGCCTCCTCAGATATAAGACTGTCATTAAACAGTTTTTTCGAACGTTCGTATTCACTCTGGGACTGTTCAAGTTGGAGATTGGCGCTGTCGATTTGTTTTTTACGGGTATCAATTTCTATTCTAAGGTCCTTGTCATCCAGTCTGAACAATAGTTCGCCCTTGGCGACCGTGTCAGAGATGTCAACGGGTAGTTCGGCAATCTTTCCATGAACCTCCGGGCGAACACTCACTTTTTCAGCAGGACTTATTTCACCCGCCACGGTTACAGAGAAGTTGATATCCCTGGTCTTAATTACCTCTGAGGTCTTGCGGTTTTTAAGTTTCGCTTGACCCTGATTGTTGGCATTCTTGCTATCTTGCCATTTTTCGTAACCGAAATAGCCAACGAGCAACGCCAGCAGTGCGATGATAATGATATTTTTCATAAAAACTAGAGGTCAGAAATAGTAAAGATAAACTGGTGAGCATTCAATCCTTTCATTTATACAGCCAACCAGCCTCTTTCCGATTGCCAGACCATCATTGATACGCAACAAACCTCGCCAAGTTTCAAAAAATTGCATTTAAGTTTGCCCCTTGGCATGCTGTTTGCCCTTCCGGCTCACAGGAGGCAAAAAGAGGGGCGAGAAAATACAGGCTGCTGGGTGCAATTTATTTATAACATTCTATTTGAGGCCTGTTTTATTCTTTCAGCGCCCTACTATTTTTTGAGAATGAGACGCCGTGGCGGGTGGCGGAAGGGTTTCGGCGAGCGGTTGGGCCGGTATTCCACCAAGTTCAAGCAGGCCATCAGCAACCGGGACGTCATCTGGCTGCATGCGGTCAGTGTCGGAGAGGTGAACATTTGCGTGCAACTTATCAAGGTTCTTCAGCCGCGCTTGCCCAATCTTAAGCTGGTCGTCTCCACCACCACCACCACGGGGATGAGCGAGTTGCACAAAAAACTCCCCGCCGAGGTTGGCAAGATTTACTACCCGATGGATCGCCGGGTATTTGTCCGGCGCGCCCTGGCCACCATCCGGCCCAAGGCGGTGGTGCTCATCGAGGCCGAGATTTGGCCGAACTTCCTTTGGGGGCTGCAGGCCCGGGAGATCCCGCACTTCCTCGTGAACACCCGCATCTCCGGAAAGTCGTTCAGGGGGTATTGCCGGTTCCGCTTTTTGTTTCGCCGGTTCTTCGCCGGGTTCAGCGGTGTGGGCGCCCAAAGCGAACACGACGCCAAGCGCCTGGTCGAACTTGGGTGCAACAACGAAGTGGTTAACGTGTTTGGCAGTTGTAAATTTGACGGGACAGGAATCAGCCGGGAAAGTCTGCTGGACGTTTCAAACCTGACGCAAAATCTGGGTGTGCCGAAAGGCGCACCGTTGCTCGTTGGCGGCAGCACCCACAGCGGCGAGGAGGTGATCCTTGCCCGCTTGGCCAGGCGGTTGCGCGAAAAATACCCCGACCTGTTTCTCGTTTTGGTGCCACGCCATGCCGAGCGCGGTCGTGAAGTGGGCGACGCCCTGGCCAAGCTCGGAGTGCGTTTTGTTTATCGCAGCGAGATCGGCAGCAACACGCCGCCCCGGGAGCAGGGGAGCCTCGACTGCCTGCTCGTTAATACCACCGGCGAGTTGAAATATTTTTACGAGGAGGCTGCGGTCGTGTTCATAGGCAAAAGCCTCACGGCGCAGGGCGGCCAAAACCCGATCGAACCGGCCGGCTTGGCCAAGCCGATCGTGTTCGGCCCGCACATGGGGAATTTCGAGGAAATCACGTCCAAGTTTCTGGCCAATGATGCCGCAATTCAAGTAGCGGATGAAGCCGGCCTTGAGTCGGCAATCGACAATTTGCTCAGCGACGAAACCAAGCGGATCGCGCTTGGACAATCGGCACGAAAAGTGGTTCAAAGCAACGAAGGAGCCGTCGAGCGCACCGTCGAAATGATCCTCTCAGGCATCAAAACAGGCGAAATGGTACAAAAATACTGAGTTTCATCCTGTGTTTTCAGTTGAAAAAACTACCAAAAAACCGTTGACAGCAGGTCAAATCGGCTTAATCTCAATAAAATCTATCGGGTATAGGTAATTTATTTTGGAAGCAACATTGGCCAACGATTCAGTCTCCGATCTCGGCTTTGATCTGCGTGAGACCAACGCTCGCCTCGAGCAGGCGTCCGCCTCCGAGCGTTTGGCTTGGGCGTCCGGTCAATTCGGTAATGGGTTGGTGTTGTCCTCGAGTTTTGGTGCCCAGGCGGCGGTGATGCTGCACCTTGCCACGCAGGTTCGACCAGACATCCCAGTGATTTTTGTCGATACCGGTTATCTGTTTCCCGAGACCTACGAGTTTGCAGAGAGCTTGACCAAGCGACTGGAGGTGAACCTGAAAGTTTACCGCTCCAAGCGAAGCCCGGCTTGGCAGGAGTCGATCGACGGCAAGCGATGGGAGGAAGGGGTGAAAGGGATCGAAGCCTATAACGCGGAGAACAAG
>Ga0315339_1002004_pt1 | contig 16220 bp, 15 predicted proteins | sample ASW17metaG_FD_204514 | JGI IMG/M metagenome (GOLD analysis project Ga0315339, IMG submission 204514) | Ammonia-oxidizing marine archaeal communities from Pacific Ocean, United States - ASW #17 | ecosystem: Environmental > Aquatic > Marine > Oceanic | place: USA: California | collected 2016-12-05
TGATCTTTTCTGACGACGATTGTCGTCCTGTTGGTCTCTGTTTCATCTCAACTCCTCAGCTTAGGATGAACAAAAACTCTCTCTTAAACCAGATCTATATCTGTCCCATAGGCGCTGACGGCGTACAAAGGAGTACCATACTCTCAACTTTCAGCTGGCCCGAAAATACCCAGGCAGGTCAATAGCCCTTAAGGGTCTTAGCTCCGGCAACCTCTCTCGGTCGGCCGCCTCGATTGCCTGATTTTCCCTTTTCAAATGGCATTGTTACGCGTCGTTCTCAATGATTTCGTTTTCGGAATGGGTAGCCCTTTGAGCCGATTCAGGCACCAGGGGCATCCGATTACTTGTGGTGGGCAGCCCGGAAATATCGGGACTGGTCCGCAGTAACGGATTGAATTTGGATGGTGTAGTTTTTAATCCATCTGGCTCTATTTTTCACCTATTGAAGTTTAGGTCAGTATATTCGTTCATATTTAATTGAATTGATGGATAATCTGGATGTAATTTATATTTTAAACCAATTATTTTCTTATGCTCATTAATAAAAATTAGATTTGTATAATTATAATCAGTTCCAGTGACATCACAAATTTGCTGATACAGCATAAAATCTGTAGTTTCATCGGCTGAAACGAACCAAGGTTTACATGAATCAGTCATAATGATTTTCTTATTTACAATATAAGTTAAATCGCTATCACTTACTTTGATTTCAGCAGTCATTTTATCTGGAAAAAAGCCTTCCGCCCTAATAATTTGCCAACCGTCAAATACTAAAAAATAATGATCATAATTTGCAAAAAAGATACGATTCTTGCTATTGATTGCATAAATATTTATTTTTATTCCAGTCCAATTAATCACCCAATTCGGAACGATACTTTCCATTTTTTTCTGCTCCAATATATTTCTTAAAAAATTATATTGTTTAGATTGGAAGCTACAAGCATTAACAAAAAAAAGTATTAACATAAGTATAAATATCCGAAATATTTTCATTTTGGAATCATCCGAAGTTTATGTTTCTCAAAGCTATCATAGCGCACGCTTCTTAAGTCATGCCATAATCTCCCGGTAAAGTCATCTAGTTTCTGGCCGCCATCTCGTTGTAATGATCGTAGCATTGTGGCAAATTTTCCTTTGGTGTTTCTAGGCACAAAACCATTAAACGGAATCTGAAAATACAACCCTTTATCAAAACTACCTTCTCCAAACTCCGCTGCAGATACATTAGTAAAAGTAGCAAATGCCCCAATTGAAAAACCATTTTCAAAAGTTCGTCTTACTTCTATAGTTGCACCCTTATCCTTTGCCAGGTATCTACCAGCATGTATAGCTAAATCATAATTATAAAATGCCGATGCATAAAAAAAACTAATAAATGCAGTTGTTGTTTCATAATTAAGTAATCCAAATTCTTTATTATAGTCTCGTTGTCTTACAGCATTAATCGTCGCACCTAATGCCCAACGAGCTTTAAAAGGCTGGTAAAGTAATTCCCCTCCTACACCGGAATACATGTCCTCTAATATTCCTATATATGTTCTGTAATACAGTCTACGTCCAAGCATTTCTTTTTTTTCAAAATAAAGAGAATTAATCCCTGTTGCTCCTTCTGTTAGGTAACGACTAATGTTAGTACGGACGTTGGGCAAAGAGGAATTAGGGCCCCGATTTGTATCAAAATTATTCTCAATATCTAGGGCAAAAACGCCGAAAAGATTCCAATCTTTACCCAAATGTAATTCTGAAGAAAATTTCAGATAAATCTGTTTTTTCAATGAACGATCAGGATCAAACACCTGAAATCTAGCTGCCAAATCGGCCCCAAATTTAACGTAGGGCGAGAGAATTGTTGTGCGGTACGTAGGATTAGTTATTTCACGAGTGTCTAACATTCGTATTTTATCTTTTCCTATTTCATCAGAAGATGAGATCTCATTATTGATTCTCCTGTAAGAAACAGTCGGTGAGCGAAAACCGTTTTCATTCAAAATTACATTTATAATTCTTATTGATCTTGGAAGATGTATTTCAGATAAAGTTAACGTTCTATGTATCGCATCCGCAGCAAGCGCATATTGAGTATTAGATATCTCAATATTAACTTGACTAGACTCGGATACAATTTGAGCTTTTTTCAATACGATGCCTGATCGCTCAAGATCATAGAATAAACGGTCGTACCATAAATTAAGGTTAAGAGAATTTAATTTTTTAGATAAGTACCTATCTTCAGTTGAAGAATAAAAAGATAATATCTTTTTTCTAGGTATTATTTCTTTTGTATTAAAACGCGAAGCGATTGTCACTCCCCATTGGGTACCTTGTTGATGGCTGAGACCAAGAGTTACATTCTTTATTCCTTTCCATTCAAGGCCATAACTCATCGGCGAACTATCTACTCCAGTACTTAGAGCTATCTCTCGTTGATACGCATCTGAATTATATTCAGCCAATAAATTTAGTTTATATTTTGGTAACGGATAAGAAAATCCTCCAAATATTCCGACATCTTTTCCTCTAAATAAACTAGAAAATCTTGGCTTGCCGCCAAATCCGACGCCAGCATTGGAGTGACCTCTTACATTGAAATTATCATTTATCAATCCAAAAGGATTACTAAAGCTATTTCTTTGGGCAAGACGGCCCCATCCTAAACCGATCGAAAAATCTAACTGATTTATTTTCTTAGAAGACACAATATACTCGGAATTCCAAAGGCCTGTTCCCATAATATCTCGGACACCAACAGCCACCTGTGGTCGATATTTTCCTTCATTAAAAAGTTTGATTTTAACTCCATAACTTCGATCATTTCCATCGTCATAAGGACTTCGATTAGGTTTATCAGGATTAAATATTGTATATCGGAAGGTCGTCTCAAACCATGGAGTTGCTTGATAGGTTAAATTGGTAATATCAGCGAACTGTTTAGAACTATATGTCAATTTAAAATCGCCATCATTTAGCATTCGCGCTGTTGGTATATCAATCAACCCTGTTGTTCCTAAATCAGCACTTCTTGCTTCAAAGAAATACAAAATAGCCATAATTATGAATATTGTTTTTGACATTTTTAAAATCTTCTTAAAAAAAAGGCAGCTAACGCTGCCTTCAGTCGAATATTTTATTATTTTATTTCTAAAATATTAGTTAGTACCCGTCGTAGCCGTCGTAGCCGTCGTAGCCGTCGTCGCAGTCGTAGCCGTCGTAGCCGTCGTCGCAGTCGTAGCCGTCGTCGCAGTCGTAGCCGTCGTCGCAGTCGTAGCCGTCGTCGCAGTCGTAGCCGTCGTCGCCGTCGTCGCCGTCGTCGCAGTCGTAGCCGTCGTAGCCGTCGTACCAATCGTACCAGTCGTACCAGTCGTACCAGTCGTACCAGTCGTAGCCGTCGTAGCCGTCGTAGTTGTTGCAGGTACAGTAGTAACAGGAGGAACAACAACAACAGGAGGATCAACAGGAGGATCAACAGGAGGATCAACAGGAGGATCAACAGGAGGATCAACAGGAGGAACAACAGGAGGAGGATCAACAGGAGGAACAACAACAACAGGAGGAACAACTGTGGCAACAGATCCATCTGGGCCATCTGCCAGCAACAGATAATAGCCATACAATAAAACGCCACCAATTCCCGCCGCCACTGCCGTATTCACATTCATTCCTGCTTCTGCAGTTCCTGCTGCTTCTTCTGCTTCTTCTGCTTCTTGTGCTTTTAAAGCTGTAATTGGTGTAATTGCCAAAATGCCTGATATGCAAGTAGCCAAAATTCTATTGTTCATCATGTTTTTCCATTTTTATGAATATTATTCGACATTCGAGGCGATGATACATTAATTTACCCATGAATTCACTGGCCTTAGCCCTAATAAAATCAATTACTTAGCGGATATCCAACGGATTACCTCGCACGGAAGTCCGACGGACGCCCTCTCCGCTACTTATACTAAGTAAGCTATTGATTATGTAGGATTTTTTAATATATATCTTAGGCAGTCTTACTGCCGGTCTTATTCCTCAACATTGCATATAACCTATAGTTAGCACTGAAACATGTCTAGCACCAAGCAATTCCGCTTTCATTCCGATACCGCGCCCGAATCCCAAGTGGTCGAGTGGCTTGCCGAGGTGCTCTACCCCAAAGAGCATCGAAAGGGTGGATACGATCGATCGAAGGCAAAGAACCGTATCCGCTGCCGCATTAGCTATGCTCGTAACATTAAGAAAGACCACCGACCGCAACGGTTGAAGAACGGGGACATTAAAGTATCTGCGTTCTTCGGTTGGGCTGTCTTGCAAAAAGAATGGGGCGTGTAAGCCCCCTTAGAATAGCGCCAGGCGATTTTGGAGTTCTCCGGCATAATTGATGCTGAGAAGGAGAACAGAAAATGCGTAAATCACGATTCAAAGAGACACAGATTGTTCGAGTGCGTATTCCGGGCCATGCCGGCCACTGATTCCGAACCATGTCGGGCCACCATTCCGGAGCATGCCGGCATAGGGTGTGATGCGGGTTAACCACGGCTACCGTGGTCTCTTTTTCATTTGGGAAGGAGATCGTCGGTGGCACAAAAGAGGTTGCCCGTGCGCAAGATACGAGAAGTACTGCGGCTGAAGGCCGCAGGGGTGAGCGACAGAAGCATTGGCATGGCAGTTGGCTGCGCGCGCTCGACAGTGCAAGCCTGCTTACAGAAAGCCAAAGATTCGGGTCTATCGTGGCCATTGCCGGATGAACTGGATGAGGCGTCGCTGGAAGCGCGTTTGTACCAAGACAAGCGAGCTGCCACGGTGCGTCCGCAGCCGGATTTTGCTGTGATCCATCGCGAGCTTTCTCGCACAGTTCATCCGTTACTCGACGGACACCAAGAAATGGTCGGTTCAAGTGAATCTCATCAATTTCACGCATCAGCGCCAAATTTATCGGCGAGCTTGGCCTGGGCCGGTGGTAGACGCCGGATCTATGGACATCCAGCAGTTTGCACTGGCGGACGATTGAAAGTTCCTGTTTTGATTTAATCATGTCTCTGCGCTCGTCCCGATTCAGTGACCGAGCGCTTTGGACAAAAAATCATTCTCCATGGTGGTCTCACCGATCTTTGCCTGGAGCGATTTGATTTCACTTTCCCTGTCGGGCGCCAGGCCTTTACCGGATGCAAAAACCTCGGCGGAATTTTCTAACAAAAGCTTTTTCCACTTGACGATCAAATTCGCGTTGATCTGGTACCGTTTGGCTAACTCGCTCAAGGTTTCTTCGCCCTTGATCACAGCCAGAGCCACTTTAGTTTTGAAGTCTGGCGAATCGTTTCTACGTTTTCTGCTCATCTTCTGCTCCTCATTTGTTGAGATTATAAAGCAGAAAATAACTCCTTATTTGAGGCTTCGACCTGTCCTACGGATGGGGTACACCTGTAATTATTACTCAGGAACGAATCGTCTTGTGCCAACAAGTTCGATCTGCGAATCGGTTGGCAAGGCAATGGCTGGTCAATGGAGCAGCGGAACTAAATCGGACCTGTGGGATGGCCAGACTGCTTCGAGTTGCGTGGCGGATTTTAAAGAAAAAGTAGCGGTTAGCCGATAATCTGGTCTGAAGATTGGCGACTTTAGATTACGCGCGGGGTTGTCGGTCAAATTGCTCCCTGATAGCGATAAGTTTAGTGAGATTGCATCGGATAATTGCTATTTCCGATTATTTAATATTATTTATTAGCAGTTTATATTATTTATTAGCAGTTTAAGGTAAGTTCCGAATCTGATTTACGGAGCCAATCTGCAAGTTGGGTTCGGAAAACCCCTGACGTCACATGGATATGAGCGATAAATGAACTGGCTAGGGCCTGCGATGGTCGGCTTTGTCACCACCGGCACACTAATGCTGGCGCTGCGCCCATTGGCAGTCGCCTGCGGATTCACCGTGGGCCCAGGTGGGCGAAAATCTCATATTGGTGAGGTGCCTGTCATTGGCGGCGTTGCCATGTTTTTTGGCATGATCGCAGGGCTTGCGCTTGTTCCGAATGCGAGCCACGATTTTCTATTTATGTTCTTGGCGGGCGGCATTCTGTTGGTCGTCGGTGTCATTGATGACAAACGACACGTGTCGTTTGTTGTGCGGATAGGAGCACACACTATCGCTGCGACTGTCCTGGTCTGGGGTGGCGGACTGCTCATTACAGACCTTGGCAATCTGTTGGGAAGCGGGGCCGTTCAATTGGGTTCTTTTGCTTTCGCCTTTACGGTTCTCATTTGTATTTCGGTCATTAATGCATTCAATTTCGCTGACGGCATTGATGGGTTGGCGGCGAGTCTCGCCGCAATCGCTATTGGTTCGGTAGCAATTGTTTCTAGTAGTTTTGACGCCTCGATTTTTCTCACTGGCATCGTTGCTTGTGCAGCCATCTTGGGCTTTCTGCTGTTCAACTTTCCGGTTTTCTTTAACCGGAAATTCTACTCATTCATGGGCGATGCTGGCAGCACTTTGCTCGGCATTATTGTGTTCGGGCTGACGGTCTGCGTCAGTCAGGGTGAGGCAAGGCCGATATCACCGGTAGTTGGATTGTGGTTTGTGCTCGTTCCACTTGCCGATTTTTTCACCTGTATTATTCGACGAATTGCCAAGGGCAAGTCTCCATTCAATCCGGGCCGCGAGCATCTGCATTTCATACTGTTGAGGGGCAAGCTCAGCGTACGCCAGGCACTCCTTATCCTGACATCGTTTGGTGTAGCATATGCCGGAATCGCGCTGCTTGCTAATAGCCTTGGCGTGCCGGATGTCGTGATGTTTGGCGGATGGGTGATGCTTATTTCAGTGCAATACCCTTTGGTGAAAAAGATCGCGTTGACAGCCCGCAGTCGTTGTTGGAAGAGGTTGCGGGCTGCAAAATTAACAGCGTAATCACTGATCACTCTGCCTGAAGTGATAGAGCGCTAGGCCAATGCGTTCTTCGACGGCCAGGCAAGTTCCATCATCTTATGCTGTTCATGAACGAAAACCCGAATGTACAAGAAAAACAAGGGTTTGACATAAGCATACGCTCCCGCACTCGAATTGAGTACGGGTATCAAGTCGCGTTAGCGGCCATAAAGGGCGACAAGACGGTCGCAGAGCTGTCGCAACAGTTTGATGTGCACGCCAATCAGATCACGCAATGGAAGAACCAGCTGCTGGAGCGAGCGGGCGTTGTGTTTGAAGGCAGCGGGCACCACGAGGCGCCGCCGATCGACCTCAAAGCGCTGCACGCAAAGATCGGTAAGCTCACTTTGGAAAATGATTTTTTAGAAGGAGCGCTCACCAAGGCCGGCTTGCTGAGCGCAAAACGATGATTGATCGGATACACCCATTGCCGATTACGCGTCAGGCCGAAGCGCTGGGGATGGCCCGTTCCACGGTTTATGCATTACCCCGACCGATCCCGAAACGCGACCTTGATCTGATGAAGCGTATTGATCGACTGCATCTGGAGATGCCGTACGCAGGGTCTCGTATGTTACGTGATCTGCTAGCCCTGGACGGGATCAAGGTCGGTCGCAAGCATGTGGCGACACTGATGAAACGGATGGGCATTGAGGCCCTGTACCGCAAGCCGAAGACCACCAAAAAGCATCCTCAGCACCGCGTGTATCCGTATCTGCTGCGTGGTTTGTCCATCGATCGACCGAATCAGGTCTGGGCAATGGATCTGACGTATATCCCGATGGCACGTGGCTTTGTGTACCTGGTGGCAGTGCTGGACTGGTACTCGCGCAAGGTTTTGTCATGGCGCGTATCGATCATCATGGATGTGCATTGCTGCCTTGAGGCGCTGGACGAGGCGACCGCCCTCCACGGAGTGCCGGAGATCGTGAACACAGATCAGGGCTCTCAGTTTACATCGCAGGCGTTTACTGGCCTGCTCAAGGAACATGGCATCCGCATCAGCATGGATGGCAAAGACGCCTGGCGGGACAATGTGTTCATTGAACGATTGTGGCGATCTGTGAAGTACGAAGAAGTGTATCTTCATGCCTACGACACGGTCTCTGACTCACGTGCTGGCATCGGGCGATACTTGAATCTGTACAATCGAAGACGGCCGCATTCCAGTTTGAAAGGTAAGACGCCAGATCAGGTATATTTTTCTCAGCAGCCGTTAACCCTGGCTGCTTAAACGGCAGGCTTGGATCCACTTATAGAATCGGGTTTAGCTGTCCAAAGAAACGGGGCCACCTCATACTGAGACTTTATGTACTGTAGTGGTCAACAAATTCCGGACACTTTGTTAAGGCGCTTTTCATAATTCATTGGCGTCGTGTATCCGAGCGTCGAGTGCAGGCGCCTGGAGTTGTAATACACCGCCACATATTCTCGCACATCAGCAATCGCTTCCCGGCGAGTTCGATACCAGCGATCACCGGTCCATTCACGTTTTAGACTGCTAAAGAATCGTTCAACCGGCGCATTATCCCAGCAGTTTCCCTTACGGCTCATGCTGCCAATCATTTTGTGCTGCTTGAGTAGCTTTTGATAATCATGACTGGCGTACTGGCTGCCGCGGTCGGAATGATGGATCAGGCCCGGCGGCGGTTGTCTCAGATTGACGGCCATCATCAAGGCGCGGATCACCAACGCCTTTTTCATGCGCCGATCGATCGACCAACCCACCACGCGGCGGGAATAAAGATCAATGACCACGGCCAGATAGATCCAACCCTCTTGAGTCCAGAGGTACGTGATATCCGTGCCCCAGGCTCGGTTCGGTGCCGATGGCGAGAAATCCCGGTTCAACACGTTCCGCGCCACTGGCAGCTTGTGCTTGCTGTCGGTCGTCACTTTGTACTTGCGCTTCTGTTTCACCTTGAGCTGCAGCGCTTTCATCAAACGACGTGTCCTGTCGCGACCGATATCAAAACCTTCCTCACGCAGGTTGTTCATCATCGTGCGACTCCCCAGGCTGTCTCGAGAGGCGGCAAATAGCTCTTTCATTCGCCGCCTCAGTGCCAGCTCCTCAGGTCCAATGACCTTGCAAGGACCGGTTCACCATTCGTAGTAGGCGCTGCGTTGAACGCTGAGCCGCATACCGGATGCTTCATCCTCAAATTGACGCCGCCAGCGTCCAATCAGGTTGGCGCCAACATCCAGACTCCGGGCCGCTTCTGAAATCTTGTAACCCTGTTCCGTAACCAGTGCCACCGCGTCTCGTTTGAAATCTTCCGTGTAATTGCTTCGCTTTCTCTTTTCTGTTGTCATCGTTCACCTCGTTATGGCATTTTACAGCCTTAACTCGGTGTCCGGATTTAGTAGACCACTTCAGTATTGTTACCCGGACAACCCTGGTTGGCGGTGTTTCGGGTTTTTTTAGTTGTTGAACAAGATGAGAAAAACAATATGCGATTGACGATTTTCGGTTCCGGCTACGTCGGCCTGGTAACCGGCGCCTGCATGGCGGAGATAGGAAACCATGTAGTTTGCGTTGACATTGACGAGGACAAGATCGAGCGGCTTTGTAATGGTGAAGTGCCGATTTATGAGCCTAGCCTCGAAAGCTATATTCAGCGAAATCAGGAAGCAGGGCGCCTCGAGTTCACGACAGAAATGTCCCGGGGGGTCGCTCACGGCTTATTCCAGTTTGTCGCCGTAGGTACGCCACCGGATGAAGATGGTTCGGCCGATTTGCAGTACGTGCTTGCCGTTGCTGATTCCATCGGATTTCATATGGACGAGTACCGGATCGTCGTCAACAAATCGACAGTCCCGGTTGGCACCGCCGACAAGGTCAGAGAAACAATCCAGGCAGCACTTGCGAAACGTGATTTGGCGCTGGAATTCGATGTTGTATCTAATCCGGAATTTCTGAAAGAAGGCGCCGCAATCGAAGACTTCATGAAGCCGGACAGGATTATTATAGGCACGGACAATCCGAGGACGACGGAACTGTTACGCGCGCTCTATGAACCGTTTAATCGAAATCGTGATCGGCTTATCAGCATGGATGTGCGATCTGCCGAATTGACCAAATACGCTGCCAATGCGATGTTAGCGACGAAGATCAGTTTCATGAACGAACTGGCAAAAATTGCCGAAGGTGTCGGTGCCGATATCGAAAAAGTGCGTGTCGGCATCGGCTCTGATCCAAGGATTGGGTATCATTTTATTTATCCGGGATCAGGTTACGGTGGATCCTGTTTTCCGAAAGACGTACGCGCATTGGCGAAGTCCTCGTCTGCAATGGGCTACGATGCCGAGCTGTTGGAAGCTGTGGAGAATGTCAACAATCGGCAGAAGCAACGCATTTTCGACAAACTATCCCGCTATTTTGACGGCGACCTCGCCGGCAAGACGATTGCGTTATGGGGGTTGTCGTTCAAACCAAACACCGACGATATGCGGGAGGCGCCGAGCCGTGTATTGATGCAGGCGCTGTGGGATGCCGGTGCGGTTGTGCAGGCGTATGATCCAAAGGCACTTGACGAAACTCGCAGGCTCTATCCGTCGCAGGACGGACTAAAATTGTGTGAATCGTCAGCCGATGCGCTGGTTGGCGCGGACGCATTGGTCGTCATGACCGAATGGCAGGAGTTTCGCAGTCCGGACTTCGACAAGATTGCACAGGAACTGAGTAACCTGGTCATTTTTGATGGACGAAATCTGTATGACCCCGATTACCTTAAAAGCAATGGAATTCAGTACTACGGCGTCGGACGCGGCATGTCGATCGGCACGACATCGTAGGATGACAAATCCGCTAAAAGATCCGAACTGACGCCCCGGTAACCGATTATGCCATTGATTCAACCTGTCATAATCTCCGGCGGTTCAGGCAGCAGGCTATGGCCGGTGTCCAGGACGATGTTACCGAAACAAATGAATATGTGCATATACCCATCGGGGCAACGCACGGCATCGAAAATCCTGGCACTGAGGCAGTGCATATCATTGAAGTTCAGTGTGGTGACTACCTCGGTGAAGACGATATCGTTCGTTTCGAAGACAAGTACGGTCGGGAAGGGACTAATACCTGACCCGGATCTGGTTGAAAGGACATCAGAAAATGAGTATTCAAATTGACTGCTTCAAGGCATATGACATTCGCGGTCGCATACCGGATCAATTAAGCAGCGACATCGCCTACCGTGTGGCAAATGCGACAGCGGCGTACCTGGGGGCAAAACGAGTCGTACTTGGCCGGGATATCCGACAGTCGAGTGACGAGTTGGCCGATGCGGTAGCGAAAGGACTGATCGATGCCGGTGTTGAGGTTCTCGATGTCGGAGTGGGCGGAACGGAAATGGTGTACTTCGCCACTGGCCACCTCGAGGCCGACGGCGGCATCATGGTAACGGCCAGCCACAATCCGGCAGATTACAACGGCCTTAAACTCGTCCGGGCGGAATCGCGGCCGATCAGCGGCGATACAGGGCTGTCGGATATTCGTGAAATCGCCGAACGCGATGAGCGTCTGGTTGCAGCGGCCGCGGGTCACCGCAGGCAAATAGAAATCGGTCAGCCCTACCATGCGAAGCTGCTGGGGTTTGTCGATCTGGAAGTATTGAAGCCGCTCAGGATTGTCGTGAACGCCGGAAATGGCGGGGCGGGACCAACAATCGATAATCTCGAGACATCGTTGCCCTTCGAATTTATCAAAGTCCACCATGACCCGGACGGTAGTTTTCCGAATGGTGTTCCGAATCCCATGATTGAGGAAAACAGGGCATCGACGATCGATGCGATAAGGGAGCACAAAGCTGACTTTGGCATTGCCTGGGACGGAGATTTCGATCGGTGTTTTTTCTTCGATGAAAACGGACGATTTATCGAGGGGTATTATATCGTCGGTCTCCTTGCAAAGTTGTTGCTGAAACAAAGCCCGGGATCGGCAATCATTTACGATCCACGTCTGACATGGAATACCCTGGAAGTTGTCAGCGAAAACGGCGGGCGTCCGGTGCAGAGCAAGTCAGGACATTCCTTCATCAAGCAGGTCATGCGTGAAGAAGATGCTGTTTATGGCGGTGAGATGAGCGCACACCATTACTTTCGTGATTTTTACTACTGTGACAGTGGCATGATTCCCTGGCTGTTGGTTTCTCAGCTGGTATCCATAAGCGGACAATCGCTTTCGACACTGGTTGACGATTGCATGGAGAAATTTCCGGCGAGTGGAGAGGTCAATCTCAAGGTTGCCGACGTGGCGGCGGCAATCGCAGCAATATCGGACAAGTACGCGGCGAAGGCTGATGCTGTTGACCGGACAGATGGCATCAGTATGGACTTTGGAGACTGGCGCTTTAATCTCAGGGCTTCGAATACGGAACCGGTCATCCGCCTGAACGTTGAAAGCCGCGCCGACAACAAACTAATGCAAGACAGGCTTGGGGAGCTCCTGTCGGATCTTGAGCGCCTGGCCTGATGCCGATGCGGTATTATTAGTCGCCTATGGAAATCAATGAATTAGCGGCGCTTGGGTACATAGTCGCGGTGGTTTTGTTCTCCATCTTGTCCGCACTGATGCTCAGTCGCTGGAAGGATCGACCGAGGGCTGCGTTTATTGCTCTTGCCAGCGCTGCCACCGCAGTTTGGGCGACCGTCCAGGCGGTTCGTACGATCACCGTTCAGAATCCGCCACCGCCGCCACCACCGCCACCGCCATCGCCACGCTCATCTGGTGGTGGTAGTTTTGGCGTCTTTGGATTGCTGTTCCTTCTTGGCGCAGTTGTGCGCCGCCGAATCTTCGTCCGCTAAACTAATAGCACGAAGAGACGCGCCCCTCACTTGCGAAAGCGGGTGAGGTTTTTTTTTGGCCCGCGCTAAACTAATGAATTTTCTGCTCACATAGGCAGTTGTTCATATAGACTATTGCGCTTCATTTTTATTCAGGACACATTCAGGTCGATGACCGTCAGGACACGTTTTGCGCCGAGCCCGACCGGGGTGCTGCATATCGGGAGCGTTCGCACCGCCCTTTTTTGCTGGCTCTATGCCAGGCATCATGGCGGCCAATTCATCCTTCGTATTGAGGATACTGACCAGGAACGATCGACTCAGGAAAACGTCGACGCCATTCTGGATGGAATGAATTGGCTGGGCCTCGGCGCTGACGAGGGACCGTTCTACCAAAGCCAACGATTCGACCGATACCGGGAAGTCATTGAGCAGTGGCTCGAATCAGGCGATGCCTACAAATGCTACTGCACCAGGGATGAGCTGGACGAACGGCGTGCATCGCAGATGGCAAAAGGTGAGAAGACGCGTTACGACGGACGTTGTCGTGAGCGTACTGATTCGCGGCCGGGAGTTGATCCGGTCGTGCGATTCAGGAATCCGAGCGGTGGTGAGGTTGTTGTCCACGATCTCGTGCGTGGCAGGGTGATTTTCCAGAATGAGGAGCTCGATGACCTGATCATTGCCCGGTCTGATGGCGTACCCACCTATAATTTCACCGTGATCGTTGATGATTCGGATATGAATATCTCCCATGTCATACGGGGAGATGACCATCTGAACAATACGCCGCGCCAAATGAATATGCTTGCGGCACTGGGTGTTGAGCCACCGGTATATGCCCATCTTCCGATGATCCTGGGCCAGGATGGTGCCAAGCTCTCGAAAAGGCACGGCGCGGTTGATGTACGTGATTATCGCGAGCAGGGCTTTCTCCCTGAGGCCCTGATGAATTACCTGGTGCGCCTCGGCTGGTCATACGGAGATCAGGAGATTTTCTCAATGGATGAGATGATCCGGCTGTTTGACATCGCCGCAGTCAACCAATCTGCATCGGCATTCAATCCCGAGAAACTATTGTGGCTTAACCAGCAACACATTATTTCCACACCGGTCGAACAACTGGGCGCGGCTCTTGCGCCATACCTTGAGCGCGCCGGTATCGACGTCGCCAACGGACCTGATCCAGCGCAACTGGCAGCGGGATTTCATGAGCGTGCCGAGACTCTGGTGCAGTTGGTCGAATCCAGCCGGTATTGCTACCAGGAATTTGATGAGATCGATGCCAAGGCCGCCAAAAAGAACCTGCGACCGGTCATCCTGGAGCCGCTCAGGGACATCCGGGAGCGCTTTGCAGAGCTGCCTGAGTGGAGCGCAGAAGCAATACATGAGGCTGTGAACGCCTGCGCAGATGCGCATGAGATTAGCATGGGCAAACTGGGTCAGCCGATCCGCGTAGCCGTAACCGGTGGGTCGGTGTCGCCGCCAATCGATACCACTTTGACGCTTATTGGTCGGGACAGAAGCCTGGTCAGAATCGACCGGGCCATTCTATTTATAGAGGGCAGGGCAGCCGGGTGATAGACAGTGTGATTCGCGCCTTGACAGCTCTCGTCGGCGTCCGTAAAGTGCGCGGCTCCGCTGGGGGCTATAGCTCAGTTGGGGGCTATAGCTCAGCTGGGAGAGCGCTTGCATGGCATGCAAGAGGTCGGCGGTTCGATCCCGCCTAGCTCCACCAAGTACCAACGGAAATTAGTTCTGCGTCCCCATCGTCTAGAGGCCTAGGACACTGCCCTTTCACGGCGGCAACAGGGGTTCGAATCCCCTTGGGGACGCCATATTCGTGACGTAAGATGCTGATTTAGTTGATGAAAATAGATCAGGCGTTTTTTCGATACCCTCAACTATACCCGCATCGAAAATTGATTTTGGCGCTGACGGCGTACAAGCAGTTGCCTTCAGGCGACTGAATTTCGATTCAATCACCAAATTTTACTTCGCTGACAACAAATAATTCTGTTCGCCAAGTTTCTCGAGCAGATCCAGCTGCGTTTCCAGCCAGTCAACGTGTTCTTCCTCGGACGTCAGGATATCGTTGAAAATGTCGCGAGTGACATAGTCCTTGCGTGATTCACAATAGGCAATACCGGCGCGAAGATCCGGGATGGCATCGAGTTCCATGTCGAGGTCACACTGCAGGATCTCTGGCACATCTTCGCCGATCCTGATTTTGCCTAGTTCCTGCATTTGCGGCAGGCCCTCCAGGAACAGGATGCGTTCAATCAGCGCATCGGCATGTTTCATTTCGTCGATCGATTCCGCGTGTTCTTTGTTGCCAAGAGAATCAAAACCCCAGTCCTTCATCATTTTCGCGTGCAGGAAGTACTGGTTGATTGCCGTGAGCTCGTTTCTTAGCACGCGATTGAGATGTTCGATAATTGTGGCGTCGCCCTGCATTTCTTATTCTCCGGGTCGTCTGGATGATGCTGCTATGGAACCATCGATTGTAGCGGTCACTCGGATATAAAAAAACCGGCGTCGGCCGGTTATTTGCGTCCTTTGGTCCGATTTCTGGTTAGGCGGAAGAGGGCACGTAAAGGGTTGGCTGTGCCTGGCAACCGTTGGATTCGTTCAGAATGTCCTGCGCCATGGACGCACAGGTACCGCATCCTGCGGCCACGCCTAGTTGCTCGCGGAGCTCATAAAGGTTATCCACGCCCTTGGCGGCTGCCCGGCGGATTTGCGTGTCGGTGATTGATTTACAGATACAAACGTACATAATTCACTGCTTTTGCCCGTTTCAGTAATTTAAATTCAAATGAGAATGATTGTCAATAGCGTTAAGTGAAACTACGTACAGAAGTTACATTTCACTCTGCGAACTCGTTCCGCAAAGCCGTGTGATCAAGAACCTGCAAACTCATAGCCAGTCATGGCACCATTGCGGTCTGGCTGAGAGACCGGATTTTCCCGGGCCGCAGAAGAACGAACTTAAATCAGGAAAGCCGAAATCTGCCGATTGTTGAAGATGATCCCGGGCTGCTTTCGCAGCTTAAATGGTGCTTCGAGGGGTATGACGTCGTCACCGCCGAAGATCGAGTCTCGGCCATCAACGAACTTCGTCGGCATGAGCCAACCGTCGTCCTGCAGGATCTGGGATTGCCGCCCAATCCGGAAGGGGTTGATGAGGGGTTGGCCACGCTCCAGGAATTGCTCAAGCTGTCACCGCATACGAAGGTGATTGTCGTCACAGGACATGGTGATCAGGAGAATGCGCTAAAGTCAGTGGCACTGGGGGCCTACGATTTCTACCAGAACCAGTCGATACCGAGACGCTACAACTGCTGGTTGAACGGGCATTTAGCATGTCCATGTTGGAGGGCGAGAACCGTCGCCTGCATGTCCGTCGTCAAACAAATGGAACAGACGTAGGGTTTATCTAATGGAGCGTTTTGTTCCTCATTTTCAGTTTACGCGGCGTGTCGCTGATAGTGCAACCGACGCTTCGCGATGGTCCTTTTCTTGA